>Ga0114921_10000534_pt1 | contig 16130 bp, 11 predicted proteins | sample BentaG_FD_87016 | JGI IMG/M metagenome (GOLD analysis project Ga0114921, IMG submission 87016) | Deep subsurface microbial communities from South Atlantic Ocean to uncover new lineages of life (NeLLi) - Benguela_00093 metaG | ecosystem: Environmental > Aquatic > Marine > Oceanic > Sediment ...
AAGTCAGGGATAAAATGGAGGACAGAAAATTGGATGTTTTCAGCTTCGATGTTAATCCTTTGGCCAACTTTGAGTTCTAGCTTGCTTAGAAAAGAGGGATCGCTTCTTTTTTTTACTAAAATTTCTATGGATGGATTTTCCCAATTCCAGCCATACCTGCTTTGATAAAACACAAAACCTTTGTAAGAAAGTGGATGGTTAACTTCGATGGTTTTACTGAAAAGTATTTTTTCATTTTCAAATACTGTCAGAGTACTCTTCCAATCTCTAACGCTCCCATTTGGGTAGTATTCTGTTTCGAATTTATCCAGTCTTAAGCTAAAATCTGCTCTGGGAACAGAAAGAACTTGACCTTCAGAAAAAGTTAAATTCGTCCTGAACCCTCCTAAGCCACTGATGATTCCTCCTGCAAGAATGATGAGAAGGCCGAGGTGGACAACGTCAGATCCGAACCAGCCCAGGACTTTTTTCCTGGCTACTAAAAATATTTTATTATTGCTTTCCTCCTTTTTTAGGCGATAATGTCTTGAGGAGAATTCTTTTCGTAACTCTTCCATGGTTTTAGCTAAGTTCCAGTTCTTGTTGAATTTCTCCCTGATTTTTAATGTATTGATGGTTTTTGGCTCGAATTTCAGCTTTGGCCGGAAAGTTTTTCGTAGTTTAGGAAAAAAACGGGTTAGGGTACAGATGATTATGTTTAAAGAAAAGAGAAAGAGCAATCCAATAAACCACCAGGAGTGGTAGAGGTTTATCAACTGAAGGCGAGTGAAAAGAGTGGCGAGCTGGCCGTAGCGTTGAGTGTACTCGGCAAGGCTTCTTCCTTGGGGAATAAGAGTGCCAAGAATAGAGGCGCAGGTGATGATAATCAATAAGATTATGGCTAATTTTACTGAGCTAAAAGATTTCAATAAAGATTTCATTTGGATTTCAGAATTAATAGACTTAAATAACTACTAATTATATAGGATTTATGGAATTATTTCAATTATTTTCAACAAAATAGCCATCATTAGCAAAAAAATTTAGTTCATCTAATAGTTGCTACGAAGATTATTCTTTTTAGTATTTCCCCTCCCCTTCTTCCTCTCCCATCAAGGGAGAGGAGAATTAGATTTTTGCTGATTCTGTGATTCTTACCTCTGTTTGCTACTTTTTATGATGCTCGTTTTCGTTATGATTGCGTATCTCATCAGCCATGTGTTTGATTTCTGCCAAGCTCCGCTGCATTTCACTCCAGCCATACCAGAGAGCATAATCAGGATTCGCATGGAATGTTCCCTGGAATGTTCTCATCCGATGCTCAAGAAACATCACAAACAGTTCCTGCTCGATTGTGGTAGGAGCATCATGGAAGGTGAGTAGATCAGGAAAGGAATACGCATAATTTTTTGGTTTAGAAAGGATTCCTTCTTTGTATAATCCAGCCACTGTGTGGATAGCTTCAGCCATGAGGCGGTCTGCTTCTTTAATCATCTGGTCGCCTTTTTCCAATTCTGCTTTTGCAAAATTCAAGGAATGGCAAGCATTGCATGTCTTGAGCATCTTATCTCGTTCTTTTTGCCAGTCTTCCTGAGTTAGACGGGCAACATCCGCGGCCTTAACAACATCCAGCCTGGCTGTGGGTTTTCCTTGGGGATCGAGCACTCCGAGAGCTTGCAGGATTGTGGCACGGTCTGCGGCCCATTGTTTATCCTCTGGCATGGGAAGCCGCACAGCAAGGAATCCCCAGGCAGTTCTCACTGCATGGTTTCCCTCTTGCATGTGGCATGTCTGACATGTCGGTGCTGCCACAGATTCAGGGAGAATCTTGTTCTGCTTCAACAAATATCGCACACCGTGCTTGGAGCCTGAATACATCTCCCATTGGGGATGGTCGAATCCCATATGACAGGTTTGGCAGGCTTGGGGTTGTTTGGCTTCTTTAACCGAGAATACATGGCGAGTATGGCAGGCATCACATGAAGCGACTCCAAATCCTGCACCATTCTTTTTCAACTCTGTAATTTCTTCCTCTGTTTTCAATCCAATCTTGTGGCATCCACCGCAGCCCTTCATCCCCTCCATTAAAGCCATTGGCTGCCAGTGCGCTGTTGGCATAGCCTTCATGGCAGCCCAGGCAAAGGCATGCTTACCTGCCTTGAACTGTTCCACTTTCTCATCATGGCATTCAGCACATGTCTCGGGCGTAGGGATCTGTACCTTGCTGACGTCATAAGAATCTTTATGCTCCTCACCGTGACAAACAGAGCAATCAACATCATTCTGGCTGTGTTTGCTCAGTTTCCAGTCGGATACGATATTAGGTGAAACCTTCTGGTGACACTCCACGCATTCCTGAGCAAATGCCCCTGCGCAGAAAGCGAGGCTAACCAGGATAATAACCATAGTTTTGTGATTCAAAATCCACCTCCTTTTTCTTAATTTATTTAAAGGCATTTTCATAAGCCGCATGTGTTTCAAGCAGATATTGGCTTGAGCTTATTGCACTCCTTTCACTGAAAGCTTGTAAAATATATATAATTGAAACTCCCATTGTCAAAGAAAATCTTATGGTACTTAATTTTTCTTAAAAAATAAATACTATTATTATCGAATTACTAATATTTTTGCAATAAAAAAAATAAAAAAAATTTCTTTCTTTGTTTTCCGGAGAGAGATGTTCCTATTATTTATTTTATCTTAGGTTTTTAAAGTTAAGTGGTTATAAGTGGAAGAAATAGAAAAAAGGAAGAATCCCTTAAAATTAGAAAAGAGAAAAAGAGGGAAGCGGAGGACTCCTCTCTTTTTCTTTAAATATTTATATGTTTTTTTGTTCTTGTTTACCTAAAATTTATAGCCAAATCCAAGATAGAAGATGTGGTATTTCCCTGAATCTGCATAGCTTCCATGATCGTGAACGACAAAAGCTTTATCTTTATACTCCTCATACTTCCATTTTCCGAACAATGAGACATTCTTCATGAAAGCATAGCTTGCGGCAGCAGAAATTCTGTAGTGAGTCAAATCTTGATCACTTAAATCGGCAAGGCCTGATGTATCAACCTCGCCCAATATTCCTGTAGATTCCCATTCTATTTTTCCTGTCGTTACAGAGAAATCGCCAAATATGGAAAAATCTTCAGAGGGGCGAAAATCTAAGGCAACTAAGAAAACATTCGCCTTTCTTTTGTAGGGAACATCCTTATCCTCACGAGCTATTTGGCGACCCTGCAACTCATACTGAGTTCCGTAGATGAGGCTGTTTACTATTTTCTCATGTACATAAGTGTAAGATGAAGTGATGGATACCTTGTTAGTCAGAGCATACCAAAGGTTTAAGACGAGGTTATTTCTTTTTTGACTGGAGTTTATTGTGTTATTTTTGCTGGAATTGTAGAAGTAGTTTCCAGAGACAGAGACTCTGGCTGATGGTGTGAATGTTATTCCTGAAGAAAGGAGGTTAATATCGGTATACAGATTGGACATAAAACGTTCTGTGGTGGGATCAACCGGGTTATTTTCGGCTAAGAGAGGAACTCCAAGAGGAGTATCGATATCTTTGCGTTTATAACGGAGAAAGCCATTGATTTTGGAGATGGGATAAAAAGTTACCCCTGCCCGATAAGTAGTAGTCTTTGTTTCCTTGAGGTACTTTTCCATGATGTCTATTTCTTCGGCTTCTGTTTCGGAGCTCCAATTGAACTCTCTCTTCAGGCTTTTGAAGTCAAAACCTGCGCGCAAGTTAATTTTCTGTTTTGGAATTCTGTAGGAAGCATCTGCTCCAAGAGTATACCCATCCGTAGATAAGTGGTTTGCAGTAAGAGTGTTAGAGTTAAAAGCAAAGTTAGGATCTAGTTTATTGTCATACTTGTTGTTTAAGTATCTTAGGGTTAAGTTAAAGCCTTTGACAAGAAGTACGCGAAATCGGGAGAGAAAATTTTTGATATCAGCTTCGCCATTGTTATGTTTGTTTTTGATTTTGGCCAGGGTGTAGCTTCCAAAGAGAGAGGTATTCTTTACCGCGTCTACCTTAGCTTTCAGGGTATCAGCTCTTTTTTCAGAATCTGGAATCAGGGCAAATTCTTGTTTTCCTGAAAAAATGAAACTGCCGTAAGGATTTGTGTATTCATGATATACAGGATTTGCTTTACTTTCAAAACTCCGGCTAAGGTGAGAGTAGCTAAAGGTTGCTCCTTTAGTCTTGAACTCAGCTCCCAGAATGAAATCCCTTGTTCTCTGGTCGATTCCCTGAGTTTTACCCTCTATATGGCATGTTGTGCACATCTCCATGGTTCTCGCCTGCTGCGAGCCATTTTTATGGATATATCTTATTTGGGATTTAATTTTTAAATTTGGAATAGAAGGAATCACTAGATCAGTCTTGTTGATTATTTCTGTTCGGGTTGTGGAATAGATATCATCTGGATTGCTGTCTACAAAGGGAAATTCATGTTGTGCTTCAGGATCAGGGTCCACGTTGGTTAAAGGATCATGATCCAAGCGATGGAGAAAGCGGTTTATTGTGACCTGGGTTCTGACAGTTCGACCTAAATCGAGGCCAGCATAATAGGACTGTTCATCCTTATCGTAGAACATGCCGGAGAGATTGAATGAACTTTTCTCTCCTAAGAAGCCCATAAGTCCAAAGCCCATTCCTGCAGAGGAGCCAACAGTAGCAAATTCAGCAGCTCTTCCTGCGGAAAGTCCCGAGACATTTAAAGGCAGGTCCTCTTCTTCAGTTGCCAAAAACCTTTGGAAGATGGAAACATGTCCTGAAATATCAACTTTTGTCTCTTTTCCTGCTCCCTCAGGGGCAAGGGCAAAGCTCTTGAGCATGGATTTAACTAATTCGCCCGGAGTATTGGCCACATTTTCTTTCTCTCGATTTCCTGCAAGGCTCAGAGATACACAAAACACGCCAACTATCACAAATATTGCAAATATTCTTTTTCTCATCTTGATCTCCTATCTGGTGAATCTTCCAGTACCTGACAACGACGGATTATCGCTGCCGTGAATCCGAGAATGACAGTGAGTGCATCTAGTGAAGAAACTGACGTTCCAACTTGGTTCACTAAGAGCTGGATGGCGCTGGTCTTCATGGCTTGTATGGCACTGCATGCAGAGAAAAGGTTCTGTCTGGCGCTGGAGATGGTTGGCAATGCTCCCATGAGAGTTATGGCAAATTGCACAATTTTCAACAACAGGGACATGCTCGAAAGTGAATGGTCCCTGTTTTTCAGCATGACAGCTAAGGCAGAGTTCGTTGAGCGTCTCGGCTTTGAGATTTCCTTCCGCTCCACCGTGGGAGTTATGGCAAGAAGAGCAGTTCATTTTTTTCTCTCGTACAGGGTGATGGGAAGGAAAATTCATTTGTGCCCGTTTGTTGGCATGGCACGAATAGCAGAGGGCTGGATCTTTTGTAGTCAGTTGGTTCTTGGCAATAGCATGGGGATTGTGACAGCTGGTACAGGAGACGCCACTCATATCATGAGCACTACCAGGCCAGTTCATCTGCATTCCACTTCGGTGACACTTCAAACAAATTTCACCTGCTTCTGTGGGTGTCAGGTCCTTCAGTCGGATTATCTTTGCTGGGTCTTCTTCTTCCACATGAACACTTCCAGGGCCATGGCAGGCTTCGCACCCTGCTATCTGACCTTTGAGCTCAAAATCAGCCAGCCTTCCATGAATAGTCTTCTGGAAAGCTTCTCCCACTTCCTCATGACATTCCAGGCAGGTTTCAGTCCCGAGATATTCTCCTTGGGGAGCTGGCTCCTTTGCACCTAGAGAGGGGAGAAGAAGAAAGATGCCGAAAAGAACAAAACCAGTTGTGGTAATTCCAATGAGCAGTTTGTTTTCTTTCATCTTGTTCTCCTTCGTATAATTTTCAACCATTATAAAGGCCTATTACCTTGTTTATTTTATCCTGTATGATTCCCACCTCCCTTTTTGGTTGATTTTAGTGTGTCTAAAGCCTCTTTAGCAAGAGCTTTTATTTTTTCTGACTGGAAAGGTTTTTCAACGATTGAAAAAATATTTAAAGTGCCCAAAAAAGGCTCTATCTGATGCTTGGTATAAGCTGACAGAATAACAATTTTCGCTAATGGTTGGAGTTTATTTATCTCTCTTAGTATATCAAAGCCCATTTCTTTGCTTAATTCTACATCCGCAAAAATGAGATTATACGGCTTGTTTGTCGCTTGACTCAGAGCATCTTTAGTTGATGCAACAGCGTCTACCTCATATCCTTCCTGAGTAAACATTTCCTTCAAAGACCAGCGGATGAGTTTGTCATCATCGACTATTAGAATTTTATGCACTTTTCCTTTATCTCGAAAAATAAGTTTAGCAATGTTTGTGCCAATCAAAAGCGGATTTATCATCTTTCTATTTTATTGAAAATAAAGAAAATACAATACTGATATTTACAGCGTATTTTTAGAGGAAAAAAAGATGGGTTATTTAACCCAATAATGGGTAAAATTACACAAAAAACACTCAAAATTTATGGTTAATTTTCCAGGATTTTTATGAAAAAATTAGGAAGGAGTTAACTGGAAGAATCATACTGTTCAGGAGTTATCTTAAATTTCTTTATTTTGTAACGCAAAGTATCACGAGTTATATTCAGCAATCTTGATGCCTTGCTTTTGTTCCCGTTGGCTTTTTTCAGAGCGCTGAGCATGAGCTGCTTTTCCATTTCAGGTAGAGATAGGCTCTGGCCAGAAAATTCCTCCTGGGAGATTTTTAGAGAAGAGGAATTTCCGTTTAAATGAATAGGAAGATATCTTGGAGAAATCAAGGAATTTTCCTCGAATATCATGGCTCTTTCTATTGCATTTTTTAATTCTCTTACATTTCCAGGCCAGTTATAATCCATGAAAAGCTTTTTAGCTTTATTGTCCAAGCCATTGATGTTTTTTCTAAATTTCAAATTATAATCAGCTACGAAATAGCTGGCTAGAGGAATGATATCTTCTGTTCTCTCTCGAAGGGGAGGGATGTGAACCGGGCATACATTAAGCCTGTAGAACATGTCTTTCCTAAATTTTCCCTCAATGGCGGCCAACTCAATATCTTGGTTGGTAGCAACGATGACTCTGAGATCAACCTCGATATCTTTCAGTCCTCCTACTCTTTTGAAAGCATGGGTTTCCAAGAATCGGAGGAGCTTTGCTTGGAGCGGGAGGCTTAGAGTGCTTATTTCATCCAGAAAAAGGGTGCCGTTATCAGCGAGCTCAATCAAACCCTTTTTCTGTGTCTTGGCATCTGTGAATGCTCCTTTTTCATAGCCGAAGAGTTCGCTTTCTAGAAGATTGTCTGGAATAGCTGAACAATTTATGGCCAAATAGGAAGCTTCCCTGCGGCGACTGAGATGATGAATAGCTTGAGCCAAAAGGTCCTTTCCTGTGCCGCTTTCTCCCTGCAGAAGGACGATGGAGGTTTCACTTTCAGCAATTTTTTTGATCATTCCCAAAACCTGTTTCATTGCTTTTGAGTTGGTTACAATCTGTTCGAGTCCAAATCCTTTCTTTTCCTTATCCTTATAATAAGCTATTTCCTGTTTTAGCGAAGCTGCTTCCAAAGCATTATTAATAGTGCTTTGAAGTTTTGTGTAATCAATGGGTTTGGTGATGAAATCATAGGCACCCCTTCTCATAGCTGTAACTACATCTTCTATTACGCCGAAAGCAGTGATCATGATTATAGGAAGTTCTGGCCAGATCTTTTTGAATTCAGCCAATAAATCTGTTCCTTTTTTGTCTGGAAGTTTCACATCTAGCATAACAAGGTCTGGCATTTCTTTTTCAGATAAGCGAAGGCCACTTTCTCCATCGGTGGCCTCGAGCACCTCAAATCCCCATTCATTTAGCTTCTGATTAAGACTCCAGCGGATTAATTTTTCATCATCCACTATTAAGATTTTTTTCTTTAGCATGGCAAATCACCACAGTGTAAAACTGGAAGCCGGATGTAAAAAATTGTCCCTTCTCCTTTCTTGCTTCTGACTTCTACAGAGCCTTTATGGGCATCGATTATTTTTTTGCAGATAGAAAGACCGAGCCCTGTGCCTCTACTCTTTGTGGTGAAGAAGGGATTAAATATCTTATGGAGGTGTTCTTTTTTTATCCCTGTTCCGTCATCAGAAAATATTATTTCTAATTCTTTATTGTTCTTTTTAATGAGATCTATATTTATTTGACCTTCTTTATCAATAGCAGAAATACTGTTCAGCATAAAATTCAGCATGAGTTCTTGAATCTTATCTGCATCTATGCACGTCAATGTGTTGTTGGGGAGACCGTCGAAATGAAAACGAATATCTTTACTGTTTATTTGGGGATTGGCGAGTCTTATGGCATTTTCTATGCACTCGTTGGGATTGACCATACTGAAATTCATTTCTTTTGGTTTTGCATAGCTGAGGAGATCTTGAATTATATTGTGGATTTTTTCGATTTGAAGCAGGATTTCTGTGAAAATTTCTTTTTTAGGATCAGAAGGGTCGATTTTCTGGCTTATAATTTCTAAGGCCCCCTTCATTCCAGCAATAGGATTCTTAATTTCATGAGCCAATCCCGCAGCTAATTCCCCTATTGAGGCAAGATGTTCTGCTTTCTCCATCTGCTGGTTGTGCAGACTTTCGATTTTATGATTGGCATCTCTAAGTTTTTTTACCATGATGTTAAAGTTGTTAGCTAAGTTTCCTATTTCATCGTATTTCTTTATTGGGAATTGAATGCTTAGGTCTCCTTCTTGAACTTTTTTCATATTGTCTTTTAGCCGGGAAATAGGACGATTGATTAGCTTCCCAAAAAGTCGATAAATAATAAAAGTGAGTAAAGATACGGATATTACTGCCAAGAGAATCCCTTTAATCTGACTTTTTTTTAGGAGGGAAGAAGCGGCAGTATAATCAATGTTGACTTCTAATATGCCATTGATTTTCTGTTGAGAAGAATGGCAGCCGAAGCATTCTTTTCTGTTTTCAATAAGGCGGAAGCTCTGCATTGTAGATTTTGGTTTAATGAAGATGACACTGGATTGGGTTTTACTTGAGAAAAGTTCCTCAACTTTATTTTGAGTGCTGACTTCAGATAACATTCCGATTTCGTCCTGTATGGAGGAGCGTAGTATTTTTCCCTCAGGTGAGAGTATACGAATTTTTTTAATATCACCAGAAGAAGCTGTTTCCTGAATTGTTGATTGAACTTCCTCTAATTTTCCTTCTGTCATGGCAGGCAGAAGGCTCTTTTCAATCATTGCACCTACAAGCTCAGCTTTTTGTTGGCTCATAGCCTGAATGATATTTCTCTGAGTTCCTATGTAGATGTATACCAATATGATAGCCGTTATCATTCCGATGACAAATACATGAAGAATTATTTTGTTTTTCAAACTCCATTCTTTTATATTTTTCATCTATATAATTTATATAGTGATTATAAATATAATTATTATTATCTAAATAATCATTATAATAGAATATAATTGTGTTTACAACAAAATATATGAATGAAGTTAGGGGGAGATGAGTAAATGTTATGATTTATGAGGAATCTTTAAATGAGAGCAGATATAAGTATTAATATCAGAAGTTAATTTCTCAATTATAGATGAGAAATCATACACTGATCAAAAGATTCAAAAACCAGAAAGTATTAATTCTTAGAAAAGGCGCTGGCTTTTTTTAGCGAATGGATTTAATGACTTCTGGCAGCGTGCTTTTTCTTGCGCTTAGGATTTTTTTTCACAGAGATTTCAGTAATAGCTTGAAGAGTTATGCTGTCGAAGTAATTTCTCAACATCTTGGTGGCATCTTTCCAGATTTCATGTGTAGGACAAATGGGGATGCGGTCACAGTAATCCTTATCCTCAACGCAGTCAACCAGACAGCATGTTCCCTCTAAGGCCTGAAGTATTTCGCTGAGCTTGATTTCAGAAGGGCTACGGGCTAAGGTATAGCCTCCTCCTGCACCTCGAATGCTTTTGACGAGTCTGGCGATTTTGAGAGGGATAATTATTTGCTCTAAATAGCGAATAGAAATTTCCTCATCATCAGAAATATTTTTGAGGATAACTGCTTCGTTTCCATTGTTGTAATGGAAAGCAAGGTTGAGCATGAGACGAGTTCCATATCTTCCCTTTGTGGAAAGTTTAATCATGGATAACTCCTTAATATTAAATTATTATAAATCACCCAATATAATAATAAAAAAAAATTTATTTTTCAACATAATTTTATAGAAATTGTAAGATTTATTAATCCTATCATATTACGTTATCGGGGTCAGGCCTTCAGTAATTTTATTTATTCTATAAACGTTTAATGTTTTATTCTATCTTTTAGTTAAATTAACTAAAATTACTGAAGGCCTGATCCCATTGATTGATTCAAATTTAAAAATTTTGAAAGCCTGACCCCGTCTGTGGTATAAATGAACTAGAATTCTCTTTTATGAGGGAGAAATGAGGAGAAAATACATAATTTTTTCTGCAGTCATTTTTTGTTTGGTTCATTTTGGAGCCTGCAAGAGTGATACTCCAACTACTCCAAATGGAGATCAGGGCCTTGAATTAAGCGGTTTGATCACGCTAAACGGGCAGGCATTCACAAACATAGATGTCTATTTATCCTGGGGAGCTTCCCAGAAGACCATAACTGGTTCAAACGGGAGTTTTAGTTTTATCAACCTCCCCGGCGGCGATTATATAATTACGCCCTCTCGTAATGGATATTCCTTCGGTCCTTCTAATTATGAAGTTAACAATCAGACAAGAAAAGATTTAAATTTTACAGCCCAAATCGCCACCTACGGCTCTAAAGTAGGCGATATTATGGCTAACTTTACAGCCAGAGATCAGAATAACCAGAATGTTTCTTTGTATGGTAATTTTGGAAAAGTGATTCTTATTGATTTTACGGCTGACTGGTGTACATCCTGCCGGGAAAAAGCAGAAACTGCAGAACAATTTTACCAGGACTATAAAGATAAAGGATTCATGTATATATTAATTGTTATCGAAGGGAATCCATCATTATGGGCTGATACTTATGGATTAACTTTTCCTGTCTTGGATGACAACAACCAGGACATATATAAACTTTATGGTCTTGGTTCTATCCCCTTACCTCATATTCTCGACCGTAACGGTACTATTCGCTATAAAAAAGAAGGCTGGAATAAAGACGAGGTTGTAGAAATTATCAATAAATATCTTTAAGTCCGTAAGTCCATGTGTACGTATCTCCTGGTGTTTGTTAAACCTTGAGTCCCTAACACCGCAACTCAACTAAATCCCATTTCCCCAGAATGAAATTGTACGTCCGTAACTCTGTACTCAAATATATTCCCCCTCCCTTTTTTTATGTTGTCATGGCGAGACAACTGTAGGGAGTGCGGCAATCTCTTCAAGTTAAAACCGGAAAATAGCGTCGATCCTTAATCCTTCGAAGGGCGGGAAGAATTTGCATATTCCTCCGGAGCATTTTACTCCGCCTTTCATAGAACCATAAAATATTCGTATTGAATTCGCGTGGGTGACTCTCACCTCAACCTGGCCACCCCACCAATTTTTTTTGTTCTTGAATGTCAAGATTTCAGGATCAGTTGTTCTGTCATACAGTAAGGTAATAATCCATCGCGGGGAATAATGGATGGAAAAGAATGATCTTCTCTCATAATAATTATAGCGTTTAGGATAATCAACAAAGCTTTCGCCTTTGAAATCTCTACTCTTCCAGTCCGCCTCCAGGCTCAGCCTGGAAGTCAATGGATAGGTGAAATTGAATTGATAGTGAAAGGTATTGCCGGCAGTGGAATAGAAAATAAGAGATGTAGTATCTTCTATCCTGTATCCTGCAAGAAAATCCAAGTAGCCTGTGCTTTTAAATTTATGCTCTACACCTGCAAAGAAATGAGTAATGTTTCTTTCGTGTTTGCCAAATTTAGAATAGGAGAACTTTCCATAAAAAAGAGAATTTATTCTCTGAGAAAAATAGGTAACCTGGCTTGATACTCCGGTGACATCTGTTGCGCTGGTATCAAACTGATTTGCCAGGATTTCCAGTCTTTCGGTTTCTAACAAGGGGGGACGGTTATACTCAAAATCTAGAAATTTATAGTCTTTAAATTCCAGAAGAAGAGTAAAATCTCCCCAAAAAAACCCAGATTCAAGATACAACCCATGTCCATGAATTCTTTCATCTGTGTAATACCTATCCTTCTGGACAAGGGAAAATTCACCGTATAATTTTGCTTTCTCTGAAATATTGGGTACATCTAAACTAATAGACTCCATAGAGACATTTTTATTCCCAGAGAGCCACCCTTTCTCTAATCGAGAATGTAAAAAATTGAATTTAAGGTTAGCAAAATTCTTGTATCTCCAGCCTAATGTGCCTCCCAGAATTTTATCAAAAATTTTATCTTCTTCATCTGAAGATTTCTCTCTTTCTATCCATCCTCCAAAGAATTCAGTGGAAAATGGGCCGTAGTTAAAAGCAACCTTTCCCCCATCAATCGTGGTATCAATTATGTACTCTAGCCCTTCTTTTTCGAATGTCTTTAGTACACTAAAAAGTAATCCTCTTCCCACAGAATAATAAAAATCCCCGGCTCTCAAATTGAAGTTTTTCCTGTCTACCTCGAGAAATCGCTTGGCTAGACTGAATTCTTCCTCCATAGGTGAGAAATCTAGGTTTGTATCTAATCTCATTCCCAAAAGAAAAGGGCCTCCTGTTAAAGTCAGGTCAATTTGATTTAGTATCTGTGATGATTTTCCTTCTCTTACCCTGTCAACATAGTCTTTATCTGAGAAATTTCGATTTAATAAAGCCTCGTTTATTTGATAAGAAAATTTTCCCACCTTACCCGTTTCTTCTTGCTCTAAAAGCTCGATGATTTTTTGTTCCATGTGAGTTTCATCTCCTGGGCTGTATCCTTGATGGACGTACTGGATGTTCCCATCTCTATCTATGATGAGGGTGTAGGGCACGATGACTCGAGGATTGTAGAGAGCCACTACTTTTGATTCTGTATCCAGAAGAACAGGAAAAGTGTATTTGTAGCGTTTGATGAAAGTTTTCACCAGGGAAGCGCTCTCTGGTCCGTCGATGGTTATACAAAAGACTTCCAGTCCCTTTTCTTTATATTTATCATAGAACCTCTGAAAATGGGGCATCTCCTTTATGCAGGGGACGCACCAGGTTGCCCAGAAGTCGATTAAGACAACATTTTTATTATAGTAATCGCTTAGTCTGACTGAATTTCCATCCAGGTCTTTCAAAGTGAAGTCGATAGCCCTCTTTGCAATGGCTGGAGTTAAACCTAGAATAATCGTCAGAAATAAGAAAAGAAGCGGCTTACTTAATTTTTTTTTGAGAAAATCAAGATGCAGTATCATGCTCAACTCCACTCTTATGTTTAATTCCTAATATCTTTAGCAGAAATATCTCCGTAATTCAATAATAAGCAATAAGGGTCAGGTCTACACTTTTAACTAAATCGATATGAATTTCAATTTTAAGTTAAAAGTGTAGACCTGACCCTACATTTGCTAATTTTGTTTGCTTGAAAACGGTTAGATTACGTCTTATAATTTTAGTTTCTTTGACTTTTTTGGCTTTTCAAAGGATTAAAGCTAATTCTGACAAGGCAGAGATAGTGACGAAAAAAAAGAATAGCCGCTCAGAATACATCAAGAATTCTGTACACTCAGGTTAGGGAGGGAGGAATGCAGTTACGATTTAAATTCAGAAAAAATCTAATGGTAATCTTTATTGTCATCGGTTTGTTTTTTCTTGGCAGGCAGGCGTATGTTTCAGCTGAGGAGGAAGTTGTTCAAGTGAAGACTTTCATTTCCAAAGACAGAGTTCATCCTGGAGAGAAATTTAAAGTGGCATTCTTCGTTGAGGTTAATCCTGGATGGCATATAAACGCGCATGAGCTGGCAGATGAATTCCTCATTCCTACCTTACTGACTTTTGAGGAGAAGGATAATGTAGAATTGCTGGAATATTATTATCCAGAGCCAAAATTGAGAAAATTTGACTACTCTGAGGAAGAGCTTCAGATTTTTGAGGATAAAGCCATATTGGGCGCTTTAGTAAGCGTAGGTAAAGATTTAGGATTAGGGCTGCATAAATTAAAAGCAAAATTAAGATACCAGGCTTGCGATCACAGGTCATGCCTTCCACCCAAAACCCTGAATTTTGAAATAGACTTCAATGTTGTTGATGCTTCTCAAGAAACACAAGAAATCAATCAGGAAATATTCTCAAAAATAGACTTCGAAAAAGGGAACAGGCTACGCAATCTTAACAAATAAGAGGTAAAAATTGAAAAAAGCTATCTTACGCAAATTTCCTTCAATCGATAGATTAATCCAGACAGAAGAAGCTTCAAAGCTAGTCGATAAATACAGCCGGGAGCTGGTGGTTGACGCTGCCCGCTCTGTATTAGAGGAACTGAGAGTAGAAATTCTCAATAAAGAGACTACCGCCATTGATGAAAAAGAGCTTTCTTCAGAAAACATCACAAAGAGAATAAAAGCCCAGCTTCAGATAAAATTTTCACCTTCTCTCCAGAAGGCAGTAAACGCCACAGGAGTCATCCTCCATACAGGTCTTGGGAGAGCTGTCTTATCCAAAGAAGCGCAAGAAGCAGTGAATAACATCGTAGAAGCTTATTCCACCCTGGCCACAGATATAAAGACAGGACAGCGTGGCCACCGCGATGTTCATCTCAATAAGATCTTTTGTGAACTCACTGGAGCAGAAGCTGCTACAGTAGTAAACAACAATGCCGCTGCAACGGTTCTCATCCTTAATACCTTAGCTAAAGATAGAGAAGTTATTGTCTCACGAGGACAGCTCGTCGAGATCGGCGGGTCTTTTCGCATGCCAGATGTCATGGAAACAAGCGGAGCGATCTTGAGAGAAGTTGGCACTACTAACAAAACCCATCTCAAGGATTACTCTGCGGCCATCAACGAAAACACAGGTGCCATCATGCGGGTTCATCACAGCAATTATCGAATCCTGGGATTCGCTGAAGAACCTTCAATCCAAGAGCTGGCTGAACTTGCCAAAAAACACAAAATACCCCTAATCGATGACCTTGGCAGCGGGGCTCTGGTAGACCTGAAGGAATTTGGACTGGAAACAGAACCCATGGTCCAGAAGAGTATTAAAGCAGGCGTGGATGTGGCTTGTTTTAGCGGTGACAAGCTTATCGGAGGCCCTCAGGCTGGAGTTATTGTTGGTAAGGCTTCTACCGTAGAAAAGATTAGAAAGAACCCGCTGGCAAGAGCCTTTCGTGTCGGCAAATTAACCATAGCAGCCATGGAAGCCACACTGAAGCTTTTTCTCAATCGTGAAAATCTGAATCAAACACATCCCATATACAGAATGTTTTCCCTGAGCCTTGATGTCCTGAAGAGAAGAGCTCAAAAGGTTGTTAAAGAACTTAAGACTCAAAAGGCTGTTAAAGCCGATATTTCGCTTGAAGACGGAGATTCTCAGATCGGAAGCGGTTCAGTCCCCATAGAGACCATCCCCACAAAGCTATTAGTAGTGAAGCCAAAGTCCTTCTCAGCAGAGAATCTTGCCAGAAAATTGCGTCACCACAGTCCTCCTATATTCACTAGAGTCCATAAACAAGCAGTTTTGTTTGATTTTAGGACTATCCAGCCAGGGGAAGACAAGATAGTTTTGGAAGCGCTTCTAAAACTTATGAAGAAAAAATAAGGAAAATGTATCAATGACAGTTGATCTTGAAAAAAGAAAGCGCATCATGAAGCGCTCGATAGAACTGGGGCACTGCATCTGCAATCCCAAACAGGCTTGCCCTTGTGATCTGTTCAAAGAAAAAGACGTTTGCTTGTGCGCAGGAGAGCGGCTTGAGGATTCTCCAGAGAAAGTAGAACTGACAAAATTTGTAGAGAGTACGGGTTGTGCCTCAAAGATAAATCAGAATGACCTTAAAAAAGTCCTTGAAGGCCTCCCTGAAATATCAGATCCGAAGGTTCTGGTCAGCGCCAACACCTGTGATGATGCGGGCGTTTACAAGCTGAACGATGAGGTTGCACTCGTGCAGTCTGTGGATGTTTTTACTCCTTCTGTTGATGACCCTTACGTTTTCGGC
>Ga0114921_10000535_pt1 | contig 16119 bp, 20 predicted proteins | sample BentaG_FD_87016 | JGI IMG/M metagenome (GOLD analysis project Ga0114921, IMG submission 87016) | Deep subsurface microbial communities from South Atlantic Ocean to uncover new lineages of life (NeLLi) - Benguela_00093 metaG | ecosystem: Environmental > Aquatic > Marine > Oceanic > Sediment ...
AAACCAAGATTGCTGTGCTTCTCCAGATAGCTTAGTTTCTCTTTTTGTAGCTTTTCTTTATTGCATTGACAGGGCACCACTCGGCTGAAATCAGGCTGTCCTGTGCCCCCAACAGGATGAACAAATCCAGACCCCTTACAGATAGGACAGGCCTCCTCACCTTCAGGGCCTTTCTTACCCCCAAAATTCGCCGAATTTTCAGGAGCCCTATCTTTTGACCAGGTGTCCGTACTTGCCTTTGATGTATTTGTCGACATTACCTCTTTTAATATCTTGCCTACGTTCTCCACTACCTTTACCCTCGCTGGCCCATCGCTCCAGAATACGAGCAATGTATTTCCAACTGCGTTTGTTCATTAGAACCGCTTCTTTAAATGCCTCATCAATCCATTGCGCTGGATAGAGCTTCGCCGCTTCCTTGAGCTCCTCCACCACCATCGGCGTGAGCATACCTATATTCTGCTCATAAAGAGCAAAAATATTAGCTGCCTCCATCGCCTGTTCTGCCTCCCTTTTCCCAGCTACCACTTCCTCTATAGAAAGCTCCCCTCTTTTAATTTTATCCCTAACTTCCCGATTGGATTCTATATTGGCAAAATAAACATCCTTTCCTTTGCCTTCTATATTCAAATTTAAACCTAAGATTGTGCCGCGATTCACCGCTAAACCTAAAGCACGCTGCAGCGACTCCTCCCCCATTCCAGTCATCACTGCACTGCTAGAAGCTAACTCCTCATATGTAACAAAAGAGGGATATCGCCGCTTATGATAAAGCAAATAAAAGATGTACATCGTTACTTTAAGCTCACTTATGTCTTGGATTTGAGGCATTACTTGACTAAAAACAAAATCAGGCAAAAGAATAAAATCGGATTTTTCTTTACCTACCATCCCTGAAACCCTTCCTATTGCCGGAATAGCATTATTTTTAAGGAGCTAGAATCGGCTCAGCTCCCATATTGTCAAACCTAACCAGACTGCTCACAAAACGTAGCTTGACTCGCCCTAAAGGACCATTGCGATGCTTGGCTATGATTATATCCGCAATGCCACGCGGATATGGCTCTTTCTCAATATCGTGTAGCTTGCTCCAGTCTTCCTCGGTATAACACTTGTCATCTCTATAGATAAAAAAAACGATATCAGCATCTTGCTCTATGGTGCCACTTTCACGTAAGTCAGCAAGTTGAGGTATATGCGAAGGTCGCCACTCTACCGCCCGGCTAAGCTGAGATACCGCCAGCACTGGCACATTTAACTCCTTGGCCAGCATCTTTAAAGCACGGGTTATGTAACTGAGCTCCTGTACCCTGGTCTCCTTTTTACCCTCACCTTGTATTAGCTGTATATAATCAACGACTATTAAATCAATATTGCGCTCAAAATAAAGCCTCCGCGCTCTGCTCCTTATATCCATAGTCCGTAGCTGAGGCGAATCATCAACATACAGCGGCGCTTCAGACAGTATCCCGCTGGCTTCCATTATTCTCACTTCATCTCTCTCATTATCACTAAAACGCCCCAGGCGGATAAGCCTGGAATTTACCCCCGATTCGCTGGCTAGAAGACGTTGCACCACCGATTCCCGCGACATCTCCAAACTAAATAAAGCTACACAGGCCTTCTGTTCCACCGCAGCATTCCTGGCAATGTTCAGCGCTAAACTAGTTTTGCCCAGGCTGGGCCTGGCAGCTAGAACAATTAAGTCAGGCCTCTGTAACCCCCCTAGTAAATCATCTAAGCCAATAAAACCAGTTAGAATGTGAACTCTCTCCTCCCCCTGAGATATAACAGCTTGCCCCGCCTCCTCAAAATATTCCCCCAGAGCATCACGAATGGGAACAAGTTCCCCCGAACTTTGCCCCTTACGTACTTGAAAAAGAATATCCTCAGCCTTGTTCAGACTGGCTTCAACATCCGGACTGGCTTTATAACCAACAGCCGCAATCTGCCCCGCAGCAGTAATTAATCGCCGCATCATCGCCATGTTGGACACTATCCGCGCATAATGCTCAATATGTAAGGATGTGGGCACAATGGATATTAAATGACTCAGATAGGCAGCCCCACCCACCTGCTCCAGCTTGCCCTCACGCATCAGCTCATGCGCTACAGTAATCTGATTTATAACCTCATTACGCTGATAAAGCACCAAACAGGCCTCATAAATCCACCGATTCGTTTCCAAGGAGAAGTCCTCGATTTTCAGAAAGCTAGCTACTTTCAAGATAGCCTCGGAGTCAACAAGCAAGGAGCCAACTACAGCCTCTTCTGCTTCAATATCTTGTGGTGGTAATTTCTCCTGTGCCATGTTTAAGCCTTTTTCTCAATGATTACCTTAATTCGTGGCTTTAAATCTTCAGCTAGCTTAATGGTTAGCTCGTGGCTACCAGCTTGATGCAAAGGTTCGCCCATGTCTATTTTCCTCTTATTAATGGAAAAACCTATAGTTCGACTTAACTCCTCAGCTATCTCAGCAGCGGTAATAGAGCCAAATAGACGGTCCCCAGCGCCCACGCGAGCCTGAAGGTGAATCTCCTGCCCTTCAATCTGCTCTGCTAGCTCAATCAACTTAGATTTGTCGAGAGTCTCCTGAATCTTTCCCCTTCGAAGCTCCAGCTCTTCCTGCTTTATAGCTACTGGCGTAGCTACCACGGCTAAACCTTGCGGCAAAAGGAAATTCCTAGCATAACCCTTCGCCACCTCCTTTATCTCCCCAGTTTTTCCTTTCCCAGAAATATCCTTTAAGAAAACGACTTTCATTGTAAATTTAGAGATTTTTCCGCTGATACAGCAGCAGTAGCGCCATCCCCGGCAGCAGTTATCGCCTGCTTAGCTGAATTATGGCGAACATCCCCCGCAGCAAATATCCCTGGTATCCCTGTCTCCATCACTTCGTTAGTGGCTATATAACCCTCTTTACCCAGAGGCACAACCCCTTGCAAATAACGAGTATTGGGTTCTAAACCAATAGCGATAAAAACGCCTGCCACTGGTAACATTGATATTATACCATCTTTTTTATTTTTCAGCCTAAGTTGATTGATTGCTCTATTACCTTCTATCTGAGCTACTACAGTGTTCCAAATAAACTCTATCTTTGGCTCCGCCTTGGCTCTTTTTTGGAGTATATTTGTGGCTCGAAGTTGGCTGCGGCGATGGATAACTTTAACTGAAAAGGCAAACTTAGTCAGATAAAGAGCCTCAGTAAGAGCTGCATCTCCACCTCCTACCACAGCCACCGCTTTGTCCTTAAACAAAGGCCCATCACAGGTAGCACAATAGGAAACGCCTTTGCCTAAAAGTTCAGCTTCTCCAAGTACTCCTAACTTGCGGAATTCCGAACCAGAAGCAATTATCACAGATTCAGCAGTAAAATCGCCTTCGCTAGTGTTGATCAGATTATGTCTTTGCTGAGGGACTAAACTGCTAACCTCAGCAAGCAGAGTTTGTAACCCATAGCTAGTGGCTTGCTGATGCATAGCTTGTCCCAACTCGATACCAGAAATCCCCTGAGGAAAACCAGGGTAATTCTCTACCCTATCAGCATAAGTTATCTGCCCACCTATCAGTCCTCTTTCAATAAGTAATGTATTAAGCCCTGAACGGGCACAATATAAGCCAGCAGTAAGGCCAGCAGGCCCACCCCCAATAATAATTACCTGATAATTCCTGTTCATTTACTTTCTACTCTATCCCATATATCACAACGCCCTCCCCATCTAGCCAAAACCTTGCCACTAGCAGAAATCTGAGAAATCTCGCATAAGTTAGGACAAGCTTTGCATATAAAAGAAGACCCTTTGAAATTTGATCTGTGGCCATTATTTCTCACTTCTTCATGCACCAACATAACAGCTCCAATAGCACCCATAAGTTCATTGTGAGGAGGAACATAAACTTCTGTATGAAAATTTTCATTAAATGCTCTGATTATTCCTTTATTGAAAGCAACACCACCTTGGAATACCATTCTGGGTCGAATCTCTTTACCTAAAGCAACATTGTTTAGATAATTGCGTACTAAGGCTTGGCATAGGCCATAGATGATATCATCAATGGGATAGCCCATTTGTTGCTTATGAACCATGTCCGATTCAGCGAAAACAGTGCATCGCACAGCGACGCGCGCCGGGTTTTTACTTCTCATAGCATGGCTCCCAAAATTCTCAATTCTTATATTCAAGCGCTCAGCCTGATGCTCAAGAAAGCTACCTGTGCCAGCAGCGCATACTGAGTTCATACCAAAATCAATAACCACACCATCACGGGTTATGATAACTTTGCTATCCTGTCCTCCAATTTCAAATACGGTAATTTTAAATGGATTAGAGGTGAAACTACGCCCTAATTTATAGATATTTTGGTATAGGTAATAGCGGCCTTTTTCCAGATTTATCTCTGGGGCCAGAATTACAGGACATTCTGGGATTAAAGCTCTTGCCATGTTAGGTAAACCAATAATTTTGGAGCAATTGTAAATTTTCCTGCCCAAACTAGTAACAGCCGGAATGAAAATACAGTCACATTTTTCTATCAGCGAGATAACATGGCCGAGAAAAATCTTTACCGGCAAACAAGTATCAGCCACTGCCCGTGAGACGCCTAAATTTAATACGGTCTTATTAGTTGGCAATGATACCACCACCTCTGCACCTAGTCTTTCAAAAAAAGTTTTCCACATAGGAAAATATTGATAATAGAGCAAGGCTTGCGGAATGCCTACCCTAATCATCGCCATAGAATTCCCCCTTAATCTTATCCAATTTCTCAGGTTGGCCAAGAATACCAACCACAGTCATTGTCATCGCCTTAGCTGCGTCCAACAGCCCTTTATGCCCAGCTTCAGAAGCAGCCGCCAAGGCAAACTCTGGTGTATGCATCAATACCTCAGGAGAGGCAATAGCCACCATAGGATGTATGCTAGGCACTACTTGGCTCACATTTCCCATATCTGTACTGCCAAAACCAAAACGAGAATCAAAGGCCACTACATGGCGTCCCAGTGATTCTAGATTTCGCTTAAATAATTGAGCTAAAGCCATATTGTTTTTCATAGAGGCGTAAACCCTATCTCCCCACTTATGCTCCAACCTAGCCCCGCCAGCTAGAGATGCTCCCTTAAAACAGTTTAAGACCTTTTCCTTCAGCTCAACAAGGTATTTATTATCAGGGGCACGCACGAGAAACCTAGCAGCACTATGAGCCGGCACTATATTGGGTGCTTCGCCACCATCAGTAATTATGCCGTGAATACGTGCTTCACCCTTTATGTGCTGACGTAATGAATTTATACAGTTAAAAGCCAAAATCAAAGCCTCAAGAGCATTTATACCTTTGTAAGGTTGAGCAGCAGCATGAGCTGGCTTACCAAAGAATTCCACATCTAAAGAAATGCAGGCAAGTGCTTGCGTGGTTACTAAATTATGTGTATTAGGATGCACCATCATAGCTATATTTGCTTCCTCAAAGATACCAGCTTTCACCATATCTATTTTGCCTCCAAGAACCTCTTCACCTGGGGTACCTAAAACTATAACACTGCCCCCCAAACTATCAATGGCAATCTTACTAGCCACGCCTGCCCCTACTGCTGAGGCAGCTATTATATTATGTCCGCAACCATGTCCTATTTCAGGCAAAGCATCATATTCAGCAAGCAAGGCAATTCTCGGGCTCCCCTGCCCATATGTAGCTCGGAAGGCTGTAGATAAACCCGCAACGTCTTCCTCCACCCGAAATCCGTTGCCCTTAAGATACTGGCCAAGCCAAGATGAGGCCTTCCACTCCTGGAAACCCAATTCAGGGCTATCATGAATTCTAAGGCTCAACTGAATTAATTCCTGCTTTTGTGCTTCTACCCTATTTCTTACCCTTGTTTTTAATTCCTCTATTTCCAACGCTTGAAACCTCCCACAAATAGCTATTATACTTTATAGCCGATCAACGTTTCCAGATGTTGCTTTAAGTTAACCATGAAAGCTGAAGGCCTTAATGGAAAGCCTTTTAAAGGCTTAGTAAATATGGCTCAACTGTTGAAACAGCCCACTGGCTCTAGCTGCAGCTACCGTGCAGATGAAATAGTTGATGCGCAAGCTAAGTATCCCGTTCAAGGAAAGATAACACTGACTCACAGTGGTCAGGGTATTTTAATTCGAGCTGAACTAACTGTTAAAGTAGAACTAACATGTAGCCGGTGTCTCAATGAATTTCTTTATCCCGTAAGTTTCAGTATAGAGGAGGAAATGCCTCCCACAATTAATGTATCCAGCGGTTTACCTTTATCTAAAGAACCATCCGATTTCACTGTTGATAGTAATAATATGCTTGACTTGGGAGAGATAATCCGTCAATATACTTTATTAAATTTGCCCATGAAACCACTATGCCAACCTGATTGTGCAGGGATTAAGGAGGTAAGTTCACATGGCTCTGCCTAAAAGGAAATATGCCAAAGCACGCCAAGGAAAAAGACGCAGCCATCTCAAACTCAATTTACCCACCTTAGATATTTGCCCCCAATGCCATAGTCATAAGCTAGCTCACCATGCTTGCCCTATCTGTGGTAACTACAATGACAGGCAAGCCATTGAGATCAAAACGCCTAAGAGGAAAAGCTAGCTAGAGTTATGGCTAAAATAGCCTATGTTTTCCCTGGACAAGGCTCCCAGCAAGTTGGGATGGGCTTGGATCTATATAATATCTATTCATCAGCTAAGGAAGCCTTCGATGAAGCTGATGCTACTTTAGGTTTTTCTCTCTCTCGCTTATGCTTTGAAGGGCCAGAAGAGAAACTAATAAGAACAGATAACGTCCAGCCAGCGGTGCTAGTGACTAGCATCGCTTGCCTAAAGGCAGCTCAGCAAGCTAACAACGATTTGCCCTCCCCTTACTTTACTGCTGGACATAGCTTGGGTGAGTATACAGCCCTAGTAGCCACTAACGCACTCAGTTTAGGTGATGCTGTGAGTTTAGTTCGAGAAAGGGGCAAATTAATGTATAAAGCTGGGCAGAAAAATCCAGGAGGCATGCTAGCTATAATAGGACTTGATATAGAGGCAACTAGGAATATATGCCTTCATAGCAAATGTAACATCTCCAATATCAACTGCCCTACACAAACCATAATCAGTGGCCCTGATGATGCTTTAGCTGAAGCTGGCGACTTAGCCAGAATGAAAGGCGCCCGCCGCCTCATTCCTTTAAGGGTGAGCTGTGCCTGCCATTCCTCCCTAATGGAGCCAATTGTGGATGAATTCAGCACGGTCATCTCAAGTTTCGTGTTTCATCCACCAAGTATTCCTATAATAGCCAATGTAACCGCCCAACCACTAACCGATATTGATTCCATAAAGCAGGAGCTTCTAAAGCAACTTCGTCATTGCATCCAGTGGCAATCTTCCATTGAATATATGACACACAATGAGGTTACGTCCTTTTACGAATTTGGCCCTGGAAAGGTGCTCAGTGGTTTAATTAAACGCATCAACTCAACAACACAGACTTTCAATATCTCAGGGATTGAGGATATTACACAATTAAAAACTCAATAATAGTCAACTAACTATGGGGTCTAGGCGAAAGGCGAGGGTTATTGCTCTTCAGGTGCTCTACGATCTTGATTGCACTGAACATAAAGCGAAGGAAACTTTAACTCATTTAGCAATTGAGAAAGCATTACCACAGGAAGTGCTCAGCTTCAGTGAACATCTCATACAAGGGGTGCTACATAATAAATCCAAACTTGATGACCTTATTGAACATTTTGCACCAGCTTTTCCTGTAGAGCAAATGTCCATTATTGATAGAAACATCCTACGCCTTGCCATTTTTGAGATTTTATTTGATAATAATACCCCATTTAAGGTAGCTATAAACGAAGCTGTAGAACTAGCTAAGACCTTTGGCAGCAATTCCTCACCCAAGCTAATTAATGGGGTATTAGGGTCAATAGTAACTAAATGTGACACAAGAAAATCATAAACCAGAAAGCTTAATTTAGAGGAGGTAAAATGGCAACTGTTTTTGAAAGGCTAAAGAAGGTAATTGTGGAGCAATTAGACGTTGCAGAAAAGGAGATAACCCCAGAAGCATCTTTTGTGGATGACCTCAACGTTGACTCTCTAGACTTAATTGAGCTTATTACAGCCATAGAGGAGGAGTTCAGCACCCCAGAAAGGAAACTAGAAATAGCTGATGAGTATGCTGAAAAAATGCAGACCGTTCAAGACGCTATTAATCATCTTTATGAGCAAGGAATAAAAGACAAGTAAACTCTATACTACCACGCTACCATCACTAAAAGAACCAAAGGTTCTTACGCAAAGAGTTGCTCTTCAACTTAATTTTTGGTTATAATACTCACTTATGCTTATGAGAGATAGCTAGAGAGTTTTTTATGCTAGCTACATTTTTTGTTGCTCATTTTTGAACAGTGGAAGTACTAAGCCCTTACAAAGAGGCTGCTGAAGCAGTAGTCGAGGCTGGTGGAGAGCCTCTTAAATTGTGCTACCAATGCGGCATGTGTACTGGTAGCTGTCCCTGGAATCTAGTCAGAAATTTCAGCGTTCGCCGTATTTTTCATGAAGCTCAGCTTGGGGCAACAGATTTTAGCAGCGAGGAGATTTGGCTTTGTGCTACTTGCAGAACTTGTGTTCAGTATTGCCCCCGTGGCGTAGAGATAATCGATGTTATGAGGGCTACGCGCCGAGCCATAGTTAGCTTAGGCATTGGTACTGTCCCCGATGCCCTCCGAATTTCAGCCAAGAATATCGCTGGCACCGGTAACCCACTTGGAGAAGCCCCAGAAAAGCGAGGTGATTGGGCTAAGGATTTGCGGGTGAAAAAATTCACCCCAGACACAGAAATACTCTATTTCCCATGTTGTATTCCCGCCTACGACCCTGATGTTAAAAGGGTATCTCAAGCTACCGCTACCATTCTCGACAAACTAGGAGTCAATTTTGGCATTCTAGGCAGTGAGGAGAGGTGCTGCGGAGAAGCAATCCGCAAAGCTGGATATGAAGATGTATTCCACAGCCTTGCCGAAGGTAACATTAATGCCTTCAACCACAACGGGGTAAAAACTGTGGTAGTTTCTTCACCACATTGCTACCACACTTTTAAAAATGAGTATCCCGAACTTGGAGGTGAATTCCAGGTGTTTCATATCACTCAATATCTAGCCTCGCTCATTGAACAAGGAAATTTAAAATTTTCTAAAGAAATAAATAAAAGGGTAATTTATTCTGACCCCTGTTATTTGGGACGGCACAATAGTATATATGATGAGCCAAGGAAGATATTACAAAGTATTCCCGGCTTGGAATTAATTGAGTTTCCTGACTCTCATGAGGATGCTATTTGTTGTGGTGGTGGAGGTGGCAGAATCTGGATGGAGACAGTAAAGGGAGAAAGGTTCTCCGATATAAGGGTGGAGCAAGCTCTTAAGAAAGGTGCTGATATAATAGCCTTGGCTTGCCCCTATTGCTACCTTAACTACCGGGATAGTGTACTTACTATGGACAAAAGTGAGGTTATTCAGGTCAAAGATATCTCTGAGCTTGTTGCCGAAGCAGTCGGATAGAGGGCAATAAAATAGTCACTGTTTTATTATATAGTTTGGCTTGATTTCCTGGAGAGATAGATGAAACAAGAAGAAGGATGGGAGCCCAAGCTGCTTGGTTTCTTGTGCCGGTGGTGCAGCTATGCTGGCGCCGATTTGGCAGGGATTAGTCGCAAGAAATACCCAGCTAACATAAAGATAATAAAGGTCCCCTGTTCGGGAAGAGTGGACCCTCTTTTCATCATTAAGGCGCTACGATTAGGTTTTGATGGAGTGTTAGTTTCAGGCTGCTATCCCGGCGATTGTCATTATCAAACGGGAAATTATCGTGCTCAGAGAAGGATAGCTATAACAAAAAAGTTCCTCGAATATATAGGTGTTGAACCACAGCGGATTCAGGCTAGTTGGGTTTCAGCTTCAGAGGGAGGAAAATTCACCGAAGTAGTCTCCGAGGTAACAAAAGAGCTAAAGGAAGTCGGACCCAATCAATCATTCACCGATGGAAGATAGAGAAAGGGAACAGAAGTTACATCACGAAGCCAAGACTCTGCTAGAGCAAGGTCAGGTGGACTATATTATTGGTTATGAGACAGGAAGCCTAAAGTTCACCACCACTCCTTTAATCACTAAGGACGAGGACGATACTGACCGCTTAGTAGTTAACCCATTCATTGTGAATAACCTTAGCGTATACCTACCCGAGGTTAGGGGCAAGGCAGGCATCGTAGCCAAGAGGTGCGATAGCCGCTCCATTGTTAGCCTGATACAGGACAACAAGATAGCCAGAGAAGATATCGTAATTATGGGCATTCCCTGCCCTGGATTGATTGACCTAAAGAAGGTAGAACTCTTGCTGGGTAAGGACAGAGACGAGTTGGATAACATTACTAGAGAAGGGGACAAAGTGATGATAACAGTTGATGGGAGGGAAAGGGATTTCCCTACCACGGAAGTTCTTTTCGACAACTGTCTTGGATGCGAGTTTCCTGCTCCTCAAGAATATGATGTCCTTCTTGGTGAACCTAGCCTCTCAATCACTGATAAGGTAGCTAGCAGAGCAAGGATAAAAGAGCTGGAAGCAGTATCGCAGGGAAAACGGTGGAACTTCTGGAGAGAGGAATTTAGCCGCTGTATCAGATGCTACGCCTGCCGCAATGTCTGCCCGGCTTGCTTCTGCCAGCGCTGCTTTGTCGAGGAGACTGAGCCCCTGTGGTTGATGCCGATGCCGCGGTGGCAGGATAACCTCATGTTTCAACTGGCCAGAAACATTCATGTGGCGGGAAGATGCACAGATTGTGGCGAATGCGAACGCGTTTGCCCGATGAATATTCCACTGAGAAGTCTGACGAGGAAAATGTACGAGCTAGTAGATGAGCTATTCCAGTATCAGGCAGGGATGGATAAGAGTGCGCCACCACTACTAACCGCCTATGAGCCCACAGAAGCTGAGGACTTCATTAGATAGGAGAACCGAAGGGTGCTCAAGAACAAGAAAATAAGCAAAAGGGCTATAGGTACCCTCCTTAATGAGTGGAGCCAGGAGTTCACCATATTTGTGCCGTTGCGAGAAAGGGGAGTAGCAGTACTGAGTAAGTGGGATGGCAAAGATACCAGTTTTACGGGTTGGTATAGAAACACAGCACAACCAGCCAAGGCTAACTTCTTTCCTCCCGTGGAGAAAATGTTTAGCTTTCAAAAAGACAAGGAAGGCTACCATATAGAACCACTATCATCAGACGAGCATAAGCAATTGATTTTTGGCATTCGCCCCTGCGATGCCAGAGCCCTAACCATACTAGATATGACCTTTAAGGATTTATACGAAGACCCATATTATCTTCCCAAAAGAAATAATATGGTATTAATAGGGCTGGGATGCACCAATCCCTATGATAGTTGCTTCTGTACTTCCTTGGGTATCAATCCAGGAGAGTCGACTGATGTTGACCTTATGCTTACAGATATTGGTGACCAGTTCTTAATAGAAGAGATTACAGAGGTGGGTAAAGAATTAATTGCCAAGGCTAGCCAGGTAGAAGAGGCAACCGAAGCCGACGAAGCCGAAGCCAGAGAAGTAAAAAAGGCCTCCTATAATAAAGTAACAAGGAAGATAGACACCGAAGGTATTAAAGAAAAACTATTATCCTGCTTTGAGGACCAAGATTTCTGGGAGAAAGTATCCGCTAAGTGCATAAGCTGTGGCATCTGCACCTTTCTTTGTCCCACCTGTTATTGCTTTGACATCAATGATGAGCTAGTTAGGAAGCAAGGGACAAGATTCAGAAGCTGGGATAGCTGTGCTTTTCCCGTCTATACCAAGATGCCAATGGAAAACCCCAGGTTGGAGAAGTGGCGACGGGTAAGGCAAAAAGTATGCCACAAGTTTGAGTTCTACCCTATGGATTTTGACATTATAGCCTGTGTTGGCTGTGGAAGATGTATTCGTCAATGCCCGGTAAACTGGGACATTACCCAGACACTAAATAGTCTACCCACCAGAGTATAGTTTCGACCAAACTGATTGGAGAATTGGAAATGACGGTTACAGATATTAGCCAGAGAGAGAGATTTCTCGCCAACGGTAATGTCTACCTACCACACATAGTAAAAATAGAGAAGGTAGTTGATGAGACATGTGATACCAGAACCTTCCACTTCAATTTTAAAGATGAAAAGCTAAGGAAAGAGTTTACCTTCCAGTCAGGGCAATTCGCGTTATGTTCTATCTTCGGGGCAGGTGAAGCTCCTTTTGCTATCTCTTCCAGCCCCACCAGAAGGGGTCATTTAGAGTGCACTGTGCGCCAAGTAGGGAAGTTAACCAATGCACTGCATAGGCTTGGTATCGGCGCTGAGATAGGTTTCAGAGGGCCCTATGGCAATGGCTTTCCCATGGGTTTCTTGCAGGGGAAGAACCTCGCTTTTGTTGCCGGTGGTATTGGCCTCTCTCCACTGAGGTCTCTAATCTGGAATGTTCTAGACAATAGGGATAACTATGAAAAAATAGATATTATATATGGGGCTCGTAGTCCAGCCGACCTATGTTTTAAATACGACTTAGACACGTGGAGTAAGGATAAGGGAATAAATATGGTAACTACTGTTGATAAAGGTGATGAGAGTTGGACGGGGAGAGTAGGCTTTGTTCCCCAGGTGCTGGAGCAAGCAGCTTCTTCACCCAGCAATGCAGTAGCTATCGTTTGTGGACCGCCAATCATGATGCGCCTTACCTTCCCTGTGCTGGAAAAGCTGGGCTTCACCCCAGAGCAAATGATAACTACCTTAGAGAAGAGAATGAAGTGTGGCATAGGCAAGTGCGGACGATGTAACATTGGCAATATTTATGTTTGCCGCGATGGCCCAGTATTCACCTATGCCCAAATTAAGAGCTTTGTCTCCAGTGAATATTAGAACCAATAAAAGGTATTGCTATAGAGGCATTTAGTCCTGCTAAACTTCTTTTTCTAGACGAGCAATCCTTCCATTTGCGCTAAGATTTGCTGATTGGTGAAGTGATTAAGGTTTATGGCATCGCTGGGACAGCTAGCAACACAGGTACCACATCCTTTACATAGAGCTTCATTAACCTGACATACCTCTTTTTCCTCATCGAAGGAGATGGCATTGTAGGGGCAAATGAGCTTGCAAAACTGGCACCCAGAACAATTTTTTTCGTCAATCACCGCGGTAGCTGCTTCGATCTCAGTCTTGCCCTTACTAATCATGGACAGAACCCGACTAGCAGCGGCTGAAGCCTGAGCCACAGTATCGGGAATATCCTTGGGACCCTGACAGCAACCCACCACAAAGACGCCATCAGTTGTGGTAGCCACTGGGTCTAGTTTAGGATGTTTTTCTAGGAAAAAGCCGTCAGTGCTTCGGTTAATATTGAACAGCCGAGCAACGGATTCTACATCTGGTTGTGGCTCCATAGCTGGGCACAGGATAACCATATCTACCGGTACCCTTACTACTCTACCCAACAAGGTATCCTCAGCCACGACAATTAGTTTACCTTTCTCTTCCTCACTTACAGCACGGTCAGTAACTTGAGCCACCTTGCCTCGTATAAAATTAACACCTTCCTCCGAGACGCGCTCATAAAATTCCTCGTATCCCTTACCAAAGCAGCGCATGTCTATGTACATCTGATACACTTCGGCGTTAATTTTCTCCTTTATCAAATGAGAATACTTGAGAGCATACATACAACATACCCGGGAGCAATATTCATGATAGTTTTTATCACGGCTACCCACACAGTGAATGATAGCAATGCCCTGGGGAGTTGAGCCATCTTTGAGCCTGATATGGCCATCTGTGGGGCCAAAGGAGCTGACTATTCTCTCAAACTCAAGGCTGGTAAGAACATTATCCAACCGCTTGTATCCATACTGATAAATGATACTAGGATCAAATAGACTGTAACCAGTGGCTACGATTATGGAACCCACTTCCAATTCAACAAATTTATCTGCCTGCTCGAAATCAATAGCTTTTGCCTCACAAATTTTCTCACAGAGGCGGCACTTTCCCTTCAGAAAGTAGGCGCAATGCTCTCGGTCAATAACCGGCGTATTGGGCACTGCTTGTGGGAAAGGAGTATAAATAGCCTTCCTCTTACCCATGCCAGCCTCAAACTCACTATCTACCTTCCAGGGACACTTTTCCTGGCACAAGCCACAGCCAGTACACTTATCCTCATCAACGTATCTTGCCTTTTTTCTAACCCTGACCTTAAAATTACCGATGTAGCCTGAAACCTCCTCCACCTCGCTATAGGCCAGTAGCTCAATATGGGGATGAGAACCCACCATTGTCATCTTGGGAGTGAGAATACAAGATGAGCAATCTAGGGTAGGAAACGTCTTATCCAACTGACTCATATGCCCACCAATACTAGGAGTCCTCTCCACGAGATAGACTTTATGCTCAGAATCAGCAATCTCTAGGGCAGCCTGAATACCGGCAATGCCTCCACCTACTACAAGAGTATTAGGATTAATCGGGACTTCCTTAATTTCCAGAGGTTGGTGATAATAAACCCGACTCACAGCAGCGCTTACCAAGGCTTTGGCTTTTTCTGTAGCCATCTGCTTATCCTCAGTTACCCATGAACATTGCTCCCGAATATTCGCCATCTCAAATAAATATGGATTCAACCCTGCTTCCTGGCAAACGCGACGGAAGGTAGACTCATGCATTGTTGGCGAACAAGAAGCAACAACTACACGATTAAGACCAAAGTCACCAATATCTTTCTTGACTAATTCCTGACCCGGATCAGAGCACATGAAGCTATAGTCACAAGCCACTACCACAGAATCCAAACCTCGAGCAAACTCGACAACTTGCTCTACATCAACAGTACCAGCGATATTACTACCACAGTGACATATATAGACACCAATCCTGGGTTCACTCCACATGTCAAAATCCTCCTAGCTTTTTATTCTGTTAAATAAACAACCTGTCAAAACAAATCTGCCACGCCCCTATTCTCAGTAGTATCTTCCTTACCTAGAGCCAATACGCTGTCTTTGAAGCTGAGCACACAATAAGGACAGAAGGTGGTGAGTCTTATGATATCATTTATTTCTCTGAGTGCTACTACCACTAATATGGTAAATGCTTCTCTAATTTTTGAATGCCTGAGCATCACTGCGTCCTTAGAAGCCTAAAAGCTAACACAAAGACTGTTCGTTCGGCAAATTTCGTGTGGCTCTTTGTCAAATTGTGTGGAAACAGCTACGAGGTGGTACAAAGCCCAGGAGCATCTTTCTCCAGTAGACCTCCACATTTCTTAGTCCATAAGAAACCCGCTTTAGCATTTTGATTTTTGTATTGCAACCTTCGGTAAAACCATTAGTGGTGCCGTTATCAAAGTGGTTCAGGATAGGCTCCCTCCAGCGCTTTAGGGTGTTGCCCCATCTTATAAGCTCTCCATCATCACTCAATTTAAGATTAAAGATGATGTTATCCAGTATCCTAGCAGCTTCTTTTTTGCTTTCTTGCCGGTAGAGTTCCCTTATCTCCTCCTTAGCCCAGTAAAAGCCCTTAAGGCTGGGATGCTTATCCAGAGGTTCACCCACCCTCTGCCTTTTCTCCTCACCAAGCTTCTCCCTGCCTATCAAGAATATCCTCTTGGGTGTCTTTACCCTCCCTCTTACGTAGCACATCCTGTTCTATCCTTCTAGCTTCGTCCATCCTTCTGTTGGAATCGGCAATCACATGGAAAGGATCAACTACTACCTTAGCCTTAGGAAACACCTCTTCAGCTACCTTGCGTAGAGATTCCTTCATATCTATGCATACCTCTTTAACCTTCTTTCCGGGAATCTTTTTCAGAAACATCTTGAGGGTGGCAACCCTATCGTCCCTAAGGATTCCCAACATCTTCCTCTTTTTAACCTCGGTTACTGTATGCACTAGCTCCTGATGTCTGAAGCTATGCTCATCGATGCCCAAGAATATTTCCTCCTCTTCCTTTATAAAGCCCAACTCTTCCTCATCTATCTCCCTCTCCAGAAGATGCTGCAAGGTGCCCTAGCCCACTC
>Ga0114921_10000536_pt1 | contig 16093 bp, 16 predicted proteins | sample BentaG_FD_87016 | JGI IMG/M metagenome (GOLD analysis project Ga0114921, IMG submission 87016) | Deep subsurface microbial communities from South Atlantic Ocean to uncover new lineages of life (NeLLi) - Benguela_00093 metaG | ecosystem: Environmental > Aquatic > Marine > Oceanic > Sediment ...
GGTTTTGCTTTCTAACACAGATGTTATGCGTTTTGGATTCATCAGGGAGAAATTCCCTGAAGTAATGCTTTTTGATGAATATGTGCTTTCTTTTGAAGTGGGCTTCATGAAGCCTCATCCTCGAATATACAGAGAAGCTTTAGAGAAGGCAGGAACGAAAGCTGAAGAATGTGTTTTCATCGATGACAGAGAAGAAAACGTCCAGAGTGCTGAGAAATTGGGGATAAGGGGAGTTCTTTTCAAACTTCAGATGAATCTTGAGGCCATCCTCAAAGGGATGGGTCTTTCCTTCTAATGACTTACTGGTGATTGCAAATCAGCCGGCCTGGTCTATCTCGTTTATCTAATATGAACGTAATAAATGACTTTACTTTGTCATTGCGAGCCCTGGAAGGGCGTGGCAATTCCATCCTTAATTGATGAGATTGCTTCGTTTCACTCGCAACGGAGGATTGCCAAGCCTGTTCCGAGCGAAGCGAAGGAATCTTCTTCGCTCCTCGCGATGACACCTTAAATATTGCGTTTTTAATAGTTTGTTCCGTTTATTTAGTTTCTTTTAATTTTGTTCTCATCTCCTCATCGCTATAATTGTTATTTTATGGAGTAAATTACAAATAATTTTTCATATTTTTTGTCTAAATAGGCGGAGGTAAAAATGAGAAAAGGAATATTATTCTTGTGGCTTGTTTTGTTTCTCTTTTTGAGTCCATTTTTTCTGTTGAGTGCTCCAGAGCAAGGCGAGACAAAATTTGAAAAGAGCGAAGGATTGAGGCGTGAGATACGATTGATCAATCTGCTCAACGGCCTTGAATTGAATTCAGAGCAGACGGATATGATTTTGAGAAGAGCTGAAGAAAGCAGGAAAGTACGCCAGGAGTTTGAGACAACTCTTCTTTTTCAAAAGGGAGAAATGGAGAGAGTTCTTGAAGAGATAAAAAAATATCTCCAGGATAACAGAGAGATTCCTTCCTCAACAATACAGAGATTTCACCGTCTTGAAACAGAAATCAAAGAGGCAAGGTTCAAGATGGAAAAGAGGATGAAAGAGATGTCCCAGGATGTAAAGAAAGCTCTCAGTGAACATCAGGTTTATCAACTTCAGGAATTTATTCCCTGTATTATTTCGCCAAAGGGAGAGTTACGCATAGGCCAAGTCCAGGATTACAAAGGCCTAACCAAGAGAATGGAAAGGATAAGACAGCTTCCTTATCGTGTTTATGAAAAGATTGAAGATGAGATTGTAGCCAGGACCCTAAAGGGGATGCAACTTCATGTGCCCAGAAGAGCGGAACTTGATGAGAAAGAAATGGAAAGGCACATTAGGTCTGTCTTCGAGAAGGTAAGATCCTTAAAGGAAGCCGAATTCGAGATTCAAAAGGATAAGCTGGCAGAGGAGCTCATTTCTCCCCTAAGGCCCCAAGCCTTCCTTGGTAATTTTAACTTAAACCGGAAAATTGAAGCCTTTCTCCTTACACCAGAAATCATTCCTATCCTCGAAAGAAGAATCAGGCAACCGGGGACCGGCAGTGAGTCACCAGCGATGAGTGACCGATAACTAAAAACCGAAGGTTTTTATACAAACTTTCCGCCTTCTTGGTCCGTCAAACTCACAAAAGAAGACGCCCTGCCAAATTCCGAGAGAGAGCCGGCCTTCTTCTATGATTAAATTGATTGAAGAACCCAAGAGGCTTGCTTTGACATGGGCGGGAGAATTGCCTTCCAGGTGTTTATAGGAGAGAGAGTTCGGGACAAGTTTTTTCATGGTCATGAGGAGATCTTCTTTAACCGAAGGGTCGGCATTTTCGTTTATAGTAACTCCTGCAGTCGTATGAGGGACATAGACAAGGCAGAGACCGTTTTTTACTCCTGAAGAAGCAATTTCTTCTTGAACTTGAAGTGTGATGTCAATTAAATCTTCTTTAGCCTTGGTTTTTACTTCAATTGTTCTCATTTTTCGCCTCTTTTTTTAAACTATCACAGGTCAAATAACACCGCAAGCACTGTTCTCAGCTTCATTTTGGTTGAATATTAAAAAAAAATAATATTTTTTTAAAAAAGACTTGACAAGTCGAGAAATTGAGTATAAATTCTTTTGATGCAATACAATATTTAGTGTTCATTTTAACTAAATCATACAAGATATGGTTGTATTTGCTGTTTCTCTTTTTGTCATCCTAAGAGGACAGGGGATTTTAGTTTAGTTTTTTTAGAGGGACAAAGATTCATTATATTTCATTTTTTTCGCTTAATAAACTTGCATTATTCATAAAATTTGTCGACAGATTTTAGGAATAATTCAGGTGAAATAAGGGACTTTGGGAAAAAGTCATATAAAGAATAGGAAAGGAGTGTTTACATGCAAAAAGCAGTATCAAGAATCAAGAAAAGAGACGGCATCGTCGTTGATTTTACTCAAGATAAAATTACCAACGCCGTGTATAAGGCAATGGAAGCCAGCGGACTGAGGAATTGGGATGCGGCCGAGGTCGTTTCTGATATTGCAACTTTCATGATAGAAGATAAGTTCGGAGGTTATACTATTCCTTCTGTGGAACAGGTTCAAGACATTGTTGAAATGGTGCTTATGAAGCGAGGTTACCATGAAACTGCCAAGTCTTACATTTTATACCGCGAGAGACACAAGGATATCAGAGAAGCCCGCAAGACAGGTATTAACTTGGAGAGGTTGATTAAGGATTATATAAATAATGTTGATTGGAAAATAAAGGAAAACAGCAATGAAGGCGCCATGAGTTTTTCAGGTCTAAACGCCAGAGTTTCAGGAGAAGTTTTAACCAATTTTGCCCTCAATCAGCTCTACTCAGAAAAAGTAAAAAAGGCCCATTTAGAAGGAGAGTTCCATATCCATGATCTTTCTTACCCCATTGTGGGCTACTGTGCGGGCTGGTCTTTGGAGAATCTTCTTAGAAAAGGATTTGGCCATGTACCAAACCAGGTCCACTCCTTTCCCGCCAAGCATCTCGAGACAGCAACTTTGCATATGGTGAATTTTATCGGGACCATGCAGGGAGAATTTGCTGGGGCTCAGGCATTTTCCAGCGTCGATACTTTATTAGCTCCTTTTGTTAGGAATGATAATCTCGATTACGAAAATGTTAAACAAGATCTCCAAAAGCTTATCTTTGGACTGAATGTCCCTTCCCGGTGGGGATGGCAAACTCCTTTTTCCAACTTGACTTTTGATTGGACAGTCCCTGAAGACATGAAAGATGAACAGGTGACCATTGGAGGGGAAAAACAGGATTCAACCTATGGAGATTATCAGAAGGAAATGGATATGATCAACAGGGCTTTTCTGGAGTTGATGATTGAAGGAGACCAGAAAGGTCGTGTTTTCACTTTTCCCATACCTACTTTCAATTTGACCAAAGACTTTGATTGGGACTCTCCCAACGCCAAACTTCTTTTTGAGGTCACAGCCAAGTATGGAATTCCCTATTTTCAGAATTATATAGGTACAGATTTAGACCCAGGTGATATAAGGGCTATGTGCTGCCGTTTAAACCTTGACCAGAAAGAATTGATGAAGAGGCCTGGAAGCTTATGGGGGCCTGGAGATTCCACAGGTTCTATCGGTGTCGTGACCATAAACATGAACAGAATCGGTTATGAATCGAGTACAGCTTCGGAGTTCTATGAGAAGTTGAAGAATCTCATGATTTTGGCCAAGGAATCTCTGGAAACAAAGAGAGAAGTAGTAAACAACATGCTGGCCAAGGGACTCATGCCTTATACCCAAGTTTACTTAGGTCATTTTGAAAATCATTTTTCAACCATTGGTCTCTGCGGCCTACACGAGGCCTGCCTTAATTTCTTGGGGAAAGGCATCGGGACTCCAGAAGGAAAGACATTAACCATAGAAACTTTAAATTTTATGAAAGATGCTATTCTTCAGTTCCAAGAGGAGACAGGAAATCTGTATAATTTGGAAGCCACCCCAGCTGAGTCAACTGCCTATCGCTTGGCAAGGCTCGATAAGGAAAAATACCAGAACATCATCACTGCGGGAACGGATAGATATCCTTATCTTACAAATTCGACCCAGCTCAATGTCAACGAGACTCGAGATATTTTTGAAGCCTTGGAACATCAAAAGGATATTCAACCTCTTTACACAGGCGGAACCATATTTCATGCTTTTCTCCCTGAAGCCATTGACCGGGAAACGTGTAAGAAATTGGTTAGGAAGATTGCGGAAACATCCCTTCCCTATTTCAGTATCACTCCCACTTTCAGCGTCTGTCGAGATCATGGCTATTTTAAGGGCGAAATCGAAGTTTGTCCTCAATGTGGCTCAAAGACAGAGATTTATTCCAGGATTGTCGGCTACTTGAGGCCCGTGGCCACCTGGAATGACGGAAAGCAGCAGGAATTCGGAGAAAGAACGCCATACACAAAGATAGGGTAAAGGATGGAATATTTTCTCTTTTCCTATCCTAATTGCTCCAAGTGTGAGGAGCTCAAGAATTATTTGGGAAAAACAAATCTGGAGGGGAAAGAATACATCCTGATTTTAAAGGAAAGCAAGCTGAAAATCAGAGAATTCCACACCCATATCAAGCGAGATGACAAAGGAGCAATCATCCTTCCTGCCCTGGTTCTTCAAGAAAAGGGAAGGGTTGTGGCTGTTTTAAATAATTGCCAGGAGTTGGAGAATTGGTCGAAATCAAAGGCGTAGAAAAATTTGCTTCAAAGGATTTTCCAGGGTACATCTCCTCAACTGTTTTTTTGGCTGGATGTAATTTCAGATGTCCCTACTGCCATAATTCTGATCTTGTCTTAAGGCCCCAGGCCATATCGACTTTTCCCTTAGACGAGTTTATCATTTATCTTGAATCCCGCCAGAATTGGCTTGAGGCCGTCTGCCTTTCTGGAGGAGAACCTTTACTCCATGAAGACATCATAGAGCTTTGTTACCTCATAAAAAAGAGGAATCTTTTAGTAAAGATCGACACCAATGGCTCCTTTCCCTCCAGACTGGAGAAGCTTATCAGAGAAAAGCTCGTTGATTCTATAGCCATGGATGTAAAAGCTCCTTTGGAGAGATACTCAGAGGTGACCAGAGCAGAGGTGAAGGAGGAAGACATCGTAAAGAGTATTGATATTATCAAGAATGCGGGTCTAGAATATGTCTTCCGAACCACTGTGGTGCCTGATCTGATAGGTCCTGAAGATATAGAAAAAATAGGTCAAATGCTCAAAGGCGTTAAGATTTTCCAGCTACAACAATTCGTGCCCGTAAATACTCTTGACAGTCATTATCTTCAAAAGAAACCCTACAGCGGAGAGGAAATCAAGGAATTCGCCAAGATTGCAGAACCTTATTTTTCAGAAGTCAGAATTGAAGGTGTTTGAATATGAAGCTTAGAGTTAAAAAGATTCACAAGGAGGCCAAGCTGCCCATCTATCAGCATAAAGGTGACGCTGGCCTGGATATTTTTTCTTGTGTTCATTGTGTTTTGGGAGCAAAAGAAACAAAGCCTATCCCCACAGGGATCAAATTAGCTATACCAGAGGGCCATGTGGGGTTAATCTGGGACAAGAGCGGAATCTCTCTGAAGGGAGTTCACAGGCTGGCAGGGGTTATCGATTCCGGCTACAGAGGAGAAGTTAAGATTGTTCTGGCAAACCTCAAGGATGAGCCTTTTGTTATTGAGAAAGGTATGAAGATTGCTCAGCTTTTAGTTCAAAAAGCTGCTGAGGTGAAAGTCATTGAAACAGAAGATTTGGATGAGACCTCTCGAGGAGATAAAGGTTTTGGGAGTACGGGGAGGTATTAAAACTCAAATCTCAAAACTCAAAAGTCATACGAAAATCATCGAGAAATTCATAGAATAATGATTATACTCAGGGAGATTTCTCCGGATTAAATTAAAATTTATCCTTCTTTTCATTTTACCAAAGACCTGATATTTTAATATTTGGCATTGTCCCAAAGTGACGGGATTAAAGTGCACGGAGCAAGAAAGATTCTTCAATTGTCATTGCGAGCGACCTTCGGGAGCGTGGCAATCTCATAGAAAAAAGATTGATTTCTTTTGTAAGAGATCGCCTAGCCTGTTCCGAGCGAAGCGAAGGAATCTTATTCACTCCTCGCGATGACATGGGATCCCGTCACTTTGGGACAAGCTCTAATATTTAAACAATTCAATTATTGGGCAGTAGACAGAAAGGAGATTTCCTGAAAAAATGCGAAGAAAAAAATGATTATTTTTTCTTATAAAAAGAGAGCATGATTTTTACCTTTTTGTTCCTTTCCATTTTGTTATAAAATAACAAAAAAGGAGAGTAAGGAAGAAATAACTTGAGAAGGCCAATATTAAGAATGAGGCCATTTTTTTGATGGAAGAAGAAAGAAAAAAGAAGTTTGCAGTTATTCTTGTCAGGCCAGAAAAGGCTGAAAATGTGGGTCTTGTGGCTAGAAATATGAAAAATACTGGGTTCGAGAATCTCCGTTTGGTTAAGTCGGCCCGTTTAAAACAAAAATCTTATCTGACCGCAGTTCATGCCAGGGATGTATTAGAGACAGCTCTTTTTTATCCCTCCATAGCTGAAGCCACAGCTGATCTTGACCTTGTTTTTGCTGCCACATCTAAAAAGAGGAAAAATTTTACTACTCTCTCTTTGGATGAGGCGGTAGGTAAAATAACGTGTTTTCCTCCATCGACAAGAATTGGATTTCTCTTTGGAAACGAGAGGACTGGCCTCACCTCCGAAGAACTGAAATATTCAAATTTCAGGTTTACTATTCCTCAGGCTTTAAAACAACCTTCTTACAACCTGGCTTCTGCTGTACTCCTCACCCTTTTTCAAATTTTCAGGCTTGATTTCAACAAGAAAGAAGAGAAAATAGAAAAACCTCTTTCTCGGGAGGAGCAACAGGAATGCATCCAGCTAATATTGGATAAGTTAGAGAAGAAAAATTTTATTCATGCTACCAATAAGGCGCATGTCACTGAAATGATCTATGATCTTTTCGGGAGGCTAACCCCTACCGAAAGGGATAGAAGGCTATTGCTGGCTCTTTTTTCCAAGGGCATAAAATAGCTAATAGTAGACATTGTTCCCCATGTCAAACCGCAAGAAACTTCGCAGACTGCCCAAATGTTATTGACAATAAGAGAAGAACAGGCTAGAAGAATAACATTTGTTTGAGAGGAAAAGGAGAAAAAATATGTCTAGGGAAATAAAGGTTTACTTTCCAGGTGGAAAACGAGTTGAGGCCGAATACAAAGGTTTTATCATCAAAACTGATCAACCGGTCTACGCAGGAGGCGGGGGCTCAGCCCCTGCTCCTTTTGATTTATTTTTAACCTCAATTGCTACCTGTTGTGCAGTCTATGTGCTTTTTTTCTGCGAAAAACGAGGAATACCTATAGAGAAAGCTTCTCTTGTGATGAAGACAGAAAGGAATCCGGAGACAAAGATGATTGACAAGATTTCAATCGAGATTAATCTTCCTCGAGAGTTCCCTGAGAAATACAAGGAAGCAGTGATCAGAGCAGTGAACACTTGCTCTGTTAAGGCTCATCTTCAAAAGCCCCCTGCCTTTGAGACAGAAGCCAAGATTGGTAAATAGTAATTAGTAAGCGGCAAGGTGTGACAAGCTAACAGTGGCCAGGGCCCAGTTTTGAATTCCAAGTTGCGAGTTACTGGGTTAAGGAAAGCTCAGGGAGCCACAAATAGTAGAAGCCGCTTTTAAGGTAGGGGAGCAAATCTTCATAGGTCAGGCCTTTGCTTTCGAAGAGGGAATAACTCTTTAACCTTGTAGCATAGATATTAGTTTTTTGCTTTGGATGGTAAGTATAAGCAATAACCTTTGCTTCTTTCAAAGAGGTCAAGGAAAGCATTTTCTTCATGGCTCGATCAAAATAGCCAATTTCATCGATGAGTTTCAGATTGTGGGCCTGGTAGGCGGTGTAAACCCGCCCATCGGCTATTCTTTCAAGTTCTTCCAGGGAAATATATTCGCTTCTGTTTTTATAAACTGCATCCAAGAACTTCCGGTAGAACTCGTCAATAATGCCTTGAAAAACTTTCTTCTCCTCTTCAGAGATGTCCCTCCAGAAACCTCCAGCGTCCTTCATTTTGCCAGATTTAATGACATTTACTTTTATCCCTATTTTAGAAAAGAGCTCTTGGAAGTTGGGAAAGATTGAGATGACGCCAATGCTGCCAGTAATAGTGGAAGGATGGGCAATGATATAGTCGCAAGCTGAGGCAACATAATAACCTCCTGAAGTGGCCAGCCCCATCATTAATCCCACAACAGGAAGACCTGTCTTTTCTTTAAACTTCAGGATTTCGTCATAAAGAATATCACTGGCAGTGACTTCCCCGCCAGGTGTGTCCAGGCGAAGGATTACTCCTTTTATTGCTTTATCCTCTGTGGCTTTTTCCAGTCTGTAGTAGATACGGGAGAGAATGTCTTTTTCTCTTTCTAAGAATCCAGGGCTTCCTGTAGTGCTTATGATGCCATCGACATCAATGATGAGGATTTTTTCTTTGGCTTTACTTTTGATCAATTCCACTTCTTCTATTTTATCTTTGCCCAGAAAATCTAAGTGAAAGTGAAGCGCACATCCAGCAAAAGCGAGAAATAAAATCGGGAACAAACACAGGAATTTTTTCATTTTTCCTCCTGATTTCAGGGATTCAAGTTCTTTAGGATTATACCAAATATTTTTGGCAATAATCTATGGCGTTGCTTCTCTATCTCCCTTTTTTCTCCATGATTGACTTTGATTTTCTTTGATGGTATAAATCAATCAGCGATAGTTGAAGATAAAATACTCAAAAATGGATTCTTTTCCGGACTCTGAGTTAGTTCTTTTCTATGAAGTTCTATCTGTTTCATGGGGGAAGCTACAAGCAGGAAAGGTATAGCAGGAGAGATTTATTGGGAGGAATGAAGAGATGAATAGAATAAAGACCTTTTTTCTTGATCATTTTGAAGGAACTTTAATCGTTATCATCATTATAGGGATTTTGGCTACTGGATTCCTTGTTTATTACAAATTTTCCTTTCTCAACTTCTTTTTCCTCCCTGTTATCCTTTCAGGATATTTTCTAGGGAAAAAGAGAGCAGTTTTAATTGCCATTTTTTGTGTACTTCTTGTCATCCTCTTTCAAATCATTTTCCCCTTATTCTTTGCTCAAATAGGGAAGGATTTCCTCGATGTAGTTATTAATATCGTCATGTGGAGCAGTTTTTTGATGCTGGCCGGTTATATAATAGGAACTCTTTCCGAACAGAGAGAAAGCAAACTCAAAACCCTGGGGCAAGCCTATGTTGGAGTTTTAGAAATCATACTTAAATATTTAGAAGTAGCTGATAAAGAGTCGCCCCGCTCAGTGAGAGTGGCCCTCCTTGCTGGTAAGATCGCCCAGAATGTCGGGCTTGAAACTTCTGAAGTAGAGAATATTAAGTCAGCTGCCTTGCTCTATGAAGCAGGAAATCTTCAGGCCGGGCTCTCCCTTTTTCACGAGGCTGCTGATTTTGTAGCTAGTAGGAAAGAGGTTGGTAAGATAGATATTGAAGATAGAGAAAAGATCGTTCTTAGATCGACAGCTTCCCTTTTGAGAGCTGTCGAGCCTATTCTTGTGGGTTATTTTCGCCATTATGTAGAAGAAGCTGATATTTTGGATAAAAATTTGGCGGAAATTCCCCTTGGAAGTAGCATTATTGCCCTTGTAGATAGGTATGACAGATTAAGAACTCAGATATCTCTTCAGGAGGAAGAAGGAATAAGCAGATGGGAAGATATTGAAAAGCTTTCAGGGCGAGCTTTTCCCACTCTTGCTGTCAATGCCCTGAAAAGCGTGATTTCTTCCTCTTGATTGTAAACATTCAAAGACATTATCTTTCTCAGAGGGCATAATTCAATCCAGAGAAAAAGAGGATAATTTTTAGGATTTTTCTTAGAGGTGAAGGACTTTATTGTTGTCGGCCTTGACTTAGCCGGAGTTCCTGGACGGTCTACCGGAGAGTGCACACTCAAGGGTTTTAAGGCTTCAACTCGAATTCTCTATTCCGATCAAGAAATTTTGGATTATGTTCAAAAAGAGAAGCCTGATCTTGTGGCTGTGGATGCTCCCTTGAACCTTCCTCCAGGAAGAAAGTCTATGAATGAGAGAGGAAACCTTCATTTTCGCCCCTGTGATGAGGAATTAAGGCGAAGGAAAATACCATTTTTTCCCATTACTTTAGGTCCAATGAGGAATTTGACAGAAAGGGGAATAAGGCTTTGCCAAAGGCTGGAAAGGGCTGGATTTCGAGTAGTTGAGGTCTATCCTGGCGGGGCGCAAGATATCTGGTGCATTCCTCGCGCCAAACACAACCTGATGGGATTGAGGAATGGACTGAGACGGATGGGGATAAAAGGAATGAAGATAAAGAGCTCAGGTCATGAATTGGATGCAGTCTCTTCCGCTTACGTCGGCCTTCTCTTTTTGCAGGGAAAAGCAGAAGTCTATGGGGATTTTCTCCAGGGAGCTATCATCATGCCCTGTTCTTCTTTTTGAGTAATAATGAAAGCGAAAAATTAAAAAAGGAGGATTAAATGGAAAGCCTGAAAAACTCAATTAAAGTCATTATTGCGATTTTATTTTGTCTTTTATTAATCCAAGGATTGAGAAGCGAAACGAGAGGAGTGGAGAACGGCCAGCGATATGATCGCCTGGTTATAAGGAATGTAGTTGTTATTGATGGTAAAGGGACTCCGCCCAGAGGCCCTTTAGACATCATACTCGACGGAAACAAGATTCAGTCCATCCGCTCTGCAAGCAGGAGAGAAAATGCTTATCAGACAGAAGAGCATGTTCTTGATGGAACAGGAATGTATCTTCTTCCTGGTCTTATCAATATCCATGCTCATATCCATGACAGCCGCGCGGGTCATCCTCTTCCTTTTGAATATATTTATAAACTCTGGTTAGCCTGCGGCATAACTTCAATTCGGGATGTGGGGAGCGACTATAAAAAGACAATAGAAGAGCGCCGCAAAAGTCGAGAAGGTCTCGTTGCAGCTCCGCGTATATTCCTCTATATGAGAGCTTGGGGAAGGACACCCGAAGAAGTCCGGAGGAGAATACAGGAGATAAAAAGGCTTGGCGGAGACGGAGTAAAAATTTTTGGAATGGACCGCGATATCATGAAAGCTGCTCTGGAGGAAGCCCATAACCTGGGCTTAAGAGTAGCTCACCATGTTGGAGTTGAGGAGACGGATGCCTGGGATGATGCTGAATTCGGAGTAACCTCCATTGAGCACTGGTATGGAGTCCCTGATGCCGCTCTCCATGGCTCCCAGAATTTTCCTCACTGGTATAACTACAGTAATGAAGATGACCGTTTCCGCTATGCAGGCCGCCTCTGGCGAGAAGCCGATCCAAAGAATATAAAGAAGGTTCTTCAAAAACTGGTAGAGAAAGGAGTGGCCTGGTGCCCGACCTTTGTCATCTATGAAGCCAACCGGGATCTCCTCCGGGCAATGAATCAGCCATGGTTTAAGGATTATCTCCATCCCGCTGTTGAGGAATATTTTAAGCCTAACCCCGCCTATCATGGTTCCTATCAATGGAATTGGAGCACTACGGATGAGCTCTTCTGGGGAGAAAACTATAAGATCTGGATGGCTGCTGTGCGGGAGTTTGCCAAAATGGGAGGGATTGTTGGTGTTGGTGAAGATGCTGGCTATATTTATATGCTCTATGGATTCAGCCTTATTCGGGAGTTAGAACTCCATCAGGAAGCAGGGTTTCACCCCATAGATGTTATCCAGCATGCTACAGGCAATAACGCCAAAATATTGGGAATGGAAAAGAAGTTAGGCCGAATCCGGACAGGCTATCTTGCTGACCTTATCCTTGTTGATGAGAATCCTTTGGAGAATATGAAATTTCTCTATCCTCCTGGTGTTCTCGATTTAAAAGAGGGGAAAATTATCTACAAAGGCGGTATTAAATGGACCATTAAAGATGGAATTGTCTACCATGCACCAACTGTGCTCGAGGATGTGAAAAAGATAGTATTTCAGGCAAGGGAAACTAAATAAACAGCCTTTCTGGGATTGGTTTATTCATGGGGATGATGATTTTAATAGCCTGGGGGAGCACTTTGACTTCAATCCTATCTTTTATTCCAAGAAATTCGCCGTTATACTGAACAGGGAGGTTTTTACCCCTGATAATCATTTTTTTTGCTTTAAAGTGTTTCTGTGTTTTCTGAAAGATGCCAAAGTAGATAAGCGGAAAAAACAATAAATATTTCCCTCCACTTATTTCGAAGAAGGTGATATCGAGAAAGCTATCATCAAGTTTGGCCTGGGGTGCGATATTGAAGCTGTAGCCAAAGTAGTTTGTTTTTCCGACAATACAATCCAGAGATTTTATTGTTAATATTTTTCTGTCAAACCTTTCTCCGTTATCTTCTACACCATCAGTAAGTTCTATTTCCAGTTTTTCCTGGGGCAGAGAGAGTAAAATCCTCGCTGCCAAGAGATGTCCGAGCAGACCTTGAATATTGCCTTTGAGTTTCTCCTGAGTTATCTTTGCTGTTGCGCCAATGCTGACAAAGCCTGCTGTTTTCCCCTCCACCCCAATTAGATCGATTTCTCTTGTTCTACGATCAGAGAGCGTCTTTACAGCCTTTTTCACATTCTTGGGAATGTCGAGGGATTTTCGGAAGGCGTTTCCACTTCCAAGAGGGATTATTCCTAAAAGAACATTTTTCTCCCTTCCAGCTTCAACGATTCCTTGAATAACGTCGGCTACAGTACCGTCTCCTCCCACAGCCACTATGATATTGTGGTCTAAACTCTGTTTCTTAGCTATTTCAATAGTGTCTTCTTTTCTTCCCTGGACATCAATGATCTCACCTGGGAGATTTTTCTGGAGAAAGCTCCTGAGCTTTTTTCTTCTCAGCCATTTGTTGCGGGCTGCGATTGGGTTGATGATACAGGAAATTTTTTCGCTCATTTTGGGGCTTAACCTATGTATTTATAGCATCTCAGATAGGCTTAAGTCAAAAAATACTGAATGAGCAGAAGCATCCCTTTTTCGGTGATAACCAATCTAAATAAAATCGGAGTTGCGAGTGGAGCGATCTAGCAATCTCGACTCGTGAATAATCCAGATTAACTGATTGACTTAAGTTTATAATAGTCCACGGTTTCCTTAATCCCGTCATCTAAGTTGTAACGAGCTCGGAAACCGAAATCTTTTTCTGCTTTAGACGCAGAGAAAAGCCACTGAGTTTGAGTCATCTCACGCCAGGCCTTTCGACCGAAATAGGATTTGACAATTCTTGCTTTTTTGAGCATGTCAAGGAGCCAGGCTGAAAAATAAATGAATGCCTCTGGCAAAGGAAAGAAGAGAGAATCTCTTAAAAGATATTTTTTTAGCGTTAGAATAATCTCTCGCCAGCAATAGCCTTTTCCATCAGTTAAATAATAAATTTGGTTTCTGGTTTTAGGCGAGAGAGTTGCCTGGATGATACCTTCTACAAGATCCTCAACATAAATAAGACTTGTTGTCTCTCCTTCTTGTTTGAGAAGCGGAACGATTCCTTTGCTTATGGTTTTAATTAAAAGCTCTGTTTCCTGCTGACGGGGTCCGTAAACATTGGGAGGCCGGATAATAGTAGCCGGGATTGAATCCCAGAAATCTTGAACAGCTTCCTCTCCCTTGAGTTTGCTTCTTCCGTATTCTGAGGTTGGACCACAGGGAAAGCTTTCATCAGAATACTGACCAGGAAGAGAAGGTCCTGCGGCTGATATAGATGACACATAGACAAAACGCTTGAGAGCTGGATTTTTTCTGAGGCAGGCCTGAACCAAATTCCTGGTGAACTGATGATTGGCTTTATCATAAACTTCGTGGCTGGCTGAGCGAATCCGCCCTGCCAAATGAAAGACATAATTTTGACCTTTGACTGCTTTCTCCAGGCTTTCAAGGTCTTCTGCGTGGCCTACGACAATGGGAACAGATGATTTTTTAAGGAAATTAATTTTACTTGTCGCTCTAACCAGACAGGTAACCTGCCATTTTTTTCCGACAAGAGTTTTGACTAGATGGCTTCCAATAAAGCCAGTGGCCCCAGTGACCAAAGCTCTAAGATGAATTTGGTTTTTTCTCCTTTCTCTTTTTTATTAAATTAGTAACAATGGGAATGACTCCTATGAGAAGAAGAATAATAAACATTATAAGCAACAAATAATCAGGAATTTTAAAGGTAAAACCTATTAGGCCGATAATGAAGTAGCGAGGAGTTCTTGAAAGAAATACTGCCAGAGCGTATTTTATCCGGGGATAATGAGTCAGGACGACCAAGAAGCGAAAGGGATAAAAAGGTATAGGAGAAAGGCCTGCCACAAAGAGGGCAGTAAAAGGAGCTTTGTTGAAGAGCTTCATCACCCTGTTAACAATTTTGCTTTGGCGAGCTTTTTTGAACAGCCTTAAATCTGCAACAAATTTGATGACAGAATAATTAATGATTTCAGTTGGCAATACGCCGGCTATGCACACCAAGGCAATGATTAAAGGAGGATTTAATTTGCTAAAATAAAGGATCATAGGCTCGTGAGGAAGTACGGAAATAAAAAAATTGGAAGGAAAGCTGTAGAAGAAGAGGACCCATAAATTTTTACTGCTCCGGATAGACTCAGAACTGAACCACAGAACAAGGAGAATGATTATCAGGCTGAATTCCAGAATAAATATTAATGTTTTGATCTTAGAAGGTATTTCGTTGGACTTTGCAGCTGTAAGGGCTGAATGGTTATTGTTTTTCATTCAATTGAGAGGGGAAAAAATGCATTTTTTCAATTATCGAAGAGCTTTTATGCTGTCGCTGATTAAATACCTCGCCGGCTTTTCAGAGTTAGCCCGAATGCTTGTATAACAATATACACAATCATTGTTTTTGAGAAAATCTTTTTTAATTTCTTCTGGTGACATGTATTTTCTTAGAATTAAACCGCAAGGGGAGAGGGTTGCATCAGGATTGACATTGAAGAATCTTTCACCCGTCCGGCAATGGGGAGTGTAACCCTTATCAAAGAACTCAATCATTTTTTTTAGAATATAGTCAGAAGTGTAGATATTTTTATGTTTTTTCTTAAAATCAATAAGATGCTTGATTATCTCTTTGAATTCTTCCAATTCTTCCTTTGATAGCATATAGTTTTCATCCTTTGTTCTCAGAGAAGTATAAGTGCTGAAATTAATCTTAACGTTCCAGTTCCTGGCTAACTCAGCCATCTGGAGGAGATCCCTAAAATTATCGCTTTGTACCACACAACAGAGGGTGATAGCCATCTCGTTTTCTGATTTGGACTCTTTGATGAGCGTTTCTATGCGCCTGAAGAGTCCTGGTACTTGGCGGAATTCATCATGCCGCTCATCAGGGTAGTCTAAAGAGATGGAAAATTCGTCCACTCCAGCTCGCAGGAGTCGCCAATATCTTTCTTTGGTCAAAAGAGCTCCATTGGTGGTTATAACTATATAAGGTGCTCTATTTGGGATTCTTAAAGCTTCTACTATCTGTTCCAGGTCGTTACAGAGCATAGGCTCTCCGCCAGATAGTTGGGCTGTAACGGGCTTAAGTTCTCGACAAAGCTCGCCATATCTTTGAGGTGACGCTCTTTGTTCTTTTACTGGACCTCCCAGATGACAGTGTTTGCAGCGAGCATTACAGCTATGGGTTATTTCAAAGGAAACACAAAAGGGCCTTTTTGTGAAATAATTTATTATTCCTCGTTTTGCCAAAGATACGTTCCGGACCAATGAACTCATTTTAATGATGTTTCCATTTTTTGTTAGTCTATCTTTTTACCAATTAATCTTTTTTTATTCAAGAGATGAATTGAAAAAGTTTTAACGCCAATTAATATGGAGGCAAATATTATAGCTATAATCTGAAGCCGTGGAAGAAAAATTAATATTAATGTCACCACAGTTGAGTTGCAAAATTTGCCTAAGCGGCTGAAATTTAACAGATACACAGTTTTGTCAACTTTGTAAAAGTAGTTTGGAGAGATGATTTTAAATTTTAAAAATTGGTAGCTTAAGTAGA
>Ga0114921_10000537_pt1 | contig 16073 bp, 14 predicted proteins | sample BentaG_FD_87016 | JGI IMG/M metagenome (GOLD analysis project Ga0114921, IMG submission 87016) | Deep subsurface microbial communities from South Atlantic Ocean to uncover new lineages of life (NeLLi) - Benguela_00093 metaG | ecosystem: Environmental > Aquatic > Marine > Oceanic > Sediment ...
AGGCAGAGGCTGCGGGCAAACCGGAAGCAGACATTCACCTGCCGCCGATGCAAGAAAACGTTGCCACGCCGGCTGGCCTACCGGGTGGGCGGCTGATCGCAGGGCCGCGAATCGGCCCGGTCCGCTCACCGCGGGTAGTCGGGGGGCCGACCTGAATGAGGTAGGGGTACGCGATGATCACCAAGAAGTCGATCACCAAGAACTTGGCGGTGTCGACGCTGATCTCCATCGTCGCCGTAGCCCTCCCAGCATGTTCGGAGTCCACTGAGTCACCCACCGCAAGTGCATTGGATACCGGCCGCGCCCTGGCGCCGGCACAACCGCTGCTGACATCGCTCCCCCCGCAGGCCCCTCCGCCACCGGACGTACCCGAACCGGCGCAGCCACGGCTCGCGTCTGACCCGGCGCAGCTGGCCGACGATCTGATCGCCGACGAGCTAGCGCTGCACGACCCGTCCTCCACAGAGGCCGTCATGGCGGCAGCAGCGCGCCGTCAACAGGTCGCCTACCGCGCGATCGGACGGAACCCCGGGTGGGACCCGATCACACGGCCGCGAATCCCGCCGTCGCTTATCGATAATTACGACCGCAATGTCGAGGCCCGCCGGCAGCTAGCCGCGATGCACACCAACGGACAACCCACCCTGCCGGCGTGGCGGATCAATCCTCCGACACCGGCAAGTGAGCTGCTCGGCTACTACCGGCAGGCAGAATCGGCGACCGGCGTCGGCTGGAACTACCTGGCGGCGATCAACATGATCGAGACCGCGTTCGGCCGTATCGCCGGAGTGAGCACTGCCGGCGCCCAGGGCCCAATGCAGTTCATGCCGGCGACGTTCGCGGCTTTCGGGGAAGGCGGCGACATTCTGTCGCCGCACGACAGCATCATGGCAGCGGGCCGCTACCTCGCCGCGAACCGGTTCGCCGGAGATCCGGACTTCGCCCTGTACAGGTACAACAACTCGAACCGATACGTTCGGGCAGTCCATGATTACGCGGCGGTCATCGCCGCCGATCCGACGGCTTTCGACACCTACCACCGGTGGGACGTGTATTACTGGACGACCGCGGGTGACGTAATCCTCCCGATCGGCTACGAGTCCGCCTCACGCATTCCAGTGGACGAATACCTGGCCACCCACCCCCAGTGATCCCACCTATCGATCCCACCTGTCGAACCGCAGCAATCCGCGGGTCACGCGTGAACCTCGGTGCGGCGGGACAGCGGATCCAGGTACACGCGTGCGCCGTTGCGCGGAACGAGGACCGGGGCGGCGTGGGTCGCCGCCGACTCCTGCTGTCGGCTGACCGGCCGTAGTTCGGCTTCGCTGAGCATGGTGTGCAGAATCGTGGTGAGCTCGCACATTGAGAAGCTGGCCCCGATGCAACGTTTGAGCCCTCCGCCGAAGGGGACCCAGCCGTACGGACTGGGTTTGGCTCCGACGAAACGATCGGGATCGAATCTGTCCGGCTCCGGATATGTTCGCGGGTCGCGGTTGATGACGTCGAGTAACAGCACGATCCGCGTCCCGGCGTCCAGCGTGTAGTCACCGAGTCGGTACTTGCCGGCGGTCATCCGGCCGGTGATCGGGGCCGGCGGGTGCAGGCGCAATGTCTCGTTGATCACCGCCTCGGTGTAATCACTGTGGCAGGTGCCGACCTCCGCGCGTACTCGGTCTTGCACCCGCGGATGGTGTGCCAACAGGTCGACCAACCACGCGAGGGTGGTCGCGGTGGTCTCGTGTCCGGCGAGCATCAACGTAACGATGTCGGCCCGGATTTCCTTGTCCGACAGCTGCTCCCCATCTTCTGACCGCGCATCGACCAACATGCTCAGAATGTCGGTGGTCTGTCGCCGCGTCCCAACCGACCGTCGCTGCGCGATCAACGGCAGAACCAGATCATCGATCTCGCGGTTGATGTCGGCGAGGGCACCCCACGCCCGTAGCGCCCCCAGACGTCGTGCCGCGTAGCGGATGGGTGTCTCGGTCGACAGCGCCATTTCGAGCAGCCGGGCGAAAGGCGCGCCCAGTCTGGCGACCTCGCTGGCTTCATGGGCCCCGAAGATCACCTGCACGATGACGTCGAGGGTCAGATCGCGGCCTGCCTCGAGCATGCGCATCGGCACCCCGGCCGGCCACGACGCCATCGCGGAGCGGGTCGCGGCTTCGATCGCCGGAACATAACTGCGGAGGGTGTCACCGTGCATCGGCGGTGTCAGCAGCTTGCGCCGACGCAGATGATCAGGTTCCTCGAGCACGAACATCGACCGGCGACCGTAGATCGCGGCCGCGGGTCCGACGCCTTCGCCGCCCAGCAGCACGTCGGGTCTCGCCGTGAACACCTGTTTGGCCAACGTCGGATCCGCGACGGCGACCACCCGGCCGTAGCCGAGCACAGGAAGCGCAATCACCGGACCGTAGCTCTGCACAAGCCGGCGCATGAGGGGTTGCCCGCCGATTCCATATGCGGCGGCGTACAGGCCGCCGAACAAAGGAGAAATCAACCGCGGGGCCGGCAAACTTGGGGGACGCATGACAGACACGATGACACACCGGTCTTGACCGCAGGGCACGAATTGCCGGCCAGGTGATGGGTTCGATCCCACTTTGGGACCACCGAACAGCTAGACGCGCAACGTGGTGCCCGTCTCGAGCTCGGCGAATTCCCACAGCCGTCGCGCATCCTCGTAATCGCAAGCGGCCTGTGTGCGGCCGCTGAGCGTCGGGCCGCCCTTGTATCCCAGCTTCCCATCGATGCCTACGTAGCTACCCGGCGGGATAGGCTCGGTGATGCAGTACAACGTGGGTGCGGCACCGGCATCGATATCGTTGCCGATCTGGTTGGCCACGGAGTTCACCACCCTGTGGAATGCGGACATGATCGGGGTATCGGCGACTTTTGCCAGATTGGACGCCACAAAGCCCGGGTGGGTCAAATAGCTGGTCACCGGGGCGCCCGCGGTACGTAGCCGACGGTCGAGTTCAAGACCCCACAGCATCACCGCGAGCTTCGAACGTGCGTAGGCCGGGAACGCCGACCACTTTCGCGAGCGAAGATGGGGATCGTCGAAGGCTATCGATGACATCTTGTGGGCATCCGAAGCGACGTTGATGATCTTCGAACGCACCCGTTCGAACAACAGGTTGGTCAGCGCGAACGGCCCGAGGAAGTTCGTGCCCAAGGTGATCTCGAAACCGTCGACGGTGTCGCCGCGGCGCAGCGCAACCATGCCGGCGTTGTTGATGAGGACATCAACCTCGCCGTCGAAGAGGTCGGGGAAGGCTCGCACCGACGACTGATCGGCGAGGTCGAGCTTGACAACGGACGTGGCCCCGCCGATCTCGGCCGCACGCGCTGCACCCAGTTCGACATTGCGGACAGCCAGAATCACCTGGGCGTCCGCCCGCGCGAGCGCCGTCGCAGTCGCCAGTCCCACACCATTGGTGGCGCCGGTGACGATGACGCGCCGACCACTCATATCGCCCAGCCGGGCCGCTGACCATCGCGATGTCACGGCTTTGAGGCTAACGGTACTCAAACTGACGGTACTCAAATCAACGGATTGCGTTGACATGACGAACCCTGGCTGGTTTTGTACCGCCGATGAGCGACGCCGCGCGCGAGATCGAAAACTTGATCTACACCTATGCAGAGCGGATCGATGCGGGTGATTTGGACGGTGTCGCCGCGCTGTTTTCCCACGGCCGGATTCGCGGCATGGAGGACGGCCCGCCCGAGACGGTGTTCGAGGGCGCTGCCCGGGTGCGGAAGATGTATGAAATGACCGTTCGCCTACACGATGACGGCACGCCCAGAACCAAGCACTTCACCACCAACGTGCAAGTTCGTGTCGACGAGGAAGCCGCAACCGCGCAGGGCAGCGCCTACTACTGCGTCACCCAGGCGACCCCGGGGCTCCCACTTCAGGTCATTGTCACCGGCCGATACCGCGACACTTTCCACCGCATCGATGGAACCTGGTGGTTCGACACCCGAATAATGTTGGTCGACCAGGTCGGGGACACTTCCAATCACCTGAACTTCTGACCGGCCTGGCTGACCGACGCGATACCGGGTACCCGGCCACGCTCGACCAACCCGGTGGTTAGTCTGCTTGGAGATCCATCGACGGACCCAGGAGGCCGCCATGCAGTTGGCGCTGACACCCGAGGAAGCCGACTTCCGCGACGAACTTCGAACGTTTTACCGCAACCAGATTCCGGCAGAGATCCGCGAGCGCACCCGGACCGCCTCGGAGGCCAACCGCGACGACATCGTTGCCACCCAGAAGATTCTCAACGACCACGGGCTCGCAGTGCCCAATTGGCCGGTCGAATGGGGTGGCAAAGACTGGACCCCGACCCAACAGCAGATCTGGCTCGATGAGATGCAGCTGGCCAGCGTGCCGGAACCGCTGACGTTCAACACCAACATGGTCGGGCCGGTGATCGCCGAGTTCGGCTCCCAGACGCTCAAAGAACGCTTCCTGGCGCCGACTGCGGCTTTGGACATCTGGTGGTGTCAGGGCTTCTCCGAACCCGAAGCCGGCTCGGACCTGGCGTCGCTGCGGATGACAGCGGTGCGAGACGGCGACACCTACCTGGTCAACGGCCAGAAAACGTGGACAACGCTTGGGCAGTACGCAGACTGGATCTTCTGCCTGGTCCGCACTGACCCGGCCGCCCCGAAGAAGCAGGCAGGCATCTCCTTCCTGCTCATCGAGATGAACACCCCGGGCATCACCCTGCGGCCCATCAGATTGGTCGACGGCAGCTACGAGGTGAACGAAGTCTTCTTCGAAGACGTCCGGGTGCCCGCCGATCAGCTCGTCGGCGAGGAGAATCAGGGCTGGACCTACGCGAAATTCTTACTGGGCAACGAACGCAACGGAATCGCCCAGGTCGGCCGCACCAAGCTCCGCCTCGCCGAGATCAAGGAGCTCGCCAGCGCGAAAGGCCTACTCGGTGACCCACTGTTCGCCGCGCGGCTGGCCGAGGCCGAAAATGACATCCTTGCACTGGAGTTGACGCAAATGCGGGTCGCATCGGGTTCGGAGGGCGGCAAACCGAATCCAGCCTCGTCGGTGCTGAAGCTGCGCGGCAGCCAACTGCAGCAGCTCGCCACCGAGCTGCTCGTGGAGGTAGCCGGGCCCGACGCCTTGCCCTTCGACGCCGGCGGTGGCATCTCAACGCTGGAGTGGGCGCAACACAGCGCTCCGCGATATCTCAACTACCGCAAGACATCCATCTACGGCGGCAGCAATGAGGTGCAGCGCACCATCATCGCGTCGACAATTCTCGGATTGTGAGGTGAATCATGGACTTTCAACTGAGCGAAGAGCAGGTCCTGCTCCGCGACACCACCCGAGACGTGCTGTCGCGAGCCTATGACCCCGAAAGCCGGCTGCAGGTCGTCAACACCGACCTGGGCTGGAGCCGCGACGTGTGGAACCAGCTGGCCGAGATCGGCATCCTGGGCCTGGGTTTCGACGAGGACGCCGGCGGCCAGATCGAGATTCAGGTGGTGTTGACCGAAATTGGACGGCGCCTTGCACCTGAGCCGGTCGTGCACGCAGCGTTGGGTCCGGGTGCGCTGATTGCCGAAGTGGGCACCGCCGCACAGCGCTCGGTGCTCGATGAGGTCGCAGCCGGTGAGCGGCTGCTGGCCTTCGCGCATTCGGAGCCCGGGATGAGGTTGTCCACCACCGAGGTGACGACAAAGGCGGCGCGCGAAGGTGATTCGTGGGTGCTCAGTGGGCGCAAGAATCCGGTCCTGGCGGGCGACTGTGCCGACACGCTGGTGGTCAGCGCGGCGTTGCCGGATGGCGGCACCGGGTTGTTCCTCGTCGATGCCGCGGCGGCACGCCGGCAGCCGTACCGAACCTTCGACGGTCTGCGGGGCGCCCAGATCGACTTGGAGAGGGTGGCCGCCGAACCTCTCGGTGAACCCATTGACGCCTCGACCGCGATCGACGCCGCTCAGGTGCGGGTGACGGCGGCGCTGAGCGCCGAGGCGCTGGGCGCCATGGAGGAGGCCCTGCGTCTGACGGCGGAGTACCTCACCCAGCGCAAGCAGTTCGGCGTCACATTGAGCAAGTTTCAGACGCTCACCCAGCGTGCCGCCGACATGTACGTCTCACTCGAACTCGCCCGAAGTATGGCGCTTTACGCAGCGATGTCGATCGCCGATGGCAATCTCGATCCGGCCATCGCCTCGCGGGCGAAGCTGCAGATCGGCCGCTCGGGGCGTCACATCAGCCAGGAGGCGATCCAGTTGCACGGTGGTATCGGGGTAACCGACGAATACCCGGTCGGGCACTACGCCGCACGGCTCACCGCGATCGAGCACACCCTCGGTTCGTCGCAGGACCATCTGCACGTGCTGGTGGGCCAACTCGGCGATTACGAGGTCGTCACCGTCTGACGCCGAGCGTCGGTGAACTCCCTCAGGTGGTCGCTTTCCCGCGCGAGTGCACAGTGTCGTAGATGCTCCAGGCGAACAGTGTGCCGAGAGCGATCGAAAAGACCGCGGCGAATGTGCTGCCCAGGGTGTCGGCGTCCAGTGATCGAGTCGTTGCCGCAGCGCTGAGCGATTCGAAGCCCAGCGCTCCGGGTACCAGCGACCAAAATGCTGCAAGGAGTAGGACGTACATGGGCGGTGCGGTCTTCATCTGTGCCGCGACTACCGCGAACGGGACAACCAGAAGAGCGCCTAGTGCGCCTGAGTGCGCCGACGATAGAAACAGGCCGCCCACCTTCTGGCCGACCAGTGCCACCGCGATGGCCGCCATCAGCCAGAACAGGGATCCGCGGGGTGCCGAGAGGTAGATGTAGAGCCCCACAGCGATGACCACGATGGCCACGTAGAACGACAGTGGGCCCATCCTGGTTGCCGTCTGGTGCGGTGCCATCTGTCCTGCGATCGCGAGGCCGATCACCACACCGAAGGCCAACAGCATCAGCTGCACAATGCCGTACACCAGGCGACTCGATCCCGCCATCACCGCTCCGCTGGCCAGTTTCATCGCACCGATGGTCAGCGACAGCCCGGGCAGAATGGCTATCAAAGCCGGCGCGATGATCCTCAGCAGGTCATCGCCGGCCGCGTCAGCGACGAACCAGATGGCCAACAGCGTCACCAATGCCGCAGAAAGCGAGGGGACGATGGCGGCGAGCGCGGGCAGGCGTCCGGCCACCACGACGATCACGCCGACCAACGCGCCCAGGAATATGTAGGCCCACAGGGCAGTCCACGCGGGATTCATCACGATGCCGAACCCCAGCGTCGTCAGCACGTAGCCGGCCAGCGCGGTGAGTGGGCCGAAGCGGGGACTTGCCGTACGCGCGGCGATGATGTCGTGAACGGCGTCGGCCGGCGTGATGGCCCCGGCCTCGGCGAGCCGGGTGATGGCGTCGACCTTGCCGGCCCGGTCGAGCCGGGTGGTCCCGCGCGTCGACCCCGCTACCTCGTGCCCGGTGCTGCCCACCTGGATGATCAATGCTGTCGGCAGCGCGACGACCTGGACGGGCTCGGTGGTGTATCGCCGGGCAATGCTCAGCAGCCGTGCCTCGACGACTCCGCTCGGTGCCTGACCCTCCAGTTGCGCGATGCCGATCTCGCGCAGCATTTGCGCAACGGCACTGGCGGAGTAGGTGTCTGGCTCCGCCAGCGGCGCCGGCGACTGTTTGCTCACCGATCCCCAAAAGCGTTGGGCGCGAACGCTCCAGCTATTCATCATGTCACTACTCGAACTCCTGGGCGACGTCGGCAACCCGCCGCAGCTGATCGAGGTCCGAGCTGGTCGGGATCAGGTGTAGCTCGTCGGTGCCGATGTCGGAGAACCGCTGCAGGACCGAGCGCAGCTCGTCGTCGGTGCCTGCCCAGCCGGTGGTCGGCGCCATGGCGTCGACGATCTCCGACGGTATCCAGTTCATGTAGCGCCGCAGATGTCGATGCACCTGCGCCCGTGGTTGGTCGCCATCTCCGATCGCGAACCAGAACGACGTCGCCAGGTGCGGGGCCGGTCGGGCCGCCTGCTGCCACGCGTGGCGTGCCACGTCGAACAGCTCGCTCTGGCTGGCGAGATCCAGGTCGAGCGTGATTCCCGCGAGCCCGTCGGCCCAGCCGGCCGCATGGCGCGTCGTCTTCGGTCCCATCGTGCCCACCAACAGCTTCGGGCCGCCGACCTGAAGCGGCGACGGGCCTACGGGCAACGTCGAATCGGTCACCTTCTCGCCGGACCACACCCGCTTCATCACCGCCACGCGGTCGGCCATGTCGCGCATGGTCTGGGTGGCCGGGTCAGCGCCGGCGGCGCGATAGTCCTCGTGTCGCCCTCCCACCCCGAAGCCGACCGTGAGCCGGCCTCCGCAGAGCATGTCTCCGGTGGCCAGCGCCTTGGCCAGCATCACCGGGTCGTGCAGCTGCGGAATCAGCACTGTCGTCACCAACTGCACCCGCTCCGTCCAGGCGGCCAGCGCACCGAGCAGGGTAAGGCTCTCCGGATTGTCGAAGGCCATTCGCTCGCCCCAACACAGCGACGAGAACGGGCCGCTGTCCACGAGAAGCGCCCAGTCCTTCAACATCGCGGCGTCGAGTTCGTCCTCCATCACCGGCAGAGTCATCCCAATACGCACGCCCGCGATTCTGGCATGTCCGGCGCATCGGGTGCGCGTGGTAACGCTGTGCGGTGCTCAGCGCGCCGGTTCCGCGGCGGGCGGGTCCTTGTGAGCTCGGATCGGGCCGGAGGCCGGTGTGGCGAACAGGATGCCTTGCCGGCCATCGCGGAATGTGCGCACCGCCACCAGGACCCAGGTACACAACAAAGCGACATAGGCGATCGCGGCGGCGATCCGAAATGCCGGTAGGCCGGTGTGCAGAGCGAGTTGGGTCGTTCCCAGGACGAAGGTGCCGACCGGGAACGTCAGACTCCACCAGATGAGCGCAAACGGCATACCCCGCCGCAGTGTCCGCGTCGTCAACGCGGTGGCCAGCGCGATCCACAGAACGGCGAAGCCCCACACCGGAACCCCGTAGAGGATGGCGAACGCCCTCATGCCGTCGGCCACCTTCTCGTCGACTGCCAGGGCCGCGTCGGTGGCGAGCAGACCTACCGCGGTGATCGATTGTCCGAGCGGCCCCAGCACGATCCACAGGGTGGGCACCCGCGCGGTTCCAGAGGTGCCGTAGAGCGCCAGTCGGCTCCACACCATGCTGATGATGATCAGCGACGCGACCAGCGACATGCCGAACATCGCGTAGCAGGCGTACAGCATCGTCGTGCGGCCGGTTCCGGGCGCCATGTGTGGAATCAGCAGCGCGCCTGTGGCGGCGGACACCATCGGCGGCACCACCGGCATCAGCCAGCCCCCGAACGCAGCGTCGGCCTCGACCCGGTGCTGGGTGAACATCAGGAACGGGATGCTAGTCGCGGTGAACAGGCCGCCGACCGTGCCCGCGGTCCACAACACCCAAGCGAGATCGACCGCCGCGCGTTCGCCGATGAGGTCTCTGCCGACCAGCAACGCGCCGGCACCGATGGTAAGTAACGCCATCGGGGCGGCCCCGTAGAAGTGCGCCATCTGCGGATTGCGGACATGACTGCGCGCCACTGTGGGATTGCGCACCCAATGGGCGCCCGTCGCCAGCGTCAGCAGAACCAGCCAGACAGCCGAGGCCACCCACACCACCAGCGCGAATGTCCGCAGCCCCGGGACATGCACGGGAAGTGTCGCGCCCGCCATGGCGATGATGCCCGTACCCATCACCGAAGCGAACCAATTCGGCCCGAGATAGCTCACGAGAGTGGGTTTGTCGGTAGAGGTATCGGCCGTCATCAAGACAGTATGGCCGAAGCGAGCGTGCGTGAAATGCCGTTATCTGCGGCGAGTCGACGCACAAACGCGCGCGCTCGCGGAGAACTGTTTGGGCGGGTCCACGGAGAACTGTTCAGGCGCGCGCCAGCGTCTCGATGATCGTGGCCACCGGTGCGGCCTGGGCCCGTCGATATCCCGTGCCCGCCCACAGGCCGGCGGCCTGCGGATCACCCGCACGCACCGATGCGGCACGCAACGGGCTGGTCAGATAGTGAACCTCGGGATAACCCAGCGGCGCTTCGCCCCCGTGGTCGTCGACGAAACGGTTGCGCAGACCACGCGCGTAGCGGCCCGAGAATGCCTGTGTGACAATGGTTTCGGAGAACTGCTGGTCCCGCAGCGCTGATCGGTACACCGCGCTGGTTCCGGCTTCGTCGGCGAGCAGAAAGGCGGTTCCCAGCTGGGCGGCCACCGCCCCGGACCGCAGCATCCGTCGCACATCGCGACCGTCCATCAACCCGCCTGCGGCGACCACCGGGATGTCGAGGTCGGCCACGATCGATGCGAGCAGCTCATCCAGTGGCTCTTCCGATGGCCGCGCCGTCGCATCGAATGTGCCGCGATGCCCACCCGCCGATGGGCCCTGCGCGACGATGGCGTCGACGCCACACGCCGCCGCAAGCCGGGCCTCGGCAAGCGTGGTCACCGTGCCCACGGTGGTGACGCCGGCCTCGGTGAGTCGTCGCGCCTCGTCGGCGCTGGGCAGGCCGAAGGTGAACGAGGCCACCGCGGGCCGTAGCTCCAGCAGCACCTCGAGCTTGGCCTCCCAGCTGTCATCGTCGAAGCGAGGCTCCCCGAGGGTGACGCCGTACCGTTTCGCGTCACCCGCCAGCGTGTTGGCGTAGGCGGCGATGGCCGCGGGGGTGGCCGAACTGGGCTGCGGTGCGAAGAGATTGGCACCGATGGGTCCGGTGGTCTGCCGCTGCGCCGCTCCCAGGCGCTCGGCGAACATCTGGGCCGTCAGATAGCCGGCCGGCACAAACCCCAGTCCACCCGCATTGGTTCCGGCCGCAGCCAACGCCGGGGTGGACGGCCCGCCTGCCATGGGCGCGACGAGGACTGGGATGGCGAGATCACGTAAGTCGAACACCACCCGCTCTTGGTATCACGGCGCCGGCATCACGGCACCGGCATCACTCCAATGCCGAGTGCCCGCGCTCCTCCTCCTGGGCGCGGTAATCGTCAGCCAGAGCCCGTACATGCTCAGGAAGTTCGCCGGCGGCGACAGCGGCGAGCGTGGTCTGCTCGAGCACCGAACGCATACTGGCGCGCAAGGCTCGCCACACGTCGGTCAGCGACGCAGTGGGACCTGAGTAGGGCAGGTCCCCCAGCCCTATGTCGCGCACGCTGGCCAGCGGCCCGTCGATGCAGCGTAGGACGTCGGCGATACCGATGTCCGCGGCCGGCCTCGCGAGCGCGTATCCGCCCTCGCGGCCGCGGTGACTGCGCACCAGCCGATCATTACGTAGGTCGGACAGGATGTCGACGAGGAATTGTGGTGGGATGCCCTGGGCCTTGGCCAGGTCTTCGGTCTTGACCAGAGCGCCATCATCGACCGTAGCCATCTGAACCATGGCCAGCTGAACCATGGCCCGGACGGCGTACTCCGCCTTGGCCGACATCCGCATAGGGGAAGGTTAGTCTGCCTATACCGAAGACAGCCGCATCGGTAGCCGTAACCCGTGGCGCGTCAAGCCCGTACGGGCGCTCAGGGGTCAGCCCGAAGTCACGGCCAACACGGCGTCGGCGTACTCGGGGCGGCACACGATCAGGTCGGGCAGCTTGGAGTCCCGCTGGTTGTACACCAGCGGAGTCCCATCGATGCGCGAGGTGTGCAGCCCAACTGCCCGCGCAACGGCCACCGGAGCTGCGGAGTCCCACTCGTACTGGCCGCCCGCATGTACGTACACATCCGACAGTCCCTGGATCACAGAGGCGACTTTCGCTCCGGCGGAGCCCATCTCCACGAGAACGCCGTTCAACGCTTCTCGCACCTGGAGCGCGACGGCGGGCGGACGGGTACGCGAGACCACGATCCGGGGTACCTCGGGAGCGGCAGGCGGAGCAGCCACCTTCGGGGTGGCCAACGTGACGCCCTGCGCCGGCAACGCGACAGCGCCGGCGACCAGTTCCCCGGAACCGCCGTTGCGCTGCCAAAGAGCCACGTGCACCGCCCAATCGGTGCGACCGAGCTCCGAGAACTCCCGGGTGCCGTCGAGCGGATCGACGATCCACACCCGACCGGCAGTGAGCCGCGCCGGATCGGATTCTTCCTCCGGTCCCTCCTCTGAGAGGACCGCATCCCCGGGCCGCTCGGCGGCCAACGCCGCCATCAGAAAATCGTGAGACCGCTTGTCCCCCACGGCTTTCCTTTCCTGGGCTGTCGCACCGGCGAGTTCGGTGCGGATGCCCAGCAGGAGTGCGCCGGCCTCGGTGGCCAGTCGTGCTGCGAGCTCGTGGTCGGTCACTCTTGCCCGCAGCTCTTCGCACCAGCGCTCATCGCCTGCCGCTCGAGCAGCTCGATGACCGAGGCTGCCAGCTCATCGGGAGTCAGGTCGGACATCAGGCGCAGGTCCGGGTTCTTCGGCCGCTCATAGGGACTGTCGATACCAGTGAAGCGGGTGATCTCACCGGCACGGGCTTTGGCGTACAACCCCTTTGGATCACGTCGCTCGCAGTCGGCCAGCGGGGTGTCGCAGAACACTTCGAAGAACTCGACGCCGGCATCGCTGGCCACCTTGCGCGCCAACTCTCGATGTTCTGCCAGCGGACTGATCGCAGGCACCAGCACAACCTGACCGGAGTCGGCCAGTATCGCGGCCACATGCGCAAGCCTGCGTAGGTTCTCCGACCGGTCCGCCATCGAGAAGCCGAGGTCGGAGTTGAGTCCGTGACGCAGGTTGTCGCCGTCGAGAACGTAGGCGGGGATACCCTTTTCGAGCAGCTTCTGCTCGACGAGCACGGCCACCGACGACTTGCCGGACCCCGACAGCCCGGTGAACCACACCGCTCGCCCTTTGGTCAGCCGATCCTCGGCCGTACACAGCGACTCGTGCCGCACCGTATTCGGGCTCGCTGCGCGCGCGGTGACGTCTCGCAAGACCATGCCTGCGGCAACGGTTCCGTTGGTGTTGGGGTCGATCAGGATGAAGGAACCGGTCGCAGCGTTGCGGCTGTACTCGTCGAGCAGAAGCGGCACCTGGGTGCGCAGCGAAATTCTTCCTAGCTCATTGAGTTTGAGCGCGGTCGCCGACTTGTCCCGGTGCAACGTATTGACATCGAGCCGGTAATCCAGACCCATCACTTTGGCCCGGGTGGTGCGGGTGGTCTGCTTGATCAGGTAGTCACGGCCGGGCTCGAGCGCTGCGTCGTCGGACATCCAGCACACCGTGGCATCGAACTCCTGGGTGACCCGGGGTTGATTGTTGGGGCGGGCGATCAGGTCACCCCGCGAGATGTCTATGTCGTCGGCCAAGCTGACCGACACCGCCATTGGCGGGAAGGCTTCGTCCGCCGGGCCGCCGGGTGCTTCAATCGCCCGGATCCGACTGGTCCTGCCCGCAGGCAGCACGACGACATCGTCACCCACCCGCATGACACCACTGGCGACCGTTCCCGCATAACTCCGATGATCGTGATGGTCGCGGGTTTGGGGCCGAATCACGTACTGCACCGGGAACCGTACGTCGACGAGGTTGCGATCCCCGGCGATGTACACCTCTTCGAGGTGAGCCAGCAGCGACGGCCCGTCATACCAGGGCGTCACATCGGATTTGGTGACGACGTTGTCACCGTTGAGCGCCGACAGCGGAATGGTCGTCACATCGTGGATGTCCAATCGGGCTGCGAAATCATGAAAGTCGTCGCGGATCTTGTCGAAACGCTCCTGGTCCCAGTCAACGAGATCCATCTTGTTGACCGCCAGCACGACATGCTGGATGCCAAGTAGCGAGGCCAGGAACGCGTGGCGACGCGACTGCTCGAGCAGGCCGTGGCGCGCATCCACCAGCACGATCGCGAGTTGCGCTGTCGAGGTCCCGGTGACCATATTGCGGGTGTACTGGATGTGCCCAGGGGTGTCGGCAATGATGAATTTCCGCTTGGCCGTGGCGAAGTAGCGATATGCGACATCTATGGTGATGCCCTGCTCGCGCTCGGCCCGCAGGCCGTCCGTTACTAGAGCCAGGTCGGTGTAATCGTTTCCGCGCTCTTTGGAGGTGCGTTCGACGGCCTCTAGCTGATCCTCCATGACGGCCTTGGAGTCGAACAGCAACCGGCCGATGAGAGTGGACTTTCCGTCGTCGACCGAACCCGCGGTCGCGATCCGCAACAACGTCGCCATATCTATTCCCCCCGTCGCTTCGCTCGCCCCATCAGAAATAGCCCTCGCGCTTGCGATCTTCCATGCCGGCTTCAGATATCCGATCGTCGGCGCGGGTAGCTCCGCGCTCGGTGAGCCGCGACACCGCGGTCTCAGCGATCACCTCGGAGACGGTGCCCGCCAACGATTCAACGCAGCCTGTGCAGGTGACGTCGCCGACGGTACGGAACCGGACGATCTTCTCGACGATCTCCTCGTCGGCGTGCGGCTGCAGGTGCTTGTCGACGGCCAGCAACATGCCGTCGCGCTCGAATACTCGCCGCTGGTGCGCGTAATAGATGGACGGCAGCTTGATCTCTTCGGCGCCGATGTAGGACCAGATGTCGAACTCGGTCCAGTTCGATATCGGGAACGCCCGGATGTGCTCGCCCTTGTGGTGGCGGCCGTTGTACAGGTTCCAGAGCTCGGGGCGCTGCGCCTTGGGGTCCCATTGACCGAATTCGTCGCGGAAGCTGAAGACACGCTCCTTGGCGCGGGCCTTCTCCTCATCACGGCGTGCACCGCCGAATGCGGCGTCGAACTTGTTCTCGCGGATCGCACGGAGCAACGTGAAGGTCTGCATCGGATTGCGCGACGGAATGGTCTCAACTATCCGGCCCGCATCGATATCGTCCTGCACCTTGGCCACCACCAGACGCACGCCGGACTCTGCGACAAGTTCGTCACGGGCGGCCAGCACCTCCTCGAAGTTGTGCCCGGTATCGACATGCATCACCGGGAACGGCAGCCTGCCCGGCCGAAAAGCCTTGAGCGCGAGGTGCAGCATGACAATCGAGTCCTTGCCGCCGGAAAACAGCAGAACCGGCCGCTCAAACTCGGCTGCCACCTCCCTGATGATGTGGATGGCTTCGGCCTCCAGTACGCGCAGATGGCTGAGCTCGTACTTAACTGCGGGCTGCTCAAGGCTCGGAGTTGTCGTCATAGCTTTCTTGTAAATCCGGTATAGTTTACCAAGTTTAAACGCATGGCCCGGAAATTTACTCGTCGGCGCCGTTGGTGTCAACGTCGGTAGCGCGCGGCACGCGGTGGCAGCCACAGCAACGATCGGATGGGGCCCCGCCTGACCCGGTGCGCGATCTTCTCCGAGTTTCCGGCACCCAGGCTCGGTGGCAATCGCGCCAGAAACGTCTATTCCCCGCGCGGCAACCGGACGACGAATTCCGTTCTGCCCGGCACACTGTGCACCTCGATCTCACCATCGTGCGCCCGAACGACGGCGTGGACAATCGCCAGGCCCAGCCCCGTACTACCGCCGAGCCGGGAGCGCGAGGAGTCACCGCGCGCGAACCGCTCGAAGATCTCGGGCACCAGTCGGGCCGGGATGCCGGGGCCGTTGTCGACCACCGCCAGCACCACGTCGGCCTCCTCGCCGACCGTCAGCGATGTGGTGATAGAGGTGCCCGGCGGCGTGTGGTTGCGCGCATTGGCCAGCAGGTTGCCCAGCACCTGATGCAGTCGGGCCTCGTCACCGGCGACCACGACGGGCTCCTCGGGTAGGTCAAGTTCCCAGGTGTGGTCGAGGCCGGTTATGTGGGCGTCGCTAACCGCATCCACGACGAGCCGGGTCAGGTCGACCTGTCCGCGCTGCAGCGGCCGCCCAGTGTCCAGTCGGGCGAGTAACAGCATGTCCTCGACCAGCTGGGTCATGCGCCCAGTCTCCGATTCCACCCGGTTCATGGCGTGCGCGACGTCCTCGGGTAGCTGCCCGTGTTTCCGTTGCGCCAGTTCGGTGTAGCCGCGGATGGCAGCCAGCGGCGTTCGCAATTCGTGGCTGGCATCGGCGACGAACCTCCGTACCCGGGTCTCACTGGCCT
>Ga0114921_10000538_pt1 | contig 16065 bp, 11 predicted proteins | sample BentaG_FD_87016 | JGI IMG/M metagenome (GOLD analysis project Ga0114921, IMG submission 87016) | Deep subsurface microbial communities from South Atlantic Ocean to uncover new lineages of life (NeLLi) - Benguela_00093 metaG | ecosystem: Environmental > Aquatic > Marine > Oceanic > Sediment ...
ATCTCTCATTGAGTTTAATGGCGGATTCAAAATATTTTAAAGCTTCCTCGTAATTTTCTTGGTTATGGTTTATTATACCAAGATGTTTTAAGATTTTGGATTTTTCCTCAAAATTTTTGGTCTTATCAGTATCTTTTAGAGCAAATTCGAAATTTCTAATTGCTTCAGTATAATCTTTCAGAGCTTCGTAAGAAAGACCTAAATACTTGAAAATAGATACAACTTGAGGAAATGTCTTAATTTTGAGTTGAACTAGTAAAGCCTTCCTCAACCATTCTACCGCATCCTTATAATTCAATTGCATATAGTTGATAATACCTATCTCCATTAGGGAAATTGCTTTCCACTTACTATCTCCTGAATCCTCGCTTAATTGAATTATTCTTTCTAAACATCTTAACGAATCGTTGTAATTTTTTGTTTCAAAATAGATTTTATTTGAAATGTATAATTTTGTTAATTCATTTGGTTCTTTAAGATTAGCTTGAAGCCATTCAATTAAATCAAAATCAAATTTTTCTTTACTTAACTCTTCTTTATTCTTTAAGAGCTTTTCAAGAAATTTAGGTGTATTGACATTTAATCTGAATACATTAACTGATTCGTTTAGTCTCTTAATTTCTGAAAGTTGTCGATTTAAATCGTCCATATCGCTTAGTTCGCTATCTTTGGGTTTCCCAAATTCAAAAATATCTTCTTTAGCTTTACTTTTTGAAACATGATTTATCCATATTAGATTTTTCAAATCGCCCATGATTTTAAGAGTCGAAATGAGATCGTAGTCGTTCTTACCTGAATACCCCATAATTATAAGAGTACGTTCTGCTGAGGTTTTTTCTAAAAATTGAGCTTTATAGGGCTCTAATTGGATAATATTATTCCTTGTTTGGTTTAATCCAATTAATTTTAAAGTATTTATGAAGGATTTTCTTGTATCTTCTCCTGTGATTATATTTTTAGGTGAACCATGAATTTTATAAACAGGAAATTTTCCACTCTTAAACAACTTTTCTGGATCGCTAAATCTCTCGTAATCTTTCTCCGTTATAACTGGGACAATTTTCTTTTTAGGGATGTCAGATTGCAGGAGGGCATGCTCCAATAGAAAATCGAAGTTGGTTGTTATGATAAAATGACCTTTTTTGATCATTTCAGCTAACACAAAATGCTCAAGGTTGGGCTTGTCATTTTCTTGATAAAAATCCAGAAATTTCACACCATCTAAGGATTCAAGAATAATACTTGCTAAAATTTCAAATGGTAAATCTTGTATTTTCAAGATTTTATCTATTTCTGACTTAGAACATGAAAATTTAATGAGTGCTTGAATCGTCTCACTCGCTGCCGGTAATTGCGAAGGAGATTCAACTGAAGCTCCAGCCCCTACTAAAAATGTGAGCTTTTCCTCTTCCGATATTAATTCATTAACATTTAAATTAGATTTTTTAATCGAACTCAAATTATTCTCACCCAAACTAAAAATGTCTGTAGTAAGATTATTATTTTTTTATCGTCTTAAAAAATTTTGCCTTATTAAAAATTTAATTTAAGATAGACATGTTGATAATCCTAAAAAAAAATTTATCTGTTTTAATTAATAGTATCAAATATTAGAATAATTTCAATAACTGAGTTTTAATTAAAATGCGATACGAAGATTGGCATACTCATAATAAGCTATGTAAACATGCTGTTGGTTCTATCGAAGATTATATAAAAAAGGCTGTTGAACTTGATTTAAATGTTATTGGTATTAGCGATCACTTCCCTTACGAGTATCTAGCTTCAGAACTTCCCACACTTGATCAAATTCCATATGAAGAGTATGCAATGCCTTTATATGATCTTGATAATTATATGGCCCAACTAGAAAAGCTAAGAGAGAAATACATAGATAAAATACACATTAGGTTTGCTTTCGAGATTGACTACTTCAAACACCAAGACTATATGCTCAATAAATATCTAAAAAAGTATATTGATAAACTTGATTACATTTTAGGGTCTGTACATGTTCTTTTCGGGAAAGCAGGCACATTTGCTTTCGATGATGGACGCTTCTTAAATAAATACAAAGAATATTCTGTTAATGATGAAGTGTATATCGAATTCTACAATTCTTTACAGGATATGATTAAATCACCTACATTTGAATTAGATATTGTCACTCACTTCGATTTACCAAAAAAATTTGATAAAAGAGTTGAAGATAAAAATATGGTAATGGAAAAAGCCACCGAAACTCTTGAATTGGTGAAAAAGCACGATCTAATGATCGAAATCAATACAAGCGGTTTGAGAAAGAAGGCGAAAGAACAGTACCCTAGCGAAGAGATAATTAGGGAAATGTATGAGTTAGACATTCCCATTCTTCTAGGCTCAGACGCTCATAATCCAAAAGAAGTTGCGTATAAATTTAAGGAAATAACGAATTTATTGAAAAATATTGGGTATATTCAACTCGGTCATTTTAAAAAAAGAAAAAGATCATGCGTAGATTTTTGATTCAAAAATGATTTAGCGCCCTTAATCTAGTTTTCGAGCACGTAACCAACCTCCCATAACCAAACTTCGTAGCAATCTCTGGTGCTTTACATCTTTTGTATAGAGCACAAAATTATTGTTTTCTCCCTCTCCTACTATGGAAAATAACAATTCCTCACCGTCACGATCAATTAAGAACCTGTCACGATCTTCATACAATCGAATTGTAATGTTATCCAGGCTTTCTAATTCTTCTAAAAGTTCAGCATCATCCTCGCGACTCGGATCGATATAACACATTATTTTCACATTGACAGAAGAACGTACTTCATACAAGTGTAAATCTTGAAGGTCGTTTATGTCAAGAACTGCAATTGTGACGTTGTGAACGGCACTCTTTAGTATCTCCCTTATTTTTTTCAAAATATCAGCTTTAGGAATTTCTCTGAAAGTGGAGTCGATAATTTTTACATCAGATTCAGACGCAAGGTTATTCCGTAATTTTTCATTTTCCTCTTCTAAAGCTTCTAAATCTTCATCGGCTTTTTCTAGTTCCCCAGTTAAAATAGTTAGCTTTTTTTGATAATCTTCTATTTCCTCATCCTTCTCTTCTATAAGATTTTTCTTAACAGTAGAAGAACTCAATTCTTTCAATTCTTCTTCACATAAATTGAAGGAAGTCTCTAAAGTTTTAATTTTCTGGTTTTTGAATTCTAAAGATTTGCTGAGCGTATCAATCTGCTGCTCTTTTAAGTTCATTGAATCTATCAATGTTTTTATTTGATCATCCTTCAGACTTAGAGATGTGGTTAAATTGTTTATTAGATCATCTTTGCTCTTAATCTTGATGTCGATATCCTTAAATGTTTTTATAACCTTTTTCAATTCTTCCTCTAATTCGCGAATCCTTTCGTCTTTATTTTCTTCTCCCATCTTAACGTCTCTCAGATATCTAGTTTTTCTGTCATATTTTATGAATAATAATAAAAGTATTTCTTTATAATTTTTAGTTAAAAAAAGATGTCATCGCTAATAAAAATGGAAAAAAATAGATTTGCAATATGGGATTTATTTTTAAACTCTGTTTTTACCATTATAAGTATATCTTTAAATTAGATTACTATTATTATATTCTCATGTCTAAAGAAGACCATATGAAACTATTAACCCATGAGTTAGCAGAGTTAATTAATAAAGAAATAAAAGACCAGAAAAGTATAATTGGTATTTCTATCTCAACACATGGAGGAACGCATATTGTAAGCGAGTTAAAAGAAGATATCAAGATGACAAAAACCGAAATCGCCGCTGCAAGCAGTAGTTTGGTGTTTCTCTCGTCTAAAATGTTAAACGATTCGTTACACCAGAAAAGTTCGTATACTTTAATTACTGGAAAAAAAAGAATTATCCTAACGATTTTAACAGATCACATGGCCCTTATCTCCTATTTAGATAGGGAATTAGCAGAACTTGAAGGTTTAGATTTTTACATACGATCGCTAAGAAAACTCGCTATAAAAATGTCAGCAATAATAGAAACAAGCGATATAATCAAGGAGGAAATCTTTGTGGCTCTTAAGAGATCAATTCCTAACGCTCTAGTTATTGCCATCATCACTAAAGATGGTTTACCTATTAAGGTTCAATCCACTATGCCAGAACCGATTTTAGCTGCAATGACTTCCGCGATTTATAACTTAGCAGGGATATTATTAGATGGGGGTCTCGAATTCTCAATAATTGGAGGAGACCATGGTTCGATTATTATCCACGAATTAGACGAAAGTCGGATACTCGCAATCGCTGTGTCCGAAGGAGACGATAAAATCCTAAGAAGTCATATAGCTAAAATTAAATCGATTATCAAACAATAATTACAAGGTTATTTTATAATCTTCTTTATTTTATCCACTACATTTAAAGCGCCCAAATACGAATCAGAAAAAGATTTAGCCTTAAATAAGATAGAGCAAACTGGTTCGCTTTTGTCTATGTTTCTAACTGGCTCCGGTTTATCGTGAACATCTTCCAAGTCGTTAATGATATTTAATAAGTTTTTATCAATTTCTTTGGGAGCATAGAAAATCATCTTTGTTACAAAATTTTCGATTTTCGCATCCATCAGCTTCTTTTTAACGAATTCCCACCCATCATCCTTAAAACTCTTTATATGAAGATCTAATAAATTTATGTTCATTGCCTCTTCAGAAGCTCTAATTGATCCTGGAATTCGGGGATTAATCTCCATTAAGTAAGGATAATGGTCTCTCAAAACGAAATCGAATCCATTGATTCCCTTTAAACCTAATTTGGTTGATAGGTTCAACGATATGTCAACTATCAAATTCTTTTCTTCTTCGAATACCTTGGCAGGAACTACATTTCCACAATACAGAAACTCTTTTGGAGCGTTCAAATATTTATCCCCGATTATCTGACGATTGACCGAAATTACTTCGCTTTCAATTCCGTTCGATATTGTAGTACAACTAACTGGTGTTCCCTCAATGAATTCCTGCATAAGCCAATCTTTTGGATCGAACGTTTCCCTGTTAATTAAGTTGATATTAAAGGAGAGATCAGATTTATTTTGTATTTTATAAACATTAATCCCACCAGAACCACTCTTTTTCTTTAGAATAAAGGGATATTCTAACGCTCTACTTTTAGGCTTGTCTTCTTCGAAGGGAACAGTTTTCGGAACATCGAACCCTTCTTTCTTTAGTAAATTGAAAATGAATTCTATGTCCCTGCATTTTTTTATCGCTTCCAATTCGTTATTAAGGTTACAAATTTTGTAGCTTTTTTCGTATATCTTATTAATTATGTGAGTTCTCTCTTCTATAGCGTCGTCTAAGCCACTTCCAATGATCAGATAGTTGATTTCAGGATATTTATCCAAGAGCTCTAAAATTAAGGTTGGAAGGTATTCGCTGTAATTATTTTTAACTAAATTATAACTAGTGTTTAATTTCTTGGTAAGTATCGTACAATCTCTAACATAGGGATAAATATCTAAGTCCCCAAAGAAATCAACAGCAAACACTTCATATCCTACTCTTTTTAAAGAATATACTAACGGACGAGTGTTAAAACCAACAACTAAGACAGATCTAACTTTTTGACACATCAATTAAATGATAAGAAGTTAATTATGAAATTAAAGTATTTTTTTCAGTTCTAAAATTAGGTTTTTAGGATTAACTCTATCAAATTGGAAGATTTCGGCGCTTCCGTATTTTTTAAAGTTCCTTTTTATCTTGTCAGCCGCAAAAGTGTTAACCCCCAACGCTCTAGTTGCATATGATTTTTTAGGTTCTAACACCACCATATGCGCTCCTTTTTTGGATAATTATTTTGTCAAAGCTTTTAATTCGTAAACAATTAAAGTGTAATCTGTTTGGATTTGAGCGATTAAGTCTGGATATTTATAAGATATGTTTGCTCCCATGTCGCTACAGACGAAAACAACCGGAATTATGTTTCTATTTTTCAGCTTTTCAGCGTCGATCAATTTTATGCATTTTGTCAAAGCTGCGGCCATAGGAGTATAAGATTTTCCTTCAACTTTTTTGAGTTTGTTAACAGCAGATTTGAAATAAACTGTAGGTTTTTGAAGAATAATTGCCTCTTTAGCTCGAAAAATAATTAAACTTATCTTGTCCTTTTTTCTATAGTCTTCTCGCTGGAGAGAAAGGATAACATCAGTCATTTGTTTAATAACATAATACATCGAAGCGGAGCTATCGAGAACAAAGAAAAGCACTAAAGGAGCACGATACTCGTAGATTTTGTCCATTAAGTCGTATTTGTCAAATTTAATTGGAAATTCTATGTCTGTTTGGTTGTATATTGTATTCTTCAGATAACTCCGAATAGTAGCGTCAAGAGCAATAGTTTTGGGGCGATTAATTGGTCTTCTATAGGATACATATCTACCCTTTTGAGAAGAAGCCATCTTTATACGCCTTCCGATTCCTCTACCGCCATAATCGGAAACTTTTCTGTCTTTTCGGATGGTATCTAATATAGAAGTCATTTTTGTTTCTAATTGATAAATTAATGGCATAGATTCGTTTCCATTTTCAAAAAAATTAAATTCTCGTTCGTCATAGTCGGGTATATCTTTTACTTTCCAGCCTCCAGCTGGTGAGGGATTTCTTTTTTTATTATCTGGGTATTTGGGGGGAGGTAACTTTTGTTCTTTAGTTTCTGGAACATCAACTTTTTTGGGATCAACTGATTGACGCTTGAATTCCTTTTGTGGAGTATCATCGTACTTTAAAGGTCCTTCGGTTTCTTTATTTGGTCTATAAGTTTTTGGATCTTCGTAGGCTTTTTGAATCTTTCCATACACTTCAACTATTTTTGCCTTAACTTCTTGTGGGGTCATTTCATAATGGAGCGACTTTATTCTGTGTTCGAAGACTAAATCCATTGCGGCATTTAAATCTGCTTCAGCAACTTCAGCTCTTCCATTAAAAGCAGCGTGAGCACGGGCGCATCTGATAAATGTTATGTCAGCTCTTTGTGAAAAAATATCCAATTCGTTAACTAATCTAGAAACGAATTCATATACTGAGGAAGGAATTTTGACATTCTTAATCAACTCACGCGCTCTCACTATTTTCTTTCTTAACTCTTCTTGCTCTTGCTCGTATTTCTTAATAAAAGCTTTTGGATTATCATCAAAATCAATTACTCTCTTTGTGATTTCAGCGCGTAGCTTTGCGTCTCGTGGAGCCTTTATCTTTACTTCTAAACCTAGTCTATCAGCTATCTGTGGGCGAAGATCCCCTTCTTCTGGATTCATTGAACCGACTAACACGAACCTCGATGGATGCATTACCGAGATTCCTTCTCTTTCGATAATATTCACCCCCGAAGCAGAAGCATCCAATAAAGTATCAACTATATGATCTTGGAGCAAATTTATCTCATCAATATAAAGAATACCACGATTAGCTTTAGCAAGAAGTCCGGGGTGAAGACTCCTAATCCCTTGAGTTAAAACCTTATCTATTGACAATGAACCTGTTACCATGTCTTCTGTAACTCCTAATGGTAAGTTAATAAGCCGCATTTCCTTAAACTCAGTTTCTAATTCTCCCTTTTCCTTTCTTACGCGGCATTCTACGCAGAGATCGTCTATGTGGGATTTCGGATTGCATGAAAAATGGCAATCTTTAACAACCTCAATATCAGGCATAACTTCTACGAGGGAGCGAACTCCCGTTGATTTTCCAGTGCCTTGCTGACCAGTTAACAAAACTCCCCCGATTTGGGGATCGATAACATTCAAGATAAGCCCGAGTTTCATCCTATCTTGCCCTAAAATAGCAACAAATGGGAATTGAACTTTACGCATAATAATCTTAATTAGCTAATTAATTTATAAAGTAGAGAAATCATAAAGCAAAATAAAGATTTTCCCTTTAAATAAAAATTAAAAGTAGGAGTATTAAAACGCAAATTTTTTGGCAATTTCTGTGAGTTTAGTGTTTAATTGAGAAACGGTGTCATCCCACTCAGCCAAAATTTTTTCAACCTTAGGAATAATTGTAGATCTTTCTTTATATTCTAGATAGTTCATAAATTCTCTAATATTCTCAACTTTAATGAAAGTTTCAGCTATGAATTTCCTAATGTCTCGCGTTTGACTGTTAAGAACTTTGTGTATTCTATTGGATTCTCCTTTTCGAGTTAATGTATGGAGATATTCTTCAACGCCTTGTAGAAGCGAGTTCAATTCGTTAATCCTACCACTAATAAATTTATCATAGAGTTCAAATACATTTTCGCCAGAAAAGAAATTAGTTATATCAATCGTCAGCTTCTGGGCCATTCTTGCCAAATGCTCGGTGTCATCAAATCCTTCAATTCGGTAATCAACTTCAAAAAAATTGCTATACCTATCGTTTGGATCTTCCATTCTAAAAATTTTGAAGCCGGGATCATCCCTCAACTGTTTTATTGGATCTCCTGCTTTTTGTGGGAGTTCCACCTGTCTTCTTAATCTATCGGGATTAAAAACGAGTGCTATTGCTAATGGATTATAAGCTTGATACGAGATAGTTGTTTTACGATCTCCAAACCCAGATAGCATAACTTTAAATCCGGGGTGACTATGCCACCAACCTACAGTGAATTCCCCTCTTGAGAATGCTTCTTCGTCAATTAAAGCAAAGGATGCGTGATCTTCGTCAGAATATTCGTAACCATCAATAACAGTCCGAGGATCGGATTCATCAACACTATCATCATCGGGATTAAAAGTGTCATGCATTATCGGATAGGCAGCTGAAACATAAACATCTTTCTCGTTTTTATTTTCGACGATTTTCCCAGTAAAGATTCCACTTACTTCTTTCCAATCCTCTTTAACTCTTTTATTGTTAGCATATCTTACGCAGGCTGCAACAACAGTAAAATATACCTCTTTTGGGATAATAACTGTCATAGTTTGAATTTTGACTACAGTATTTGAACAATTAATACCATTATACATATTTATGTTTTTATTTTTACTTATGATACGCGATTCTGAAGGTGAATGCGTATTAAAGCATAAATATTATAACTGCGGAAAAATTGAATTTGTTTGGTTGAATATAAAATTATTTAAAGTCAAAAAATATGATTATATTATTATTTCATTAAATCATTCTGATTTCAACTGATTAGAATTAAGACCAAATAGAGTTGATTAAAAAATTTCTGAAAAAGGATTTGAACCCCTTAGTGGTCAATTAGGAATCTCCGGGACATCATATAGAATTCAGCTAGGATTGATAAACGGTAAGTGGGCTTCTCGTTTGTTAAAAGGGAACTCCTTAATAGATTCATATGTTTATAAGGATGAAGATTTGAGTGCAGCGGGCTTTCCCAATCAAAATCTTATCGTAGGTTGGGTATTGAGGACAGTAGCAATTCCAAATATTAATCCTCACCAAATTATGAAAACTACTCAAGCCTTGACAAAACAAGCGATTACGAAGAGGGAAGAAAAGAAAGTTGTAGCTCCCATTTCCGAAGCTAAAAAAGTGGAGTTAGAGAAGGTTCCTATTAGCGAATTAAAAAGACCTGTATCAACAGGATGGGTTAAAGAAGAGGGAATGAAATCGATCCAAGAGTTAGATGAAGAAAAGCGTCAAGCGTTCCAAGAAAGAATGAAATACAAAAAGGAAGAAGAAAAAGTGCGCGCAGAACAACCTACTACTTCTACCTTGAAAACAACAAGAGAGCTGCCGCAAATTCCAAAAGGAGAGGAAGTCGAAACTTCGACATTTTGTCCTAATTGTGGGAAAGATTTAGGCTGGAAATTCTGTCCATACTGCGGAAAACTTCTCCCTCATTAATTATCTAAATTTTATTTAATAATTCCTTTTTAAAATTGCATGCAATAAAGCACATCAAACTTCTTTGGGGATTTAGCGATCCCAACTTTTTTTATAGAAATTAAAGAAGAAAAAAAAGATATATATGAAAAAGAAGAATAAATTATCATTTACTATACATTTATATTAAGTGCTCAAAATTATAATTGTTAAAAATATAAATTTTGCAATAACATTTTTTCAGTTTCTAAAAGATAAGGTGAGTAAAGATGGGGAAAGATCTAGATAATAGCGTAGTAAAGATTAAACCCAACGCTTATTATAAAATAATTTTACATGTTTTACGGTTTGGTAATAAAGCTAGAAATCACTCTCAATGCATTGAAGTTATGGGCGTTCTCATTGGACATCTTGAAGATGGCGAAGATAAAAAATTTAAGAATGTAATAGTGGAGGATGTAGTTCCAATATCGCACGGGAGCAGTGTAGAGGTGGAATTTTCAATTAATGATTATATATTTTTTGAAAAAGCCAATTCCATGTACTTAGAAAAAAATTGGTTCATGGTTGGTTGGTATCATAGCCATCCTGATTTGTTTCAGCACAAGATTTTCTTTTCACCAACAGATGTTAAGAATCAGTTTGGATGGCAAAACGAATTGAATCCTAGTGGAATAGCTTTAGTGTTTGATCATGCTTATTTGGATGACCCTAATGATCCAGGATTTAGGGCAATCCGTTTAACGAACCCTACAGACGTCAGGGATTCGAGTGTTCATCAGGTTAAAGCGATAGTAGAAACCCCTGATAGTCTTGATTATTATTTTAAAATAGTAGAATTAATTAATTGTATTCATACTAAAGAACCTCCCATAACGGAGGAAAATGAGACTGCTGATATATTTGGGGATGTAAAAGTTCCAGAACTAAACAAATTACAATTTAAACAACCTGTAATTGATCAGCGCAAAGTAATAGATTCTTTTCAGATAGGACTCGCTAATTTTTTAGATTTATCGTTAACTCCATTAATAGATTTCCTTAATTCCATCAGTACAAATATTTCAGGAGAAATTGAAAATAACAATGTGGAAATAAGTACCAACTTAAACCAGCTAAAAGAACTAATTAACACGGGTATTGATAAAATACAGAGGAAATATAAAGACGACTTAAATGCTGAATTGTTTAATGCAGAGGGCTATGTTGACGATTTTTTGGACCAAATCGATGCATATCAAGGAGAAATTATTACTACTCTAAATGAGATAAAAGAGATCGTTGAAGAGAAAGTAAGTAACCTATTTAAAGAAAAGTTTGATGGGTTAAAAATTGATTTTTCAAGAGATTATGATGAGTTTCACAAGAAAATAGTAGATTTCAATAGTGATATATCAGTTAATCTGAATAATCTAGAAAAACTGGAAACTTCCTTAAACTCCTTATTAGAGAAAATCAATTCTATAAAAGAGGTAACTATTACAAAAATCAAAAAGATGCAAAAAGAAACTTCTGATGTTACGTCAAAAAAGCAGAGTAAAGCATTAAACTTTCTAGCTGATTTAAATAAAAAATCGCAGAAATTCTTAACTAACTTGAAAGCAGCGGTATTAATTTTAGAAGGCACAAAAACTCCTATTTTTGAAAAGATTGATAAATTGGAGTCCGAAAAAAAACAACTCCTATCAAAAATTAAAGAACTTGAAAAAGGAGGTACTGACTAAAGATGGCTGATAATAAAAAAAAATTAGATGAGAATGGAAAAATTTTCATAGAGATGAGCGCGTTTAATGACATGCTTTCACACGTTTTAAGGTTTGCTAATGTTTCATTAGACTATAATGATCAAGTTTTAGGATTTTGTCTAGGCCGTAGAGATTCTAATAATAATAATAATAATAATAATAGCGTGATTGTAAGTCGGGCTATTCCCATAACACATGGTGATATTGTAGAGTTAGGATTTTCTGAAAAGATTCATAAAATTTTAGCACAAACCAAAGAAGAGGTAAAAAGCGAGAATCTTGAAGTATTAGGGTGGTACCACAGCCATCCTGATAGTAAATCGTTTTTCTTTTCTGATATTGATAAAAAAAATCATCTTAACTTTCAGAACGAACAAAATCCTAATGCGTTTGGAATTGTTTTTGATCATTCCAAACTCCAAAAAGGAAGCAATTTTGGTTTGGAAGTCTTTCGACTAGAAGATCCCAAAAAGGGAGAAAAAAGCAGCACCATTAAAGTAGGATTCGAAATAGAAGCACCCACATCTTTAGATTTTTATAGATGGGTCCAAAAACTCGTCGAAAATGGTCAAACAAAAACCCCAATAATAATTCGAGAGAAACTAGAGACGAATGATCAGACTCCATCCGATCTTCAAGAAATTCCTATGTCTGTGGGACAATTGGATTCTGATATCGAATTAAAATATCCTAATATTGAACCAGTTGTAGAAGGTGTTAAGAAGGGGTTACAAAACTTTTCTAATTTAGTCTTGAATAATTATAAAACGGAGTTAGAAACATGGTCGATGGAATTCAACGATGGAGCGCTCTTAGGTCTAAATAAGATTAGCGATTCTTTAGCACATATGAATTTAGCAATAAATAATGGTTTTGAAAAAGTTGAAAAATGGATAGATATCAATTTTAAAGAGAGAATTGACGAATATAAAGGGAAAATTGAGGGATACGTGAAGAAGCGTCTTGAAGGTCAACAAGATTTAAAAACTAACACAAACCAGATTAAAGATAGTATTACAAAAGAAATAAATAAAAACTTAGAGCAAAGTATCGAATCTATTACTGAATCGATTAAAAAAGATCTAAATGAAACTATTAATAAATTGTATGAACTTTCAATGCAAGATAAAAAGATAAAAGAGAGAATAGAGAATTCAACCAATCAAATCTCCAATTTGACATATATAGTCGAGAATTTGTCGATTGATATGCTAAAGGTAATTAGTGCTATCAATCACCCCTTTGAAATCAATTTAAGTACTAACTATGATAAAATACTATCAGAACTCGAAATGTTTAATAATAATTTCGTTGAACTTGAAGAACTAATCGAGAGACTTCAATCTATAATTCCTGACTTCAGGAATGTTAAAAAATAATCAAAAACAATTTTTTTAAAAATCAGTTAAAAATACTGAAGTCCCGATACTTTTGATATCTGTAATTTGTATTTAGGGATCTGGGTAGAAAGGCGTTTCAAATGATTCTTTTTAGCTATAGATGAGAGGATTCTGCCAATTCTGTCGACTTTAATATCGACGCCATAATTGTCTTTTAATACTGAATTTATTTTATAAGAAGATAAAATTACAATATCTGAAATGTTCCTTTCAGCTAACATTTCAATTCCTTGTTTGACAAGGTTTATCAACGTTTCTTTATCTTGTTTCTTTGGTTGATCATTCATGTGCATTATAATATTATCATTGAGTCCTTTTAAATTTTAAGCTACAAAATAGAGTTAATCTAGAAAAGTATGGAGAATAAAAAACTATTTTTCTTTCAATACATATACAAAAAATAATAAATTTTTTTTATCAAAATATCTCCCCCCAAGAAATTTGCACTATAGATGAAAATGAAAGCTAAAGAAAATATAGCTAAATTGAAAAAATCTCTAAAGCGGAATATACGAAAAATCTTCGTACAAGATTTGTATGTTGAGGGACAAGAAACTTCAAAAACATACTTTGGAGAAAGGAAATTCTTAGGATTATATGCGATATTTTTAATCTATTCATTTTTGATTTTAATAGGGATCAATTTTCCTGGGGATTACCTAAATTTTCTAACTTTTGGAAATCCTTTCGTGTTTGGAAACGCATTAGTAGCTTTTTTTCTTACATTATCTGTACTCTACAGCAATGATATGATTAGAGTTTTTATTTTTGAAAAATATTCACTAATAAAGCAAGTTGTTTTATATATAGGTATCATCTCCGGATTCCATTTCTTCTTTTCTTTCATTTACAGTATTAATACTAATTTTATAAGTTATCTCTTAGGTTTGTCAGCAATTTGGCTTATTTTATTGAGTACTAGATTTTTTATGTATTCAAGAAAGTTTGCGACAAAAATTGAAGCACATTTTATAACTAAATATTCGTCATTGCGTCGATTTGTCGCTTTTATAGCTCCATATTTTATATTGGGAGTATTAGTTGTAATAGCACTATTTTACAGGGGTTTATTAGTATATATATCACTAGATTTTCTAGGGCCTTCTGCTCCTAGTGAAGCTGTAGCAGTATATGTATTAGAAATGCGATTAATTATGCCTTTAATTTACTTTAGCTTAATTTTAACGTTGTTATTTATTATTTTTGAATTTGTATTTACGAGACGAAGAGCTGAGACAAAACGAGCAGGACTGTTTGACAATTATACATTTTCATTGATAGTTTTATTTATATTTTTCTTTCAAGTATTTCAACTATCTTTATTTTTAATTTTAAATCCTGCTACGGTCACAGCATTAAAAGCTACTGTTGGAACAAGCAGCTCTACAGTCTGGTTTATTTTTATCGTTGAATTTGCTTTTTCAATGTATTTCTTATATAGAATTATTAAAAAATTAGGTCGTTCTTTAGAATGGAGATTTCTTATTTTTAAAAGAGACGGTTTAATACTGTTAATATTAGGGTGTGTGCTTGCTCAAACTCTCACTCGATTTGCGTTACAATCTCAGCTACCAAATCAAGATGTCACAGTATTAGGTCAGTTCTTCATGGCTGATAAGTACATTGTTTCAATAATAATGATTATATTTCTTGGAAGTATGTTGCTATTTTATTATTTAAAACCACACGAAACATCGATGTTTATTCGTTTACAAAAAGAAACGGTTAATCTAGAAGACAAAAGCATGGATATAATTTATAAATTAATACGTAGCGAGTATTTACGTAGAGGTGAAGGTTATCCTCTCGAGATTTTAGAACGCGAGTTAATAAGGGCAACAAGACTCTCGAAAAATAATATCTACTCCTTAGTCGAGGATTTAGCGAACATTGACATGAATATTAGTTTAACAGAAGAAATAGATCAAGACGGAAGAAGGCAAAAGATGATAGATTTTTCTTCAGTTCTTGAAAAATTTGATAAAAAAGCTATCGCTCAGAAAAAAGCAAAAAAATACCTGTCGGATAGACTTTACACAACAATGACTTCGAAGAAGCCTAAAAGACTTGATTTGAATGTCGGCGTAGGTAATGATAAATCTTCAGATCAATTTATATCCTCACTTGCTACTGATTATTCGAAGAAACAAAAGGATGCATTATCGTTTGAACAAAAACAAAAAGATCTTTCAATCTCATTTACTCAAAAAGAAATTCCAAACTCGTTGAAAAATGCAATTTTGGAAATACTAAAAAATGAATATATTTACCGTATTGAAAATCAAGAAAAATATCCTGACTTTAATTATTCTATTTCAGAAATCGCTTCTGAAATTCAAATGAAAACGAGGATAACTCCAGGTCAACTCTACCCAATATTAGAAAACATCAGTAAAGTAGATTTAGAATTAGATTTAATCAAAAATCCCGATGAACCTGAAGACAGAAGAATCAACTTTTTTCCGATTGCAGATGACGATTTAAGTTATGCACTTGCTAATTTTAGACCTGAAATATATAAAAAAATTAGAATTAAAGTAATTAAGATTTTTGTCAAATTTTTAAACCGTAAAAAAGCTAAAGCCATTTTTTCTAAACTTAGGAAAGAGATAGGAGAGAAAACTGAAGAACAAAAGGCATGGAATAGTGTATACAAGGTTTTCAACAATTATTACCCCATTTATACTGAAGAAGTTGAAAAAGTAAAATTAGGAACAGGACTCCTACAAATTATAAAGCTATTTCCTAAAAAGGACATTGATATCTACCTCTAGTTTAGCATCATGGCGCTTAATAACAAGAAGTACTCATTTATAACTACATTTTTTGGATTATCTTCGTTTCAACTTCTTGCGATGTTTAGGCGAGGTTTGTTTTACACTTACTTATCTATTTATATGCGGGATTTCCTGCACCTATCCGTAACTGAAACAACTTTATACGCAACGCTCCCAATGGTTATGAGCGTGATTTTTCAAAATTTTGTTTGGGGCCCTTTGAGCGACAAATTTCAAAGGAGGAGAACATTGATAATATTAGGTGAGGTTTTAGCAGGGATAGGAACAATTTCAGTATGGTTTGTTCACTCCATTTTCTCGA
>Ga0114921_10000539_pt1 | contig 16058 bp, 15 predicted proteins | sample BentaG_FD_87016 | JGI IMG/M metagenome (GOLD analysis project Ga0114921, IMG submission 87016) | Deep subsurface microbial communities from South Atlantic Ocean to uncover new lineages of life (NeLLi) - Benguela_00093 metaG | ecosystem: Environmental > Aquatic > Marine > Oceanic > Sediment ...
CGGGGCCTGATCTCGCCAGCTACCCACTGAGCCAGGTGCCCGATGAGGCCGCCGGGTTGGTGCGCGCCCTTCTGACCGCCGACCGCAATCAGCACTTCCTGCGCCTGCGCATGAGCGAAGAGCAGCGTGCCGCGACGCCGGCACACGACTTCCGGCCGTTCATCATCGCCGACGCCGATACCGGCCACGGCGGTGATCCGCACGTACGCAACCTGATCCGCCGCTTCGTCGAGGCCGGTGTGCCCGGGTACCACATCGAGGACCAGCGCCCGGGTACGAAGAAATGTGGCCATCAGGGTGGCAAGGTCCTGGTGCCGTCGGACGAACAGATCAAGCGCCTCAACACCGCCCGCTTCCAGCTCGACGTGATGCGGGTGCCCGGCATCATCGTCGCGCGTACAGATGCTGAGGCGGCCAATCTGATCGACAGCCGTGCAGACGAGCGCGACCAGCCGTTCCTCCTGGGCGTCACCAACCTGAACATTCCCTCGTACAAGGCATGCTTCCTGGAATTGATGCGGCGCTTCTACGAGCTGGGAGTCACCGAGCTCAAGGGCCATCTCCTCTACGCCCTTGCCGATGGCGAGTACGCCGCTGCCTGCGCCTGGCTTGAGCGCCAGGGAATCCTGGACATGGTCGCCGAGGCGGCCGCAGCTTGGCAGAAGGGCGAGGAGGAATCGATCGATGCTCTCTTCGGCGCAGTCGAGTCGCGCTTTGTCGATGCTTGGCAGGACGACGCCCGGCTCACGACCTACGGCGAAGCCGTGGCCGACCTGCTCGAATTCTGTGAGAGTGAGGGCGAACCGCGCGACATGAGCGCAGCCCAGTGGCGGCGGTTCGCCGAGCACGCGTCACTCTCCGTGGCCCGGGACAAGGCCAGGGAGTTGGGGGTTGACGCCGGATGGGACTGCGAGCCGGCGAAGACCCCCGAAGGGTATTACCAGCTCCGCGGCGGCATACCCTATGCGATCGCCAAGTCGCTCGCCGCGGCTCCGTTCGCCGACCTCCTGTGGATGGAGACCAAGACTGCGGATCTCGCCGACGCCCGGCAGTTCGCCGAGGCGATCCATGCCGAGTTCCCTGACAAGATGCTGGCCTACAACCTCTCCCCCTCGTTCAACTGGGACACCACCGGTATGAGCGACGACGAGATGCGGAGCTTCCCCGGGGAGCTCGGAAAGATGGGTTTCGTCTTCAACTTCATGACCTACGGCGGACACCAGATCGACGGCGTCGCCGCCGAGGAGTTCGCCACCGCGCTGCGGCAGGACGGCATGCTGGCGCTGGCCCGGTTGCAGCGCAAGATGAGGATGGTCGAGTCGCCCTATCGCACGCCGCAAACCTTGGTCGGCGGGCCGCGCAGCGACGCCGCCCTTCTCGCCTCGTCAGGGCGCACTGCGACCACCAAGTCGATGGGCAAGGGCTCAACCCAGCATCAGCATCTCGTGCAAACCGAGGTGCCCAAGAAGCTGCTGGAGGAATGGCTGGCAATCTGGAGTGATCATTACCAACTCGGCGAGAAGCTCCGCGTACAGGTACGGCCGCAACGCGCGGGCGGAGAGCTGCTCGAACTCGGCATCTATGGCGAACGGCCCAACGGCGAGGAGATGCTCGCCAACGTGATCGTCGATCCGATCAAAGACCGGCACGGCCGCAGCATACTGACGGTGCGAGACCAGAACACCTTCGCCGAGCCGTTGCGCCAGAAGCGCCTCATGACTTTGATCCATCTCTGGCTGATACACCGCTTCAGGGCCGACGCGGTTTACTACGTCACTCCCACCGAGGACAACCTCTATCAGACCGAGAAGATGAAGTCCCATGGCATCTTCTCGGAGGTCAACCAGGAGGTGGGCGAGATTATCGTCGCCGATGTGAATCACCCGCGCATAGCCGAACTGCTGGCGTCCGATCACACGGCGCTGCGGCGACTGATCAGCAAGGAGGAATAACGGTAAGGGGTCCTGACTCAGTTGACCGGGACGTCGAGAATAGGGCGTTCGACGGCAGCGCCGGGGCCGTTAAAATGCCACCACTCACCGGAGTACACCGTCAACCCGCCGGCGCTCATGGCGCCGCGTAGATCGGCCCGATTAGCTTGCGCCTGGGCGCCGATGCCCTCGGTGGCAAATGCGAGAGCCGGGGGCGAGAAGTCATCGAAGTCGGTTCCCATACCGACGAGGCATACTCCGCCCACCTGCCGCGCGGGCGGGCACTCCCCTTGCCTGCTTCCTTTCCTAACTGCAATGGTCACGTCAACCGAGCGCCCCGCCACGTGGCTGCGCGCAAACGGGCCGGGCCGGGCCACCCAAGCTGGGTTCGGGACCGCCTCGAACATCCTGACCTGCACTTCATGCGGCCTGTAGCAGTCCCAGAAGACCAGCACCTGCCCCTGCGGGCGCAGCGCCTCCGCGGCGGCCGAGAGCCCTGTGGCCATTGATTCGTGCACAAGGCAGCGGGCGTCGGCGGGATACAACGGCATGCCCACGAAATTGTTCGGTGTCGCATATCGCAGGTCGATGACCGCGTCCGGAACGACGCTCCGAACGTCGACGAACCCCGCTGAGCGCGCCGCGGGGCTGACCGGAGGTACGTCGTTGGCGGCCGAGTCGGTGGGCGGGGCAGCAGGGACAGTCCACGTGGCTAGGGCCGTCACATCAGGCGAAGCCGGTGACGCTGAACCGACGGTACCTGCGCCGCAACCCGTGCACGCCACGGCGAGCACGAAAACAGCAAACCGTCGCACTGAAATCATCTCCGTATTGTCCCGATCGTCAAATGGTCGATCCACAGCGGCCCGCCGAGCGGGTGGGGCCTTCCGCTGCGCAGGAGACAATGACGGCATGTGTGGAGTCTTGGTCAGCTGCTGCCTCAAACCCGAACGAGTTCGCATATCAACCGCAGAATCGGGGCGAACCCGGTGGTTTGTTGCTGGATCGGCGATTCCCGGGGTTAACCGGAGTAGGTTTCTCCCCAGGTGCAGACCCTAGTTGCGGTTGGGGCGGTCGATGATGGCAAAGTCTGTTTTTCCGCATGTGACGACCGCGGAGTTCGCGATTGCTGGAGCGGCGGTGTTGTTGGCCGGGGCCCCGGATGTGGTGGCGCCGGGCGAGGGTTCGGCCGTGCGGCTGGTGTCCTTGGACGCGGTGTTGGCCCCGCTGAGCCCGGCCACCGACACCGAGGAGCTGTGGTGGTTGACCGACGGCGATGCCCTGGTCGGGCCTGCCGCCGCGCCCACCTCCAACGCGCTGACAGCCGGGCCAGCGTTGATCGGGCCCGGTGGGTTGCTGATCGGGGATCGCTGCGGGCTGATCTGTAAAGGGGTTGACGGCGCAGCCGGCGAAGACTCTGTAACGGGGTTGACGGCGCAGCCGGCGGGCTGATCTGGGGCCGCGGCGGTGCCGCGGGGTTGGTGTTCGGCAACGGCGGCATCGGCGGTAACGGCGGTAGCGCCGGGGCCCTATCGCTGTTCGGCATCGGCGGCGACGGCGGTGCAGGAGGCAACGAGGCCACCGGCGCGCCCGGCGGCCCCGGCATCGACGGCGACAACGGCGCACCCGGCACCGACGGCGCCAACGGCGCACCCGGCATCAACGGCGACGACGGCGGCATCGGCGTCGACGGGTAACCCCACTGGCACGCCCGGTGCTAGCGGTGATAACGACAACGGGTCCCCCGGCGGGGTCGGCGAAAACGGCGACCCCGGCGCCCCCGGCGGCAAGGGCGGCGGCGGCGCCAATGCCGCCGTGCCGTCAGGGATCTCGTCTGCCAAGGGGGGTGACGGGGGTAAGGGCGGCGACGGCAATATCGCCGGCGCCTCGGGCGGTAAGGGCGGCGATGCCTTCGCAGCCTCTGGTGTACCTGACACCGCTACCGGGGGTGGCGGCGGTGATGGGGGCAACGGCATGAACGGCGCCAACGGCACCAACGGCACCAACGGCGACAACGGCGGCGACGGCACCAACGGCGACAACGGCGGCGACGGCACTAACGGCGGCGCCGCGGGTAAAGGCGGCAATGGTGGCGCCGGCGGGCTGTTTGGTAGCGGCGGTAAGGGCGGCGACGGCGGCATCGGCGGCCAGGGCGGGTCCGGCGGCGAGGGCGGCCAGGGCGGCAACGGCGGCAACGGTGGCAACGCCGGCAACGGCGGCGACGGCACCAACGGCGGCAACGGCGGCGACGCTGAGGATGCCACCACCCTTACTGGCGGCGCACCCGGTCAAGGTGGTCTGGCCGGCGAGGGCGGCAACGGCGGCGAAGCTGGTAAACCCGGCGCAGATGGTAAAGGCGGGGATCCCGGGACGCCCGGTGACGGCGGGGATCCTGGGCAGCTCGGCATGGGCGGTGCCGGCGGTGCCGGCGGTTTAGGCGGGGCCGGCGGTGACGCCGGTACGGGCGGTCCCGGTGGGTTGTTCGGCGCCCACGGCGCCGACGGTGAGCCCGGCACGGCTGGCGGCAACGGCGCCGCCGGTGCGGCCGGCAACCCCGGAGCCACCGGCACGGCTGGCTCAGACGGCAGCTCCGGCAACCCCGGCTCAGACGGCAGCTCCGGCAACCCCGGCACACCCGGCTCCGACGGCCAACCCGGGTCGCCATAGCAGGCACCCCGCCAGACTCCCACCGTCAACCCGTGGTCGTGGGTATCCTGCAACGCAACTTCCACCGCCTCGGGCACACCACCGCCTCGGGCACACCACCGCCGCGGGGTCAGCGCCAGTTGTCGGCCAGTTCGAGGCCGAGCCCGCGACGAGATGGGGATCAGTGCCGGCGTCGCGGAACCGGTCGCGGTGGCGTTGCCGGTCGCGTTCAATCCGCTTGCCCCATCCCATCTGGTCGAGTTTTTCGGCGATGGCGCGCGGGTCGAGTTGGCGCAGTTTCTCGTTGTTCTGCCGGCTGCGGTGTTGGTGGCGCCGCCGCAGGCTGGCGGGGATTAGCGGCCAGGCCGCCTCGTAGGCTGTGTGAACGCGGGTGCGACGAATTCTTGGAGCATATGCTGTTCTGCTTGGGCATCGTGGCCAGGCCAGGACAGTAGGGACAGGACGACGCGAACGATCCACTCCGCGGCTATGTGCTCTTCACCGGTAAGCCCCGTGAGGTCGCTGGCGAGACTGGTCAGCACCGGTGAGTCGGTGAGTTGAGTGGTTGCGCTGGTGGCATGAACGGTCGCGGTCAGTAGTCGACTTAGCGGGTCGGAACGGATTTGGGCGAGAGCCGCGGAGATCGCGGTAAGGACGCGGTCCGGACCGGTCAAGCCGGCGACCGTTTCCCTCACCGCGTCGACGATGCGAGTCGCGGCGCGAGCTATGACGGCGTCCCGGATCGCTGTTTTTCCGCCAGTGTGACGGTAGATGGTGGCGCGTGAACAGTGCACTCGCGCGGCCAGCGCGTCGAGGTCGAATGCGTCGAGTCCGTCGCGGCTGATGAGTTCGGCGGCCGCCTCGTAGATACGCTCGGCGCCTACCGCGCGGCGGTCCTCACCGACCAGCCAGTCGGCGTTTGACACTAGTAAGCCCTTCCAACATCGAGATAGCACGCTATAGGTAGCCAGCGTCGCGAGCACCGAGCACCGTGGTATCGAGGCTGTGCACCGCCTCCCAGTCGCCGCCGTACTCTGTGCATTCTCCACACACAATCACAACCACGGCATGCCGCGCGACGTGAGCGAAAAGGTGGGACCAGTGCCCGGTCCCATCTGGAACAGGCCGGGCCCAGCGCGGAGCGGTCGCCTGCACGCGGTCGAAATCGCGCATCCACTAAACAGAAATGATCGGCTTGCCCGTTCGAGATTTCACTGATCCGAGGAGCTTGAGGGGGTCAGGCGAAGCGCGAGCTGCAGATGTTCGAGACGCCGCACGGAGATGCTCGGTACCCATCGTGGGGCGTCGATCAGTTCAATTCGAGTGGTCTTACCAAGCAGCATCCGCAAGACGATGCGAGCCTCCATGCGGGCCAGTGCGGCGCCCAGGCAGAAATGCAGTCCCTTGCCAAATGACATGTGATTCTTGATTCTTGGCCGATCCAGCCGAAACTCGCCCGGCGCTTCAAACTGGAGCGAATCCCGGTTGGCAGCTCCCCACAACAGCATCAGATGTGAACCGGCCAACAGCTCGACACCGGCGAGCTCGGTGTCTTTAACTACGTGACGGAAATGCCCCCGAAACGGCGATTCATAACGCAGAGTTTCCTCAATGAACGGCTCCAGCAGGTCTGGGTTTCTCCGTACTCGCTGCTGGATTTCGGGATGCGTCGCCAGAATCCATGCCGCATTGCCGACTAAGCCTGCCGTTGATTCGCCACCCGCGCCGACCAACTGGACAAACATCATCATCGCGACGATCTTGTCTAACTCGCCGGACGCACAGCTGATCGCCAGATCACCGAGCAGGTTATCCGGTGGTGCAACAGCCGCGCGCTCGAAGTGCTCACTGACATAACTGCCGAGTTCAAGGGCGGCGGTGGTGGCGACAGTCAACTCGTCGGCATTGACCACTCCCTTGAGCATCTGGGTGCTCGCGTAGCCCCACGCGACCAGCTGATCGACATCATCATGGGGCAGGCCAATGAGATGGGCAACGACGGTCATGGGGAGCCGGTTCGCCACCGCGCCTATCCAGTCGATGCGGCCGTCGACGAGGCCATCGGCCCACAGCCGCGCGGAGGTCGAGGCGATGAACGGCTCGAGATCGCGGAGTCGCTTGGCGGCGGTCCGGGGCAGAACCGTCTTGCGATGCGCCGCATGGATCGGTTCGTCCGCGGTCGCCAGTACATGAGTCGGTCCACCTAAACCATCCATCTCGAACGGCGTGACCGTGCCGTCCGCGTTGTACACCATGGTCGCGGTCAGGTTGGATGAGAAGTCCGTCGTCCGGTTCACGGCGTCAACAACCGTGTCCCAACCAGACACCAAAAAAAACGTCGAGTCGCCAACCTGTTGGACCGGTCCGGCAGTACGCAGGTAGTCGTAGAGCGGGTACGGATCATCCAAGAACTCCGCGTCGAAGAGTTCGGTCCAATCGGAACGGGCTACCATGCGTACCAGCCTGACCAGCACAAACCCGCATGTCAATGCGGACAAGCGATGTTGAAACGCTAGTCACCAGACCGGCGCGACCCATCGTCTCACCGCGCCGAGAAGACCTGCGGCAACAACGAACAGTACCGTCGATTCTGTCTCACCCTGCGATGCCCGAGTCGCGGCGATGAGCATGTAAAGTGTCGCCGGGTGCGACGAGCTGATCCGCAACCATCACCGCCGGTCGGCGTCTCCCTCAGCCAGCAACACGTCGGCTGAGGAGGCAGTCCCGCCTGGGGGGTCTCATTTCTAAACAACCGAGACTCTAAACAACCGAGACGGCTCGTCTCTTGTCTCGACACCGGCGCCGTGGCTGGCGTGCCATCAAGGCCGCAGACATTTTGACCGGGCCCTCGTCCAGTGCCCACCAACGCGCTATAGCGATCCGCAGGGCGAGGTCAGCGCTGGGTCCAATACCCTTGAGTTTTGCTAACAGCTGGTCGTGGCCGATGCCGTGTTTGTCGGCCTTGTAGCCGCCCCGGCTGTCGAAGACGCAGATCTCGGGGTGATCAGGGTGAGGCGGGTTGTCGTCCTCGGGCGGCTCGGGAGTGCCAAAGATCCGAGCCACCGCCAGATGCTGTTCGGGCGTTGGGTCCAGACTGGGCAGGACCAGGACCAGGTGCTCGAGCAAGACGAAACGCCGTCTGCTGCACGGAGTCTTCGAGCAGACGATCCAGGTCCAACCCAGCGATGGTTGCGCCGATATGTCCCGACGCCGGCTCCAGGCTGAGCACGTCGGACTGGTTCATGGCGACCGTGCTGCCATCTTCTCTGGTGCGATCGTCGTCCAATCGCCCGTTCGGCCCGAACCCTCGGAAGCCTCGAGCGCGGCGATCAGACCTCGGACCGTGCCGAGCGCGGCCTCCTGGTCGACACCGCGAAGCGCGACGCCGTACCGGCGGATCAGCTCACCGAACACGGTGGAATAGAACTCCCGGCCGCCATCGGTGATCTGAACAAGCCGACCGCGGCCGTCGGCGGGATCATCACCCCGCACTATGTAACCGGCCTCTTCCAACCGGCGAAGCGTGGCGGTGAGCCCGCCCGAAGTCTGCACGATCCAGTCGGCCAGTCGCGACGGGCTGACGGGGCCGTCGACGGCCCGGTGATGCAGCATGGCCAACACCCGAAGCTCCGACGCCGACAGATCGTGGCTGCGACACACGCCGCTGACCAACGTCTCGTTCAATCGCTCCAGCCGGGCCAACAGGAGGACCAACGTCGGCAACGTCATCCGCTTCGCTCGATTCGCACCCGCGCATCGGCCATGTGATCGAGCAGCACCAGCAGCTCTTGCGTGTTGCGACTGCCCAGCATCACCCGCGTCCGGTAGATCTCGATGACTGCACGAGCGGCGTCGACGTCGTCGTCATCGGCGAAGTAAGCCCAGTCGATCAGGTGGCACGCCATCGTCGGATCGGTCTCGGCCAGCTCCCGGGCCCGCCCGATCACCTGATCGACGCGCCCGGCCAGCTCGCAGATCATGGCCGCCCTTCGGTCGAAGGTCGCCCCCGACCAGTGCGAGGGGATGTCGTCCCACCACCCGCAGTACTGCTTGACGACCATCTTGGCGATGTCCTTCACCGATACGTACTGCTCGTTGAGCGCCGGGTGGTTGGCCAACTCGTCGGGAAGCGAGACCGCATCGACCACCTGGTCCTGGCGCAGCCGAGCGTTGAGGCCTCTGAGGGTCTGGTCGACGATGTGCTCCAGCGCTTCGGCGTGCACGGTCAGCACCTCTGCGATGGCTTCGGCCCCACCGATGGCCTCGCCGTGGGCCGGGAGCAGATGCTCTGGTTCCAGTGCCACCATCTCGCGAAGGGCGACGGCCCACTCCTCGACGTAGCGCTGCACACGCTTGCCGTTCCCGGCGTTGGGCAGAAAGCCCTGGTAGTAGTCGGCACTGGCCACCGCCTTGCGGCCCGGGATCGACACGTAGAGCTGGTCATCGGTCTCGCCTCGGCGGTGCACGATGTCGAACCGCTCGCCGCCGACAGTGATCGACATCGTGTCCGTGAACGTGTCGGTGGGCGGGACCCAATCGTCGGGCCCGGACGGGAAGCTCTGCAGGGGCTGGGACATGTACCGCGACACCGAACCCCTCAGCCGAGGGAGTGAGGAGTCGGCTCGTTCATTCGGGTCCTCCGTCGTAGCGGACTACACCGAAGGCCGTCGTGTGGACCACCCGACCGTCCTGATCGATGTTGATGCCGGAGAAGACGCTGTTGTAACGATTCGAGCCTGAGATCCAGTGGAAGGCCGACTCGCCGGTGTCCCAGTCGATCGCCTCGAGCGTCCAGCTGCCGTCGCGGGCCCCGACCGTGTACACCAGGTTCGTAGCGGTGGACACGATCGGCACCGCGTTGGCCGACGAGATCTCGGTGTTGACCCATGCTTCCCGGAACAAGTCGGCTTCGGGATCCCACTCAAACTTCTGGATCCCCAACGGTGTGAAGGCGGGATCGGCCCCGGCGTAGCCCGAAAGCACTCCCGTCCCCGCATTTGGATAGCCCTCGGGAATAGAGGCGGGATCATTGTTGACCACGAAGGCGCCGTAGCCGCCGACCACGACCGACTGCTCGGTCTGGACGGCGGTGCGATCGCCGATGTCGGCCGGCAGCTGGCCGGCGATACGTTCGCTGGGAGCGCCCAGCGGCGGTTCCCATCCCTCGGGGATCTCGTCGCGCCAGAACAGCACGACGTTCATCAGGTCCTCGCCGTCGGTGATGACTACGAACCGGTCCTCGTCACCGAATCCCATCAACGACGGAGTGGCACCGGTGCCGCGGGTCGAGCCGTTGAGGTAGGGCTCGACCCAGGCCCCGCCGGCCTCGTCGGTGGAGAGGTTGGTGCCGTCCCAGACGACCTTGTGCATGTGGTCGACGGAGGCGACATATATCCCTCCGTCCTCGTCGACGGCGATGCTGTTGCGAACCCAGCTGGCCGACCCGGGGCGCTGGCCGGCGTCCAGCATCGCCTGATTGTGGGCGGCGGCCGCCTCGGACCCCTCCATCGCCACCGCCTCGTAGCTCGAGAAGTCTCGGCTGACGACGGCGATCCACCCCTCGTCGGTCACCATCACGATCCGTCCGTCGAAGGTGATGTTGGCTCCGACGAACGCCCCGGTCAGCTCGGGTGGCTTGACCCATTCGTCGCGCAGCTCGATCGGCGACTCGGGATCTTCGGGGTCGACGTCGCGGTAGGCGATGATCGACTCAGCGCCGCCGACGAAAAGGGTGTTGTCCACGTCGAGCAGGTAGTAGGCGCCGGCCAGGCCGGCCTGGTAGCGAGCGGCCATGGCGATGGCGGCATCGGCCAGCGGCCGACCTTCGAGGGTGTCGAGTGTCTCGATCTCGCCGTCGGCCTCGGCCGCGGTCTGCAGCGGCTCCTCCAACGGCAGCTCGGCCAGGACCTCGAACGTCTCGTAGTCGATCTTCGAGATCCGGTCGCGGCCGTTACTCCAGATCACGCGGCGGCTGTCGGGATACTCCGGCGATATCGCGATGCCGAAGTGCGCCGGTCCCAAGTGCTGGTAGGTGAGCCGGCTCTCGTCGAGCTCGCCGCTTGGGCCGGTAGGACCCGCGACGGGGGTCGAGTCGGTCTGGGCCGAGTTGCCGTGGCCAATGGGAACGATCGAATCGGCCAGGAACGGGTTGATCGGGGCCGGCACGGGATTGATGCCCGTTTCCCCTACGACGGACGTGGATGGCGCGATGGTGCTACCTGGCACGGTCGAGCCGTCGTCGTCACCGCTGCACCCGGCCGCGACCAGAGCAGCTACGACGACCGCCGCGAAGACACGAGCGGCTTGTGGGGGACCAGGAAGTATCTTGATGACAAGCTTTCTAACAACCTAAAGTGGGCGCGTCAACCCCCGACCCGGAGCTAGCGCGCGATGGCTGGCCAACCCCGAGCCCGTCGAATTCGAAGTCACCGATCACGTTGCCCAGGTGCGGCTGAACCGGCCCGAGAAGCACAACGCGATCGACGGCTCGATGATGGACGGCTTCGGCGGAATCGAGCAGGTAGCAAAATACGCCGCTCAGCCCCGCAAGGACGCCGAACCCAGCAAATAAACCAGCAGGTTCGCCAGGATTCCGCCGGTGACCGGATTCTGCGGGTGATACGCGAACTCGTTCGCGTTTGACACAGCAGCGCGTGTCTCATTTACTAAAGAAACAGACAGGCGTCGACCAAGCTCTCGTCGCTCATTACTTCGGCTCCAAGCAACAGCTGTTCAGCGCGGTAGTGGAACCGCCCTTCGATCCTGCGGTCGTCCTAGACCGACTGCACGCAGCCGGCCAACCCGGCGTCGGGCACCGCCTCGCCGAGTTCGTCGTATCGATCTGGGAATCCCCGGACAATCGACTAATGGTCACCGGACTCATCCGCGCCGCAGCCACCGAGGATCAGGCCGCAGTCCTGATTCGGGACCTTGTGACCCGCCGCCTGCTTGTTCCCCTCGCTATCCGCATCGGCAGCGACCACCCAGAGCTGCGCGCCAGCCTGATTGCCTCACGGGTCGTCGAACTCACGACGGCCAGACACATCATCGGCCTCAACCCCCTCCTATCGGCACCCAACAAACTGCTCGTCAGCTCACTTGCCTCGGTCTTCGATTATTACCTCAATGGCAAACTCGAGGAATTGTCAAGACCTAATAGCTAATCCTCGATCCACCGATGTTCCCCATGGTGACTGGTCGGGACTGGCAATAACGGCGTAAGTGGCCTAACGGCCCCCCGTGTGTCGGGGGCGGAAAGGTCGCTTGATGACCGAGACTCTCGTGGCTGTGACGCCATCGGAGAATGCCGATGACAGGCCGCTGCGGCGGCGATCGAAGTCCCTGACAGTCGCGCGGTCGACGAGCTGCAAGTCGCCCGTGAGCTCGTACGCCAGGCCCGTGAGGCCGGGGTCGCGCTGACCGGCCCGGACGGGTTGCTCAAAGCGATTGGCGGGTCCCCGTTACTGAGCCCCGGGCCAACTACGAGCGTCCACACTCAGCACTCGGACACGGCCCAGGTGTCGCCTACCTGGTAGCAGCGCATCAGGCCCCCAATGATTGTTTTTCTAGTGAAGCCGCGAGCCTGTTTTCTATTGGTCAGTGAACTGGTCGAACGTCATGGTCCGTCGATTACGGCCAGGTCGGGATGCTCGGGCCGGAAACCCATGCCGAGAATGCGCCCGGTAAAGCGGGCGAGCCAGGGCCACCGCGCGATCAGCCGCACTGGCAGCGGCGGCTTGAACTGTTCAAGGCTGCCGAGCGCGGCTGTGATGACGTTCTTTTGGAGGAACACCTGCATCGCCTGGGTTTTGCGTGTCGGGGATTCGCGCCGGTCCTGCACCCAGTGCAGGTCGGCGTCAGTCACCTGGCCGCGACGCAAAGACGCGGCCAGCAGATTGGCCGCGGCCACCGCGTCTTGGATCGCCAGGTTGATTCCGACGCCGCCGATCGGCGACATGGCGTGGGCGGCATCGCCGATGCAAAGCAGTCCAGGCCGGTGCCATTGCTTGAGGCGGTCGACGCCCACGGTCAACAACCGCAGATCGTCGAAGCCGGTGATCTCCTGGGTGCGGCCCTTCATGAAGGGCGCTGTCTTCTCTATCTCCCGGCGGAAGATCTCAAGCCCGCGCTTTCGCGCCTGTTCCAGGGAGCCCTTGGCGATCACATAGCCGCATTGCCAGTAGTCGCCGCGGTTGATCATCACGAGGATGGCGCCCTGCCCGAAGTTGCCCATCGATTCCTCGGGATCGCTGGGCAGGCGCGACATCCTGAACCACAGCACATCCATCGGTGCGCCGATATTCACTACGTCCAGGTCCCCCTGGGCGCGCACGGTGGAGGTCCGCCCGTCGCAGCCGACCACCAGTTCGCTGAGGATCTTCGTCTCGCCGTCGGGGGTGCGGGCGATGACGCCGGCGATGCGGCCGTTCTCCTCGATCAGATCCGTGACCTCGGCCTGCATCATCAGCCGGAAGGACGGATAGCGTTTTGCCTCCGTGGCGATGAAATCCAGGAAGTCCCATTGCGGCATCAGGGCAATGAACTTTCCCCGCACCGGCAAGTGGCGGAAATCGGCGATTACCGTTTTCAGAGTGCCAAAGCGGGCATTCAGCGTTGGTGTCGGTTGATGCTTTCGTTGCAGCAGCCGGTCATAGAGTCCGAGTTCATTCATGACCTCCAGAGTTGAGGGATGGATGGTGTCGCCGCGGAAATCCCGCAGGAAATCCCCGTGCTTTTCCAGCACGATCACATCGATCCCGGCCCGGGCCAGCAGATAGCCCAGCATCATCCCCGCCGGTCCGCCGCCGGCAACACAGCAGCGTGCCCTCAGCTCCGGTTCCATCGCTGTCCTCGCGCTTGGATCATCCCCACGACGCGTCGATTCTAGCCGTGGGAACTCGTCGAATGTCATGCGCGGTACGGGGGCGCCAGCAATAAGCAAGCGAATCTGTCTGGTACGTGAATCAAGGCTAAACCAGAACCCGCTCCGCTGGCTCCACGATCAGCAATCCAAGAAGCGGCGCTAGGGTCTGCTGCACGGATAGGTGACAACTGAGATGGCTTGCCCGGCGGGGCGGGCTGGAAGGATGTGTGCGCGACTTGGCCGAAGGTCCAAGTCAGATTGCCTGCTGTGTCTCGGTTCTAAACAATCGAGACGGCTCGTTTCTTGTCTCGAAACCGGCGCCGTGGCTGGCGCCCAGATTAACTCGGGTTCGACGGTTTTATTGGCCGAGCGGGCTGCTTTCGATGCGCCGACATCGGGCCGCCGGATCGATCTCTTTCACAATCGCCAGCGGCGTCACAGCAGCCTCGGCGCCCTGACCCCTATAGAGCTCGAAGGGGCTATCCCGGTGGCGAAAGCCAGAAGTGTGAATCCATGAAGTCCGGAGCGGACCAAGGTGTGCATGAAACCTGGTCCCCTTCAGGTTAGACCTCCGCTGAGGATGGTGGATTGGCTTGTGGGCGAGAGCGGGCTAGCCATGAGGACCCGGAGATTCCTACGACGTTCTTCGGTGCTGTGCTGTGTTGTCAGCGCCCACACGAGCTCGCTGACGAAAATCCGGAAGAACCATTCGGTGAGCTCCGAAACGGAAATCGCCCCTTCGTCGCGAAGGCCGATCTCGTCGGCCATTCTCCCGATGTTTGCTGCGACCTGTTGCCGAAGCGCTGGCGAGGTGGTGATGAAGTGCAGCATCCGGTCCGCGGACGCTCCGGAGTAATAGGACTGGAGATGACGATCTCCCGCGGCGATGTCTGTCGCGGTGATGATCCCCTCGACAAGTCGGTCAATCGGGTGGCCTTGGCCCGCGAGCTGTTTTGCTACCGCCGTTGCCAGGCGGGCGCTGCGATGCACCAGGACGGTTTCGACGAGATCACGCCTGGTTGCGAAGTACCGATGCACGTTCTGGCGGGTGCAATCGGCCTCGTGAGCAACCTGACCGATCCGTAGACCGGCTATGCCTACCCGGTTCATCACCCGCTCGGCCGCGCGCAGGATGTCGTTTCTTGCGCGGGTGTAGTTGGCAGCGTCGGGATCGGCTCGCCATGGCCCGGGCGGCGGGTTTTGGTCACTCGTCGAACTCGACGATTGTGCGGTGCCCATGTGTACGAAACGGTAGCCCCTTGCCGTCTGCTTGACAAATTACCATAATGTCAAACATGGCTGATGTTGTCCAAGAGTGCGACCTCGACCGGCTGCACGATGAGGGGTATTGCCTACTCACCGATCTCCTAGCGCCCGAGGTTCTTGCCGAGATCACCGCGGTGTTAGACGAGCAATTCACGGCCGGTTCGTGGGGCCGCAACGATTTTGAGGGCCGGCGCACCGAACGTATCTATGCGCTGCTGGCTAAGTTTCCGATCGTGGCGAAGCTCGTTGAGCACCCGGCAATCCTGGAGCTGCTGCGAACACATCTGGCCCCGGCGGCAGTTCTGGCTGCGTGCCAAGCGACGCGAATCCATCCCGGCGAGACCGCACAAACACTGCACGCCGATGATGATCTGGCTCGGGTCGCCCGCCCTCGGCCGCCCTGGAGCCTGTCGGTCATGTGGGCGCTCTCTCCCTACACGCCGGAGAATGGCTCGACGTTGCTGGTGGCGGGCAGTCACAAGTGGGAGGATGGGCGAAGGCCGAAGGCTCACGAGATCACGAGTTTGTCGTTTGATCCAGGGTCGGCGTTGGTGTGGCTCGGTGGGGTGTATCACGGCGGCGGTGCCAACACCTCAGCACAAACCCGTACGGGCATGTCGATGGGCGCGATCCGATCAAGCTCATCGAAGAGGTGACAGCGTGAAACCGGGCGACATCGATCTGAGCGATCCAGACGTCTTTGCCAATGGGTTCCCCCATGACTATTCGGACATGCTGCGCGCGCGGGACCCGGTGTCGTGGAACGAGTCGCGGGCCGTCAGCGCGGACCAACTTGTCGAGCAACGCGGTTTCTACTCGGTTACCCGACACGCCGATGTGGTGGAGGTGTCTCGTAACCCCGAGGTGTATTCCTCGGCAAAGGGCGGTGTGCAGATTCTCGACAGGGACGAGGAGGCCCTTCAGCATGTCCGGGCAATGTTGTTGTCGATGGATCCGCCCGAGCACGTCGATTACCGGCGGCTGGTGAACCGGGGTTTTACGCCGCGGCAGGTCGAGGCGCTCCGTCCGCGGATTCAAAGTGCTGCGGCGACGATCATCGAGGACGTGGTGGATCGCGGCGAGGCGGAGTTTGTCACCGAGATTGCGATGCACCTGCCGATGCTGTTGATTTGCGAGCTCATGGGGGTGCCGGCGGCCGATCATCAGAAAATCTTTGACTGGTCAAACCAACTGGTCGGTCACGAGCTCGCCGAGCAGAAGCGACGGGAACCTGACGAGACACTGATCAGTCAGTACGCCAACGGCGAGGTCGACGGCCAGGTCACCACCGAGATGCAGCTCAACAACTTTTTCGTGCTGCTGGCGATCGCGGGAAACGAAACCACCCGCAA
>Ga0114921_10000540_pt1 | contig 16037 bp, 12 predicted proteins | sample BentaG_FD_87016 | JGI IMG/M metagenome (GOLD analysis project Ga0114921, IMG submission 87016) | Deep subsurface microbial communities from South Atlantic Ocean to uncover new lineages of life (NeLLi) - Benguela_00093 metaG | ecosystem: Environmental > Aquatic > Marine > Oceanic > Sediment ...
AGTCTCGATATCAATCCATCTTCGGGGGACAGTCTTTTTTCCCTTCACGAGAATATCGATTTTTAACCCCCGAAGGGAGGCTCTTTTTATTTCTCTGTTTAGGATTTCCACAGGGAGTTCCAATTCATCCATTTTTTTCTTAAAAGTGGAGAAAGAAATTCCTAAATCCAGAAGGGCGCCCAAGATCATGTCTCCGCTCAAGCCTGTGCAGGCATCAAAATATACAAATTTCATTTTTATGCATTCCTTTTAAGCTTCTCTTTTCAAATTTTTATCTATCTTTGGCAGGATCTCTCCAGATTTTCCCATAAGAGAGAAATCAGCATAAGGAGTCAGAGGAGTTGGGGCTATGTTTATCTCAACTACCTTGGCTCCCATTTCTACAGCCCTAAGAGGAAGAGAAGCTGCTGGTTGGACAAAGGCTGATGTTCCGATGACAAACATCACTTCACACTGAGCGCTCAGGGTATAAGCTTGTTGGATGATCGATGGAAAGAGGGATTCTCCAAACCAGACTACATGAGGCCTTAAAAGGGCTCCACAGGATGGACAATGGGGAGGGATTTCTTTGAGAGGAGAATCATGATTTTCGGTTATCGTACCCTCTTCAGTACAGCGCAACTTCCAGATATTCCCGTGCAGTTCGACTATGTTTTTTGACCCTGCCTTAAAGTGAAATCCGTCTATATTTTGAGTGATGAGATAAAATTCAGGGAAAATTTTTTCCCATCCAGCCAGGACAATGTGCCCAGGATTGGTTTCTTTAGAGGCAATTATACCCCGCCGCCAGTCGTAAAATTCCCAAACGAGCTTTGGATCTTGGCTGAAGGCAGAAGGAGTTGCCAGCTCTTCCGCTCTGTAGTTCCTCCAGAGGCCGTCTTCTCCACGGAAAGTAGGGATGCCGGATTCCGCCGATATCCCTGCTCCTGTCAGGACAGTAACTCTGTTAGTTTTGCCAAGAAGCTCAATCAATGGAGCTATGTCCGGCTGCTCGCTCATCTCATTCTCCTTCGAACAATAGAATAGTCTTTTCTCCCATAAAAATCAAAACAATTTAGTTTGTCCAGTTTCTCTAGTTTGTTTAGTTTTTCTGGTCTAATTAATTTTGAGAAAAACATGACAATCATCTTTAATAAAATATCTTCGCACAAGATAAACTAGACAAACTAGATGAACTTGATAAACTGTTATGTTCTTGACTTGAATTCTGAATAATTATATATCAATAATCTCCAATAGGAGGAGATATGGACGGAGAAAGAAAAGCCCAGAAAGTGGATGTCGGTATTCTTGGAGGTTCGGGCTTCTATGAAATCGATGGGATTAACAATGTCGAAGAGATATCACTGGACACCCCTCTTGGCAAACCCTCAGATGTTTACGTATTAGGAGAGCTGGAGGGAAGGAGGATTGCCTTTCTTAATCGCCATGGTCAGGGCCATCGAATTCTTCCCTCAGAGATAAATTACAGGGCCAACATCTATGGTTTTAAAATGCTCGGAGTAGAGAGAGTGATTTCTGTGAACTCAGTTGGGTCCCTTAAAGAAGGAATAGAGCCTCAGGATATCTTGTTTGCTGACCAGTTTTTCGATAAAACAACACGCAAAGATTCATTTTTTGGTGAGGGACTTGCTGCTCATATCGGCTTTGCCCAACCTGTGTGTCCTGATCTCTCAGATGCCTTATTCCAGGCAGGGAAGGAGCTGGGCTTGAAAGTCCATAAAGGAGGAACGTATATCTGTATCGATGGACCTGCTTTTTCAACAAGAGCAGAGTCCAACATCTATCGTTCCTGGGGATGCCACGTGATCGGGATGACCAGTGTCACCGAGGCCAAGCTCTGTCGAGAGGCAGAAATATGCTATGCCACCATGAACCTTGTCAGTGATTATGATTCCTGGCACGAGGAGGAAGAACCTGTTTCCATAGAAATGATTTTGGAGAGTGTGCGTCGGAATATCCATAATACCAAGGCGATTATCAAAAAAGCTGTCTCTTCCTTATCTGTCGAGAGAAGAGCTCAGTGTGCCTGCGGTGTTGCCATGGAAAATATCATCGTCACCAATCTGGAGCTTATTCCAGTGGAGACGAAGGAAAAGCTTGGATTAATCATAGATAAATACTTGAAATCCTGAAGAGAAGTTTTAGTTATGAGTTTAGTTGTCGTCGGTTCTTTGGCCTTTGATACAATCGAGACTCCTTATGGAAGAAGAGAGAGAATTGTCGGTGGTTCTTGTACCTATTTCTCCCTGGCTGCCAGCTTTTTCACCCATCCCAAGATAGTAGGCGCTGTAGGAGAGGATTTTCCTGAAGAAGTGATCAGCTTATTCAAGAAAAGGGGAATTGATACCCAGGGTCTGGAAATTAAGGCAGGAAAGACTTTCCATTGGGAAGCTCTTTACGGTGAAGACCCCAATCAGAGGAAGACCATCAAAACGGAGTTGAATGTCTTCAAAGATTTTAGTCCTCAGCTGCCTAAAAGTTATCAGGACGCAGATATAGTCTTTTTAGCCAATATTGATCCTGATTTGCAGGACGATATTGTTTCCCAGGTTAAAAAACCGAAGATTGTTGCCATGGACACCATAAATCTATGGATCAACACTAAGCCTCGTTCTCTTTTAAGAGTCTTGGAGAAAATCGATATGTTTTTTGCCAACGAAGAAGAGATAAGAATGCTGACTGAGGAGCCTAATATCATCAAAGCAGGAAAAAAGATTCTTTCTAAAGGTCCATCATATGCCGCCATCAAAAAAGGAGAGCATGGTGCTATGGTTCTGGGAAAAGATTTTATATTTTCAGTGCTTGCTCATCCCTGTGAGAATGTCATCGACCCCACCGGAGCAGGGGATAGCTTTGGAGGGGGATTCATGGGTTACCTGGATAAGGTCAAATCCTTCAGCCAGAGAGAGATTCGGAGAGCCGCTGTTTATGGCAGTGTGTTGGCTTCTTTTACCATCGAGGATTTTGGCATCGAGCGTTTAAGATCTTTAACTCCTCAGGAGATAGAGAATCGCTTCCTCCAATTTAAAAGACTCGTCTCCTTTTAGAAAATAGGAACCTTCCCTTTAGAGAATTTATCCAAGTCTAGCTAGTCCGGATAGTCTAGCCAGTCTGGTTCATATTTATTTCACATCCACCTTCAAAACGATCGCAGCTGCCGTATCTCCAGCAGCGCATCCGTCAAAAAGACCATATCCTCCGCCTAAAAGTACCAGTTCTTCGATCAATTCAATGATCAGTCGGGCACCAGTAGGTCCTTGGGGATGTCCCCAAACAAGGGAACAGCCATAGTTGTTCATATCTTCAAACTTGATTCCCATCTCCTTACAGAAATAGACGTCGTTCACTGCAAAAGGAGTGTGAGTTTTGATGGCTTTGATATCCTCGATTCCTATTGCTGCAATCGAAAGAGCCTCTCGGGCTGTAGGCACGATGGCCATAGCCATGAAGCCTCTCTTCGCTCTTGCTTCAGCATAGGCAATAATTTCGATCTCGATGTTTGGATCGCGGCTGAGCTCTCTTGCCATCTCCTGGGTAGTTAAGACGATACTCGCGTTCCCATCGGATGGGAAGGTCTGGGTGCCATAGGTGACTGTCCCTTCTTCGAGCACAGGTCTTAACCTTGCCAATCCTTCAGCAGTTGTTGGGAAAATGCCTTCATCTCCATTCACTGTTGCTATCACCTTCCTTCCGGATGGGTCCTTGGCGTCGATCGGTACGACCATAAAACGGTGGAGAAAGGCACTGTTATCTTTAAGGGCATCCTGGTACTGGTTGTATCTTATAAGAGCCGCTTCATCTTGTTCTTCCTTAGTTATCCCCGCTTCTCTGGCCACATTTTCGGCAGTCTCGATCATAGAATTCTTGGCATATGGATCATAACCGAAATTGTCCAACACCCAATCCTCTTTATCACCTGTTCCTCCTATGCCAAGGGGATTAGGATAGTAGATATGAGGACCATTACTCGTTCGGTCGCAGGTAACGATGAGAACTGCCTTTTTCTCGCCGAGCTCAATTTCTTCAGCTGCAACGCGCACACATTTAGCCGATGTTGCACATGCCTGGCTGATTGTAGGGCCTGTTATTCCTGCGGCTCCAACCATGCCTGCCATCCATGGCGCTCCGTAGAAACTGTATTTCTGCGGAACTGTTATTCCCAAGACGATTCCGTCGAATATCTCAGGCGAGATCCTTCGCGCTGGGAAAGCTCCTCTGCAGACCTCAGCAGCAAACTCCATTGAATGCAGATGAGCCAAATTTCCCTGCCACCGGCAAAACGGTGTGCTCCAGTATGCATCATAAGGAATAAATGCTTTCTCAAAAATCATTTTTACCTCCAGTTTTCAATTCTTCACTGTTCATACTCATGGATTATGCATGGCAGAATTCAGCGTTCCTCTTGGGACCGAATTTCATGAAATTCTCCATCCCGATTCTCATGTCTTTTGTCTTTAGACATTCACCAAAGGTCCGGGCTTCGTGTTTTAATCCCTCTTCCAGATCCATTTTTGCTCCCTCAAGGACGGCCTTTTTGAGTATTTCATCTGTCTTGCGAGAAAGATGCCCGATATCAACTTCAGGAAGAGATTCAGGGATTTCAATCGGTTCTTTGGTTATTGGTGGAATGCTTGCCTTGCCCGAGAGCACATTCCTAATAAGAGCGATACCTGCCTGTATGAGGTCACCCTCTACCTCCTCCTGTATTAATCCGATCTCTAAGGCTTGTGATGAAGATATGGGATTTCCCGTCCGGAGAATAGGCCAGGCATTAGACAATCCTACAAGCCGGGGAAGTCTCTGAGTTCCTCCGAAGCCAGGAATGATCCCAAGCTTGGGCTCTGGTTGACCAGCAAGAACCGGAAGCCCTTTTTTGGCTATTCTTGCTGTGCAGGCCATGGCCAGCTCATTGCCGCCTCCAAAAGCAAGGCCATTCATGGCACAGATGACAGGCTTGTCCAGATTCTCAACCATATTTATTATTTCCTGACCCTGCAGCGAGAAAGTCTCTCCCTCTTCTGGAGTCCTTAATCGAGCGAGCTCATTAATATCAGCACCAGAAACAAAAGCCTTGACACCAAATCCCGTAAGCACAGCTCCTTTTATGTTGGCGTCTTCCTTTATTCCAGTAAAAATCGCTTCAAGCTGGTTCATGACTGTAGTATTAAGAGCGTTCAGCGTGTTTGGTCTTCGTATAGTGACAACAGCAATATCATGCCTGTCTTCTCTAAAGACAAAGGGGATTTCCCAAGGCATCCCCAACTCGACTTGTTCAACCAGAGCCTTAGGGACAGAGAAATCTGGCCATTCTTTGTTATACTCCTGTACGAGTTCAAGGGCCTTATCTACGCCCATCTCATTCATCATCTGGAACGGTGCTTTTATGACGAGGGCGCTCTCAACAGCCATCTCCAAATCTCCTGCATCTGAAATTCCAGAGTCAAGGATTTCGCACACCAGGCCAAAGTAAGCGCCTTTTAATTGGTTGGATGCAGTTTCAAAGACTCCCTCACTGTAAGCCACTTCTTCTCCTCTTTTGGGAGCATCCCAGGGCTTACCGGAGGAGAGCTGACTATCGAGAATGTTTGGGGATTGAAACCAGGCAGAAATTTTTTCATGCATTTCATTAAGGCCGTGCTGTGCTATGAGATTTCCTCCTGTCAGATTCATAGCTGTAAAAGGGCCTACTGCCAGTCCCAGAGCCCTTTGGGCCATGGCATCTACCTGTTTAACCGTTCCTACTCCTTTTTCAACCATCCGAGCAGCAGCCAGAAAAATTCCCTCAAAGATAGGATCAATAGCATAACCGAATCTACTTTTCACCTTGATTGGTGCTTTTCCGATTTGTTCATAGAATTTCATTAAAAAATCTGTTATATCGGCTGCGGTTTCTTCTCCTGGGACAATCTCAACAACCATATTTCGCTCAGCTGGAAAGAAATAATGGATGACCAGGCATCTCGCTTTGTTCCTGATTTCCTCAAAGATGTATTCAGGTTCCATGTGTGAGGAGTTCGAGGCAAGAACAGCTGTCTCAGGACAGATTCTCTCGAGTTCAGCAAAAATCTTTCTTTTTATGCCGATATCCTCAGTTGCCGCCTCGATCACCATATTGGTCATGGTTAATTGGAGATAATCAGTAGTCCATGAAATGTTGGAGAGCATTGAATTGACCTCTTCTTCTTGGAATGCTCCGGCCTTGACTCCTCTCATCAGCTTTCCCTTGACCCGTGCCTCTCCGGATTTGAGTGCATTCTCATCCACATCAATAACTACGACTGGAACCCCATGCTTATGGAGAACTTTGCTGAAGTATAGAGCAATATCCGGTCCGATATTGCCGGAGCCGATAACTCCTACTTTATTGATACTTTTTCCGAAAATTTCCCAAGCCAAAATACACCTCCTTAAGGTTGACTCTGTGCCAAAAGAATTTTAGAGTTCATTGTAATTTTCCTTCTTGAAAACCTATTTCGAACGCCTTTAAATTCGTCTCGAAGTTTTTCTTTCTGCTGGCCCTCTCCAGCACATCTCTCATATCTTTATATTCAAAAGGGACCAATCCCGTCCCTACAGAATACCCTATAAGAACGATATTGGCAAAAATGATCGACCCAATTTTTAAGGCCACTCCGCTTGCATCATGGGCAAGGAAGTTAATATCCTTATCTCTCAGATAATCAAGGACTTTTTTATTGAGTCGATCTGGACTCTCTAAATCTGTAAAACATATACCGCCTTTTCTCAAGAATTTCAAGGTCTTATAAGTTTCATTCTCTTCAAAAGAATACAGAATATCAGCAGTGCCGGATCTGATCAAAGGACTTTGAAAGCGACCGAGCTTCAGGTGAGCGATAACTGAACCTCCTCTCTGGCTCATTCCATGAGTCTCTGACCCCATGACGTCCAATCCCAATTTTAATCCCAGCTCAGAAAATATCTTTGAAGAGAACAATACTCCTTGGCCGCCAATCCCGGCTAATATAATCTGTACTTTCATGTCTAACCGATAGGTCAGTGACTCAGTAGCACAGAGATTCAGTCATAGAAGGTGCACCGCCTGTCCCTCGCCTTTTAAAACTAATTTCTCATCTCATAAGGAAAGTAAGATAAAAGAAATTATAAATGAATCTCATTATTTCAGGTAGTCTTACAATAATTTTAGACCGCAACAATAGCTCCTCTGGGACATACATCTATACACACGCCGCAGTCTATGCAATACTTTCGGTCTATCTCTGCGCGTTTTTTTTCTTCATTCAGATAGAGTCCAGGGCACTCAAAAAAATCAAGGCAATAATCACAAGCATTACAATCATCGGTTATCTCCACTTTTATTTGATTTTCCTCTCGCGCCTCCGGATATTGGATAAGACATGGATGATTAGCAATGATCACGGCTATTCCCCCGCTGCTTCTCTTAGTATATTCTTTTGCCTCCTTTAATAGCTTTATTAAATTTTTCACATCATACGGGTCAATGGTTTTGATCCACCCTACTCCGCATCCTTTTATCAATTCCTGCAGAGGGATTTTTCTTCCTTTGCTTCCATCTGCTGTGATTCCTAATCCGGGCGTAGGCTGCATCCCAGTCATTGCAGTAATTTCGTTGTCCAGAATGACCAAAATAAACCTTGCATTATTGTAGACAGCATTCAGGAGTGAAGCCGTGCCTGAATGATAAAAGGTGGAGTCACCCATGGTGGCCACTATTGGAATATCGGTTTTATCCTGATGATAAGCTTGATAAAATCCGCTGGCTAATGTGATCCCTGCACCCATATCAAGAACAGTATCTACTGCTTGAAGATTCAATCCAAGTGTGTAACAACCTATATCGCTGGTGTAGATAGCTTTGGGAAGTGCTCTCTTGATTGCAAAAAAGGCAGCCCTTTCAGGACAGCCGGCACATAAAGTTGGTCTTCGAACAGGAAGCTCGAGATTTTCGATCAGCTTACCGAGCCTGGTATCTAAATTTTTTTCAAAACGAGAAATCCCAAGCTCCTTCAAAACTTTTGCCAGGATATTATAGACTACATCAGGTGAGAGCTCTCCCTGTAGAGGAATATGGCCTGTTAGCCTCCCAAGCACTTTGCTTTTATCAATGATTTGAGATTCGATAACCGCGTCGGTCTCCTCGATAACCAAAACTTTTTTGCGTTTTTTAATGAATTCTGTAATTCTTTTCTGGGGGAGAGGATAAGGAGTCCCGATCTTCAGGATGTCAACAGCCTCTTTTAAGCTGATTTCTTCCAGAATGTCCCTGAGAATAGTAAAGCTCACGCTGCAGGTAATGATGCCAAGACGTCTGCTGTCGCCTGTCCCTTCCTCATAGTTCCACTTGGAGTCCTTTTCGAATCGTTTTTGTATCTTTTGCAGAGTCTCATTCAATTTTTTATGCAGCAAAAGCCTGTATCTGGGTGTTGCTGCCCATCGTTCTGGGTGTTTCTTGAAATTCGCCGGTCTGTCAAGCTGCTTTATAGGTAAGAGCCTCATGCTCTGCTTGGCATGACTTACTCTGAGTGTTGGACGCAGAAGTACAGGTACCTGGAATTCTTCAGAAAGCTCGAATGCTTCTTTCACCATTTCCTTTGCTTCTTGAGGAGTCGATGGGTCGTATACCGGGACCTTGGCGAACATGGCAAAGAAGCGGGAGTCCTGTTCGGTTTGTGAGCTGTGCGGTCCTGGATCATCGCAGCTTATTATGACTAGCCCCCCGATAACACCAGTGTAGGCTGAACTCATAAGAGAATCAGAGGCGACATTGAGGCCCACCTGTTTCATGGCCACAGCTGCCCTCTTTCCAGCCATACTCGCCGCCAGCGCATTATCAAAGGCGACCTTTTCATTTGTTGACCACTCGATGTAAGTGTTCAAGCCCAGCTCTTTCTTGAATTTAACGACTGCGGGAACAATTTCAGAGCTGGGTGTTCCAGGGTAAGAAGTAACCACATGGCATCCAGCTTCAATGATTCCTCTGGCTATGGCAACATTACCCAGCAGCACTTGAATATTTTTTTTACGAGCCATTTTCTTTATTTATTATTTTTTTGTTTTTCTATTCTGTACAAAGGCCATACCGTTTACAAGGTGTTCTCTCTGATTAACTTTTTCATTGCCCTAAAATGATTAAAGAGTCAACTGCCACTACTTTATCTTTGTGCGCGATTAAAGGATTAACATCCAGTTCTGTGATATTGCTATTGCTGAGAAGAAGGTGCGAAACCTTTACCAGAACTTTTGCTATTGCTTCTGTATCGCAGCCGGTTTTCCCCCTATACCCTTTCAGTATCGGGTACCCCTTTATCTCTTGGATCATCTCCCTCGCTTCCAGCTTGTCAATGGGGCAAATCCTCAAAGATATATCTTTTAAAACTTCAGTAAGTACCCCGCCCAACCCAAATGCAACAGTGGGCCCAAATGTATAATCTCTTTTTCCGCCGATTATGAGCTCTATTCCAGGAGGAATAAACTCTTGAATGAGAAACTCCGATGACTCACTAAAGTTTTTCTGCAACTTATGGCAGGCCTCTTTTAATTCAACTTCGTCTTTTAATCCAAGGTATACTCCGCCAGCTTCTGATTTGTGAGAAACTTCATTAGAATTGATTTTTAAGACTACTGGATAGCCTATGTCTTTAGCATACTTTGCAGCTTCAGTGATGTCTGTGGCAACATGTTCTCGACAGGTTGGAATCTCGTATTCTTCTAATACTTTTGCGGATTCGTGTTCGGAGAGCACTTTTTTCCCTTCCTCCCTGAGCTGTTTGAGAATGATTGACGGTTTTTTTGTCTCTTTTGTTTTGGGTTTTGTTCCTTTCGTCTTCAAGTAGGCGCTGTATTTCACGAGTCCATTGTAGGCGTGGACACTCCGTTCTGGGGTGGGATAGATGGGAATGTGGTTATCATAGAAAATTTTTGAAAGTTCCGGGGTATCTATAGTAAAAGAGACTACGGGCTTTTTGTGTCTTTTGCTTGCCTTCACAAATGCAGAAGCGAATTTTTTTCTGTCCAAACCTACGTTGATGGCAATCACACCAGCAATTTCATCTTGGGAAAAGACTGTATCTACACAAGTGTCATAGTTTTCAGTATTCATCTGAGGGGTCATATCCACTGGGTTCGAATCAGCTCCAAAGTAGGGAATGAATTTCCTGATCTGGTTTCTCGTCTCATCAGAAAACTTCGGCACACTGAGTCCCATCTCTTCACATGTATCGCTTGCTGCGACACATGGCCCTCCAGAAATGGTAAGAATAGCAAGATTGTTATTTTTGGGTAGAGTGCTATGCCATGAGGAAAGAGCCATGGCAACATCAAAAAATTCTTCAGTATCACGGGCATGAATCATCCCTGATTGTTTGAAGGCAGCTTCATAAACTTCATGCGAACCAGCCATAGCACCGGTATGAGACTTGGCTGCTCTAATACCGGCTTCTGTCCTTCCAACCTTGAAAGCGACTACTGGTTTCAATCTGGAGACTTCGGAAGCTGCTTCCATAAATTCTCTACCGTCCTGTATGCCCTCTATAAAGAGAGCTACGGTTTTGGTGTCCTCATCGGTAGAGAGATACTTCAGTAAATCAGCGTGACTGAGATCGACCATGTTTCCGATACTGATGAACTTCGATATTCCTATGCGTCTTTGACGGATTTCATTGAAGAGTATTCCTCCATATGCTCCGCTTTGAGAGATGAAACTTATATTTCCCTGGATGCGAGGTAATTCCCAGAAATAGGTCCCGTTTAAATTCCCGGAAATATTATAGATTCCCATACAATTGGGTCCTAATGCCCTCATGCCTGATGTCTGGCAGATAGTCCTGATTTCATCTTGTATCTTTTCTCCCTCTTCTCCTGCTTCCTTAAAGCCTGAAGATAATATCACAATTGATTTCACCTGAGATTCGCTGCATTCCTCCACGACTTCGAGCACGAGATGATGAGGGATACTCAAGAGAACCAGATCTATTGTATCTGGTATAGAGGCGACTGTGGGGTAAGCTTTTCTGCCCAGGATGACATCTGCCTTGGGATTTACGGGATAAACATTTCCTTCAAATTTATAGTCTATAACATTTTTAAAGAGGATGTATCCGAGTTTATCTGGATCCTTGGAAGCACCTACAACAGCGATGCTCTTTGGATTAAATAAAACATCCAGATCACTCATTTGTACTTTTTAAGTCCTGATTGAGTATTTTAAACGATTTTTCTCTAAAATCAACACAGAAACGTAAACATTCCCCAAAACCTCTTCTGAGTCACGGTGAACATTTGAACTTTTCGCCTTTATATTATATTATCTTGTGGTCCATTCAAATGGAAGAAAAACCAAGAGCCTCTTGCCTTAAGGGAAAATGAAAGAAGAAGAATTATTCCGGGATACAATAGCCCGGTTTGTTGATAATGAGGTTATCCCTGTGGCAAGAGAGATAGACGAGACAGAAGAATTTCCTCAAGAAATGTTCAAAAAAGTTGCCAAATTAGGGGCCTATGGAATCAGATATCCGAAAGAATATGGTGGAACCGATGCAAATATCACTATGTTCTGCATCTTATGCGAAGAATTGGCTAGGGGAAGCATGGCAGTCGCCGCCTTCACCGCCATGCAATGCCTCATGGGAACAGATTTCATCTTCAGATATGGCACAGAAGATCATAAGAAAAGACTCCTTCTTCCTGCTACTAAAGGAGAAAAAGTTGTAGCCTTTGCCTTAACAGAGCCAGAAGCTGGCACTGACCTCTCTGCCATACGCACTACTGCTCAGAAAACAAAAGATGGATACGTAATCAATGGCCTGAAAACCTGGATCACAAACGCCCCATATGCTGATTGTATTACAGTCCTTTGCCAGACTGATAAGGAAAAGGGATTAAAAGGCTTAGACTTTTTTCTCGTAGAGAAAGGCACATCAGGTCTTTCTGTGAGCTCAAAATTCCATAAGCTGGGAACCAAGGGAACGCAGGTATCAGAAGTTGCTTTTGATAACTGCCACATACCTCTTGAAAACCGTCTTGGTGAAAAGGGTAAAGGGCATGATAATCTGAGGGCAATTCTAGCAGAAATACGGGTGATGACAGCAGCCCTGTCTCTTGGTCTTGCAAGAGCTGCCTATAAGGCATCACTGCAATATGCTAAAGAACGAATTCAATTTGGCAGACCGATCGGAAAGTTCCAGGCTATCCAAATGAAGATAGCCCGCATGGCAACAGAGATAGAAGCCTCAAAGCTTATGGTGTACAACACAACCCGATTAATGGATAAAGGGAATAGATGTATGAAAGAGGCATCAATGGCCAAATATTTTGCCTCTGAAGTCGCCTGTAGAGTTGCTGATGAGGCAACACGGATATTCGGGGCCTACGGCTATTCAATGGAATATCCTGTACAACGTTTTTACAGAGATGCCAGATTCTTACTGTATGGGGGGGGAACTTCAGAGATTCTCCAAGTCATCATTGCCAAGGAACTCGGGCTGTGAATGAACCTTTAAGCCAAAAACGAACCAGAGTTTTGGTCGCTAAACCAGGTCTTGATGGGCATGATAGGGGAGCAAAGGTGGTCGTCCATGCCCTCAAAGATGCAGGAATGGAAGTCATATACACTGGCCTTCACAAGACAATCGAGGAGATAGTAAAAACAGCTTTACAGGAAGATGTCGATGTGATTGGGCTGTCTATTTATTCGGGTGCTCATCTTCCCCTGAGTAAAAAATTGATGGAGCAGTTGGAAGAGGAGGCCCTCACTGATAAATTGGTGCTGGTCGGTGGAAATATCCCCCGCAGAGATATCAAAACTCTGCGGGACTACGGGGTAACCGGTGTTTTTCCCACAGGGGCCAGATTAGATGAAATTGTGAAGTTCATAAAAGAGAGGATTGAGGAGAAAAATGAGTAAATCTAATTCTGAAGAGCTTAAGGAGATAATTCTTGAATCAGGAATAAAAGTAAATCCTGTCTATGGTCCTGAAGACATTAAAGATATAAATTACAAAGATAAGATTGGCCAACCAGGAGAATTTCCGTTCACCAGAGGAATTCATCCTCTGATGTACCGCAAACGCCCTTGGACCATGCGCCAGTATTCTGGGTTTGGAACGGCTAGAGAGACGAATGAGAGGTTCATATGGCTTTTGGAACAGGGACAGACTGCGCTCAATGTGGCCTTTGATCTGCCGACACAGTTGGGCCTTGATTCCAATGACCCTCTTGCTGAGCGAGAGGTTGGCAGAGTAGGAATGGCCATAGATACTCTGAAAGATTTGGAAGAAGCTTTTGCCGGTATCCCCATAGATAAGATAAGCACCTCCCTGACTATCAACCCACTAGCTTCTGTGATGCTGGCTATGTATCTTGTTGTAGCCGAGAAACACGGAGTTCCTTGGGATCAAATAAGAGGCACTACCCAGAATGATATCTTGAAGGAGTACATAGGCAGAGGAACCTGGGTTTTTCCTGTTGAACCCTCTATCCGGCTAATAGGAGATGTGGTCGAATTTTGTTCTAAAAACGTTCCCAGATTCAATCCCTTCAGCGTCTGTGGCTACCATATCAGAGAATCTGGAGCGACTCCCATTCAGGAGATGGCTTATGCCTTTGAGATTGCTATTACCTATATCCAGGAGGTGTTGAAGCGGGGACTTGGCATTGATGATTTTGCCGGAAGGATTGCTTTCAACTTCGACATTCACGGCAACTTATGGGAGCAGGTCGCAAAATTCAGGGCAGGAAGGAGACTCTGGGCCAAGATCATAAAAGAACGTTTCAAAGCTACGAATCCCCGTTCAATGACCCTAAGAATGATTGCAGGTGGAGGAGGCGGTGGTTTGACAATCCAGCAGCCGGAAAGCAATATCGTCCGAGGGGCTTATTATGCCTTGATTTCCGCCCTATCAGGAACACAGACTATGGCCCTCTGTTCCTATGATGAGGCTTACACGATTCCTTCAAAAAAAGCTGCTCTCATCAGCTTGAGAACCATGCAGATACTGGTAGATGAGATGGGACTCAGGGATGTCGTTGATCCTCTGGGGGGCTCGTATTATGTTGAGTGGTTAACGAATGAGATTGAAAAGAAAATTGTGGAGTGCATGAAAAAAGTGGAAGAGATTGGAGGTATGATTAAGGCAGTTGAATCAGGCTATATCCAGAGAGAAGTGAGCCGGCAGGCTTATGTACACGAAAAAAAGATTCAATCGGGAGAAATCGCCAAGATTGGGGTGAACAAATATGTGATGGAAGAAGAAGAGGCTAAGATTGAGTTTCATCCCTTTAATCCAGAAGTGGCTGAGGAGCAAAAGAAAAAACTAAAGGAGATAAAGTCTCAGAGGAATGACAATGATGTAGAAGAGGCATTGCTCGAATTGAGAAAAGCGGCGCAGACGAGTGAAAACGTGATGCCCCATACATTGAAAGCTGTCAAGTCTTATGCCACTCTAGGTGAGATAGCCAAAGTTTTTAAGGAAGTTTTCGGAGAATTTAAAGAGCCAATCGGACTGTAAACAGAATGAAGAGACCTTTATCAAACGTTAGAATTTTAGACCTGTCTCGTATGCTTTCGGGTCCTTTTGGGTCGATGATTCTGGCAGACCTTGGAGCAGGAGTGATCAAGATTGAAGACCCTGAAGGCGGTGATAAGACGCGAACCATGGGACCCAAGCTCTCCGAAGGACAGAGCGCCTATTTTTTGAGCATTAACCGGAACAAGAAAAGCATAACTCTTGACCTGAGAAAAGAAAAAGGAAGAGAAATCTTTTATGAATTGGTGAAGATATCAGATGTGGTTTTTGATAATTTTCGTCCTGGTGTCTTGGAGAGATTGGGTTGTGACTATGAAACCTTGAAACGAATCAATCCTAAAATCATATGCTGCTCTATCTCCTCTTTCGGACACACAGGACCTGATAAGGATCTGCCTGGTTTTGACCTCATCCTCCAGGCTCGTGGGGGAGCCATGTCCATCACGGGAGAGTCAGGGAGACCGCCTGTCCGGATGGGTATTCCCACAGGCGACCTTGCTGGAGCCATGTATGCTGCCTATGCAGTTGTGGCTGCTCTCTATTCACGCGAGAAGACAGGAGTTGGCGAGAAAATAGATGTCAGCCTTCTGGATAGCCAGGTGTCTTTTCTGACTTATGTAGCCCAGTATTATCTCCTTGATGGGAAGATACCCGGGCCGATTGGTTCTGGACACCAGACTGTTGTTCCCTACCAGGCTTTTAAAACAAAGGATGCTTATGTGGTTATTGCCATCTTTGTAGAAAAGTTCTGGGAAAAATTTTGCGCAGTTTTAGGTCTTGAGCACCTGATAAAAGATCCCAAATTTTGTACCAATGACCTAAGAAGGAAGAACAAAGACGAGCTCTTGCCGATTTTGGAACAAATGTTTTTAGAAAGAACTGCATCTGACTGGTTAAAACTCTTGGCAGATGAAGGGATTCCTTCTGCACCCGTGAATGCGGTAGATAAAGTTTTGTCTGACCCTCAGCTTTTAGCCAGGAATATGCTGGTAGAAATCAGCCATCCTGACTATGGAAAGGTGAAAATTTTAGGAAATCCTGTAAAAATGTCAGGAATGGAAGAAGACTCATTCACTGCTGCGCCGACTTTGGGAGAGCACACAGTAGAAATACTATCAGAGCTTCTAGGACACTCACAGGAACAGATAGATAAATTGGAAGAAGAAGGAGTCATTCGATAAGAAGAGTAATCAAGCCAGTACAACGTTTCCTAAATAATGTTACAACAATTTGTCATTGCAAACGAAACGTGGCAATCTAATACAATAAGAATGTCATTGCAAGGGTCAGAGAAGACTCCTTCGCTTTGCTCGGAGCAGGCCAAACAATCTCATACGATAAAAATGTCATGGCGAGGCGAAGCTCGGCAATCTCATACGATAAAATTGTCATTGCGAGGCCCGGAGGGCCGTGGCAATCTCTTAAGAAAAAAGGATGGGATTGCCACGTTGCAATGCTCCTCACAATGACAGTATAGAAGAAAACAATCTGCGAGACAGATAAAAATGACCA
>Ga0114921_10000541_pt1 | contig 16013 bp, 25 predicted proteins | sample BentaG_FD_87016 | JGI IMG/M metagenome (GOLD analysis project Ga0114921, IMG submission 87016) | Deep subsurface microbial communities from South Atlantic Ocean to uncover new lineages of life (NeLLi) - Benguela_00093 metaG | ecosystem: Environmental > Aquatic > Marine > Oceanic > Sediment ...
TTCCTCTCCTTTCTCGGTATCCAATGTTTGTGTTGGTTCTTCATCTTCCTCCTCCTCTTCGGTTTCGCCCATTAAAGGCCCTGGGCCACCATGTAATTCATCTACTTCGGGCTCTTCTTTCTCCAGTTCCTTCCTTATCTTGCCCAACATGCCTATTCCTTCACCTTTTATCATGTGGTTCATCATGTGCTGACCCCGTTCTGCGAGTATCACTAGATATCGGTCTTGGTTGGCCTTTCTCCATTCTCTAATCGCCTCTTCTGTAAGGTCCTGGGGTTCGGGAAGAGGAACAAAATTCAGACATACGTCGCATATGGGACAGGGCCATTTTTGTTCTTCGGTCATAATATAACCCCCCCTCTGGCTTCTATTAGTCCGCTTCTTAGACCTACAAGAATTGTCGGTAAGTGTCCTACATTCCGATGTCCGTCTGGGTTTTCTTCCAATTCCTTTTCGATTTGCTCTATCTCTTTCTCTATTTCTTCGGGAGTTCTCATATTATCATAATCCCTTCCGTGCTGGACAATCTCTTAAATTACAGGTGGGGTACTTCCATAGATTTCCATCTTTTCTTGAGGGGTGTAAACATACATTATATTTTCTAAAGTAAGTTCTTCGTTTCCAATAACACAATTGACAAGTCAAGATTATTGTCCATTCTTCGGTTTTCTCCCACCCTTCGATTGACTGTTCACAACAACACTTTCCTTCCGAATCTGTGTTATCGCATTGGGAATGTATTCCAACTACACATGATTTGCATATCCCCCTTATCTTCACATTACCACGACTCCTATCATAAGACAAAATAATATAATCAAATCAAGTTTTTGGAGCGTTTTCATGGTGTTGTTGACTGGTTTTGGCATTGTGAGTCTGTCGCCACAAAATGTGGTATCTGGTCCATGGCAATATCTCTCGTAATGCGCCTTCTTGCATACTGCCAATCTGCCACAGGTCCTCAGTGACCAATTCCAGAATAATTTTATTGCTAAGAGCATCCCAAAGATAGTGAACATGATAACAGTAAGGTTGGGCCATTGGCCTGTTTGTAGCATATAAGAGCCGAATATCGGTGTCCCACCCCACACCAATGAGTATACCACCCTGTTGTGCATGTAGGGAATGTCCATGTTGTATCCCGCTCCTCCTACCGCCGCTATCATTATCGGAACGATTATGATGATATAGGTCGTCTTCATTAAATAACCAGCTATGGACCAGCCTATAACGAATCCTACAAGGAATATAATTATGTTGTGAGACTTCGGAACGCTCGGAGCGGTTGTTTTCTCCAGGCCCTCATCTAAATGGTAGTTCGCTATCACGACGGCGGATACACCGACAAGTTCAAGCAAATAGACAAAGTGGTCCACTTCGTTAGACAAGAAGGTGCCGATTGTGCAGAGCATCAGGATTGGGGCGAACATTAAAGGATGGAAAAGTTTAGCCATGCCCTGCCAATAGGTTTCTTCGGGGATTTTGGTCCTAGGCTCACGGAGCTTCATTCAATGCCTCCTCCTCTTTGCTTTTCTCAATATATTCCATAGCATGATTCTTTGTTCCGTGCTAAGACTCTCTGTGAATCTAATGAACTTTTCTCTTGGGGTCATGGCCATTCCCACGGTTCATACGACGCTTTTGGTTCGTAATCGAGGTTGTCTTTGATGATGACCTTCACATTATCGACTCTTGCATTGTGGATGAGCAGTTCTACCGCCTCGTTCTGTGGTTGGAAAGGATGATTGCCTGTCTGGGCTCCGATTGCTATGAACTCCAATCCCGTCAATTCACAGTTTATTGTCTCGTAAGGTGGCTCGAAGGATATCCATTTGTGCTTGCAATTTATTTCCTTTAATACATCTAAACGATACGTTTCATTCTGGATATTTATTGTGGTTCCGAACCAGACATTATCGGAGAACGTGCCAAGCCTGAAAATTGCAGGTCTTTTGGTCAATAGAATAAAGGTATGCTGTGGGCACTTCTTAATCACTCCGATTATCCTGTCCCACCATATCCCCGCACAATAGGATATATCCCCCATGAAACAAGTGGCCCAAATTGTGGGCTTCTTTCTTTTGAGTGGAATATCAAGTTTATCGGGGTGAAATGTTGGCTGAAAGGGTCTACCATAATCATAACCTGCTCTCCCCCTTAGTCTATAAGCCATGCCACAAGCCCAACATGCTTTGGGGCCATAACGATTCACGATTTCACATTTACCGTCGTCTACTTTATCTCCTGAATATGGATTCCATGTAGCCTCACTGTATTCGATGGATTTTTTAGGTTGCATTATGCGACCTCCATATCGTCATGCTCATCTTTTTTATCCTTTTTCTCTGTGCTGGTGGGTAATTGTTTTTGAGATGTGGGGGTGTAACCTAGTAAATGTTCTGTTCCTGTCTCTTTGGCTTCTTTTAACTCTTTCAGTCTCGGAGGGATATCTACGCCATATTTTCTGAAATCCAAAGAGTAGAAGTCTTCGTAGATTTTCTGGCATTCCTCAAAAGTTCCAGCCATGGTCAGCTCCCTTAAAGCCGTTCTCCCAAGGTCATCGAGGTATTTTGCTGGTGCTTCCGTATTCACTTTAAATTTTATCCTTTGAACGATATCGTAATCTAACTGCGATTCAACGGGCATGTTGAAAAATGTAGCTCTTTTTGCACTCCCCCATCTATCCGTATCTCCCCCCAATTCCAATGCTTGATGGACGGTCAGAGGGTCGGATTTTATTTGATTCTCTATTTGGTTGAGTTCTTCTTTCAAATCGGATATTTTCTCCGTGATTTCTTCCTTTCTCTGCTGTAGCACATCTAGGCCCGTTTCTGCTAATATCTCATCTCTGGATTCTTTCCAAAGTTCTTTAATCTGTTCGATTACTTTCGAACGTATCGCTCGCATGTCTTCAATTATGATGTTCAGAAATGCTTTTCTTTCCTGTAATCCGATTTTGGTCATCCTTTCAGCCTTCTTAAAAGCTCCCTCAAATCCCTTTCTCTGAGGAAGGTCAAGTCGATTTGCTTCCATCTTCTAATCGTGCCTTCGTAAACAAGTTGGTCGCAGAAATCGTTTATCTCCTTGCTCAATCTCTTCTTTTCCTCAGCTTTTTCTTTCAGTGTTTTGGTCATTATTTTACCTCTAAAGAATTGCGGGGGGTAGAATTGAACTACCGACTTAGGGTTTCAAAGCATAGGTGGATAGCCAGGAAATCTCTGTATCTTTAATCAGTTCATATGCTTATGAGCCCTTTAGTTTGCCACTAGCCTACCCCGCAATTAAGGTTTTTCATCTTCAGGAGGAGGTACTTCTTCTTCTAGTTTTTTCTGGTCTTCTTTTTCTTTATCTTCGGGTTCCTTCTCTGTTAGCTCTGTCCATTCGTCTATTTTTTTCCCGTCTTCGGGTCTGAATAATTTGATGAACATCGGTGTGAAACTGCTCAATTCGTCAGTTCCGAGCATCTTCAAGAGCTTTTGATATTGTTCTGGGTTCATCTTGCTGAAGTTCAGGTTGTCGGCTATGAAAACCTTATGGTCCTTATCCCGAAATTGGCAGTTCAAAGTCACGTCGTGTTTATTCTCAATCTGGTCGTACCGATTGTGTTTCACTACTATATATCCTTCTATCTCTCTATTTGCCAAAGTTATCACCGAAGGGTTAAGGAAATAGACTTATAAATAAGTTATCAAAAAGGCTTAAATATAATTAAGCTATACACTTAGCGATGTGATATCATGCCCAATATCAATGTTGAAGTCAGCGAAGATGAGCTTAAGGTTTTGAATTACAACAAAGGAGAGAAGACTTGGAAGGACTTCTTGATGGATGCTGCAAGGTGCTATAAGAAAAACCAAATCATATCTACGTCTGATGGTAAATTTATTGTTAAGGGTGTTACTGACCTTGAAATGCAAAACGTAGGTACTGATAAACAGGTTGAAGTGCCCGTCAAACCGAATCAGATTATGGTCTATACGATTTATACTTTGGAGAAGGTTGAATGAATTTAACTCCCGCAGCCTGGGAAAAACAAATCAGAGTAGGTATAGGGATGGCCATGTCTCACGAAGGGCCTCCTTTGAATGCAAAACATCTAGTACAGATGCACATGCCCCAGCCTCATGGTATAGTTTGGAGTCTACGCTATGGGGTGGACATGGCTAGAAACCATATAGTCGAGGACGCAATCGAACATGGTGCAACGCATATCGTATGGTTAGACGAGGATGTTTTTCCTCCTATTGATGGCATTATGAGGCTTTTGAGGCACCATGACCGGAAGGCAATCGTCTCAGGAGTCTACTACGCTAAACAACCAGGTGAGAAACATATGGCCGCATGGGGCTTGAATGAAGAGGGTAAATATTGTGTTATCGAGGACCCGAAAATCTACGAAGATGGTGACGATAATGGTATGCCCCAAGTCAATATCGCCGAAGTGGATGCTGTTGGATTCGGATTCTGCATGACACCTGTTAAATTATTTGAAGAATTGGAACAGCCTTGGTTCTGGTATGAGATGCAAAGAGATGGTCATAAACCAGAAGAAAAAGGTAGAGAGAGGACATCGGAGGATTTCTGGCTCTGTAGAAGAGCAAAAGAGAAAGACTGGAAAGTGCTTTTGGATTTGTCCATAAGGTGCGACCATCTCACTTGGGCTTTTCTCAGTGGAAAGGATGGGAGTATGGAAATTGCGAGGATTTGATATGAAGTGGGAATACAAGATATTCGAGATACCACACGTATATAGGGACCCAACGGGGTTGAATACTGGTACTGAAGATGAAATAGTAATAACTTGGTTACATGCAAGGGGAGAAGAGGGTTGGGAATGTATATGGTTGAAGTTCACACCTTTCTCTTATTCAGCTGACCCTGAGATGACCGTGAAATATGCTCAGAGGGTAAAGGGCTACTTCAAAAGACCGATTGGGGGGGAGTGAAAATTTTATTTGAATGCGGCCAATGTAAATGCACCTTTAATGGGCGCAAACAATATGACGCTAAAGGCGAGGTATTCTGCCCTCGTTGTGGGTTCCTCGTGTTCAGGGAGCCAGGGGTGAATGTCTACAAGAAAGGGCGTCAGAGGAAAGGACTTCCACCATTACCGATAATCAATCCCCGTGAATGGGCTAAAAAACAGCATGAAGGTCGTTATGAAAAACAGTGGAAAGAAGAAGAGAAGGAGGAGAGAGCTTGACCAAATGCAAATATTGTAATAAAGAGGCGACCCACAATCATGCAAGACATGATACGAGAGAATTGGAAGACTTGTGTGAGGAGCATTATGCGAAATGGCATCCTTTGAGTACATGGGGTAAGTAAATGACCAATTCATGTAGAAATTGTAAATGGAGAACAAGACCTGATAAGGGAGCGAAAATGTTGGACATAAAGCCAATCTGTGTGGTTGGGAACGAGATAATCGAGAATTTAGATAATATATGCCCCCACCATGGGGTGTTTAAGTGACCAAAATCAAAATTGATGAGGAATTAATTAAGGATATAATCGAAATACATGCCAGTTTTAACCAGAAGTTGCGGAGATATACGACTGGAATATCTGAGGATGAGATTTTTAGAGGTGCTGGATACCTCACAATCGCCTATATGTTCGGTGCTGAAAGGATAAAGAGGCATGAGATAAAGGTCGAGACGAAGGAGGAAGAGAAATGAAAATCTGTCATGTATCGGCACAGGTGTTTGCCATAAACGATGAGCTGGGATATGGTGGATTAGAGCAGGTAGTTAGAGATATAGCCGAGCCGCAGGCTCAGATGGGACACGATGTAACAGTTGTGGCTCCGAAGGGCTCTAAAATCGAAGGTTGCGAGATAATCGAGACCGTCGAGGCCAAAAGCATGTGGGGGAAAGAGGAGGAGGTGGCATTTGCATATTATGATTATAAATTACCAGATTTCAATATCGTCCTGGACCATTCCCATCATTATCATCCTTACCTTACCAAACAAAATAGGATATGTCACTTAGCACATGGTCTGCAAACAGCAATACCTCCGCCAGTTTACAATATGATTACGCTCTCAGAATTTCATCGCAAAGATACTTTAGATAGGTTCAGAAAGGACAGTAAGGTAGTGACTCATGGCATAGACCTCGATAAATACAAACCTAATTACGATAAAAAAGATTTCTTTGTATGTGCCTCCATCATGTTGAGGCACAAGAACCATCTGTCGGCGATTAGGGCCTGTGTGGATGTAGGAGTGCATCTAAAGGTCATAGGAGAGCACGAATTTGGTTGTGACCCCGACTATGTGCGTGAGGTCAGAGAAGCCTGTGAACGACACGGGTTCGACTTCTTAGGCAGGGTCTCGGCAGAGGATAAGGCTCGACTTCTTGGTGAGGCCAAGGCGGTCCTCCTTCCTTTTACATTCCCAGAGGCCACATCGCTCCTTCTTGAAGAATCAAACGCATGTGCAACGCCTGTAATCGCTTCTAAGATTGGAGGCATACCTGAGATACTGGAAAAGGGTGTTAACGGTTTAACAATCACGGGCCTAAAGGATTTGACCGAGGGCATCATATACCTTAGCACCTATTCCTATCTAGCCAGTAAGAAATGTCGCCAATATGCAGAACAACATTTTGACCGGAAACGTATGGCTCAGGATTATCTTGATTTGTTTAAACTCGCTACAAAAGAGGGGGGGGAGTGGTGAGTTGTGATATGCCAGCAGGGGTAAAAACCCGTTGGTGTAACGATGGTTTAATCCCTACTGGCGATAACTATATATCTCTCGAAAATCATATACCTTTCGGTGTAACGATGGCAAAGCGTAATAATCAATTTACAAATCCGTGGATGGGTAAAGAAATAGAGATTTTGAGAGAAATGTACCCTACAGCATCATGGAAAGAATTACACAGAGCATTACCAAATAGAACTAAAAAAGCGATGGGATATAAAGCGGAATCGTTTGGAATAAGGCGAGGAAATTGGATATCTAATGAAGAACAAATCTTGATTGAGAAATATCCTACAACCTCAATCCATGAGTTGGTTAGGCTTATACCCCGCCATAGTGGTAGGGCAATTTTCGCTAAAGCAACTGAAATAGGATTAAAAAAATCAGAAGAGTATCTATATAAAATGATGGTTGATAAAATTAACAAAGCATGGCCTAAAGCTTTTGCATTAAGGGAAGATTTTTGGTCAGAAGATGAAATAAGATTATTGGTAGGAAATTATAGTAAAATATCAATTTGTGACCTTGTAACTTTGTTCCCAAATCGTAGCCGACATGCCATAGAATCGGAGGGCCATAACTTAAAATTAAAAAAGCGAAGGGGGCACATTCAAAAGAAAAAGGTTGTTAATAAACCAGTAAGCTGGTGGTCTAATGAAGAGAGGGAGATTTTAAAGATAAATTATAATAAAATGTCAAAAGAAAGATTGATGAATTTATTGCCAAATAGGAGCTGGAAAGGCATTTCAAAGAAAGCATTGAAGATTGGATTAAAACGTGATGTGAGTTATATTATGAAAAAGGCTATAATTTCATCAAACAGAAATCCCGCATCATGGACACAACAAAAACCCACTAAACCTGAGAAAAAATTAATGGAAATCATTGATAAATATGAACTCCCCTTTAAGTATGTTGGGGACGGGGGAGTAACTATTTATGGTCTTAATCCTGATTTTATCAATTGTAATGGAGAGAAGAAGATAATCGAAGTTTTCGGTAGAGCCTTTCACGACCCCGATAAAAGTTTCATAGAAGAGGTGAGTTGGTATCAGCAAGAATGGGGGCGTAAAGCCATATACTCACAGTTGGGGTTTGATACGCTCATTATTTGGGATGATGAAATGGATGATGATGAGATAGTTGTAGAAAGAATAAAAAGTTTTATGGAGGTGAAATAGATGACCGAGATGTGTAAACACGGATATACATGGGGAACCTGTCCTCATGAATGTGAACCGACGACGGCTGTAGGGCCTGTAATCCGCGATAATATCATAGGTGAAGGTCTGCTCCCTGCACCTGAAACAGAAGAAAAACTAAAATGTGTAATATGTGGTAAAGACGTTGAGGCTGGTAAAGTGTATAAGGGTAAGCCCATCTGTAACGAGTGCATGAGCGGTTTGAGCATGGCGAAAGCAGGGATAGAACAAAAACCAGAAGTACCGCAAGTAACGGAAGAGATAGTTAAGAAGTTTCCAACAGGGGGAGAGAAATGAAGCCATCTGTTACAATACTGCCAATCGAGATAAAGGAATATGTGATTGAATATTGGGAGATGGTTAATAAATATCTAAAGTTCCGTGACCAATATTCTAACGAAGAGATTTCTAAAGAGGAATTTGAAAAACTTAAACACGAAAACAATTTAGAATTTGGAGAGCTTGTTAAGAGGTTGGCAAACGAATTTGAGGTACATTTTGGCCATGATTGGCGTGAAGCCGATAGCGATGAGAAAATGAAGGATTTACCGTTTGAAGTTTTACAGTTTACCGTGGGGTTGTTGAAGGTGTGTTGGTTTATGTATATTGAAAGTAGGATGTGTACAAATAGAATGCAACTTCTTCAAGCGTTTAATTTCTTTCATCGAGAATATGTCCCCCAATTGCAATATTCCATATCAGAAAGTATAATGGAAGGGTTTGTAGATGGGGCAAAGGAATATAGTGAGCGTAAAAAAGACGATAAGGAGGAGGAAGTATGGAAGTCTCTTTATGCGTAGCCAGTTATCGCCCAGGCTTCGACCTGCTCATCGAGTCGTTGAAAGGCATCGAGTTTGGCGGTTCGTGGGAGTGCATCTTTGCGGACGAATTGTTCGAGCATAGAGAAAAAGCTGTTGAGGAGCATAAAGGCGACCTGCCACTGAAGCATGTCAAAGCCGAGCCTTATGAATACACCTGTCCCGCATCATCACTAAATGCTGCGGTGAGGCACGCAAAAGGCGAGCTTCTGTGCATCGTGGGCGACTATACCATCTACCCGTCGGATTACCTACAAAAACATTGGGACTTCTACAAGTCGCATAAGGATGCTACGCTGGTTTCATCGTATATAGACCTGGAGATGCCTGAGATAAAAGAAGAGCCAAAAGTGGATGATTTCTCAATCTTCAAAGAAGAGATTGCCATAGAAAGGTTCCTGAAACAACCCGTCGTTCACCCTGAAGAGAGGCATCAGTTTGTCCAAGGATGGCTCGACAGTAAACGAGGGCACTTGAATGAAGAGTTTGTCCAAGGGCTGATAGGCATACCAAGAGATTTGATGATACGCATAAACGGATTCGATGAAGGGGCTTACAACGCTGGAAAAGGCTACTCTGACAGAGATTTGGTTCATAGGGCGATGCTTCTTGGGCACAGGTTCGTGTTGGACACGGATTTGCGTGTCTATCGTTGTGCTCACCCCCATAAAGAAATAGAGGATTTAAAATTTCCTTTTACAGAAAAAAAGACATACCGTACACGAGAGGAGAATTACAACCGCTTCGTTGAAAAGGCTAAGGCTCTTGCCCGAAAACACATTTTGGTCAACGGTCATAAAGGACTTAGAGACCTGCGCTGGCTTAATGACAGACGTATTTTAGTTCAAGGAGGAGGAGCGGAGGTGTGTACTAGGAAGTGGGTCAAGATACTGCAACATACTGGTCTCGATGTTCTGCATAACGATATGACTGGTAGTTTTAGGTTCAGGAACGTGTCGGATATTGTGATTTACGGTGTTTCCCCCTTTGATTTTAGCTGGACTGAGCCTTTTCGTGATAATTGTAGAATCTGGTTTTGGTTTACAGGAACCGATTGTTTCAACGTCATCAATAATAAATTTGGGATGGAGATACCTAAACACGATAACTACAGATTTTTGGCAGTGTCGGATAGATTGAAGGATGAGTTAGAGACGGTGAACATCAAGGCAGAGACCACCTTGGATTTCGAGGACGACATGCCCTACGATAAAATGAGACAGGATATGCCAGAGAAGTTCGTGGTGACAGTGTACATGCCTGGGGAAATTGAGGAGCCTTATAATTTCAGCCTAATGAAAGAGGTGGCCGAGGCTCTGCCCGATATTACTTTCAACTTTTTTGGTAACAGAGAACCTTTGAATTTACCTTCAAATTGTATCCAGAGCGGTTATGTATTGGGTGATAAAAAGGTCAGGCTCTATGAAGATACCAGTGTCTATCTAAGGGTGACGAAATGGGATGGATTTCCATATATTAATCTTGAGTTTCAAAAACTTGCTCGGCATGTAATCAGTGATTATCCCTACCCTTTCTGTCATGTCGCTAAGACCAAGGAGGCGATAGTCGATGGGATATTAAACATTAAAGAGAACTATACCTTACCAAACTATGAGGGGCAGAAATATTATCTTGAACAATTTAGCAAAGAAAGGTTTATCAACGAGTTCGTCAGGATTATCTATGGTGAGGATTGTTTAAAGAAATGGGAAGGTGAGGAATGATGGTAGTGACATATAAAATTGAAGAAGGAAAAGATGGACACATATTGACAATATTTGAAAATGGAGTGCCTGTATTGAGGTTCCAAGGATACTACGGCATGGGGTTTGGTGGAATTGAAGTTATTTGGTCGAGGTGAGGAATATGGACAAGGAAGAGACTTTGAAACTGATAGATGGCTTGACCATGGAAACTTCATTTGGTAAGTTCATGGAGGTTTACGGTAAAATAGCGTTTGGTACAATGTCAAAAGAAGAGCAAGATGCTGTGGCGTTGACCTCAAATGCTTATTCTATACTGCTTACCTGTCTTGGTAGTCCAGAAAAGATGGTGGAGAAATATAAACAACTCCTAAAAGACTACGTGAGTAGTAGATTCGAGGAAGGTGAGGAATGATGACCAGGAAATTAAAAATAAAAATGAAATACTATGGTTACGAGTTCAATCTGGAGAAGGACATCAAATTTTCGAAAGGCATAAGCACTATTATCGAGGAGTTGCTATTCGGTCATATGTTCGTGGATGTTGAGATTGGGCCCAGAGATAGTGCAAAGGACGATTCTCTTAAATTAACATATTGCCCATCGTCATATGCTATGGCAACAACTTCATCAGAAATCGAGCAGGCTGGAAAAAGATTTGCAGAGAGTGTTGGGTGGTTATTAAAGAAATTAGAAGAATCTACGGAATTAAAGGACGGTGAGGAATATGAGAGTTAAAGCCCTATCAGGAAGTCTTGAGGAGAGAGTGCCGTGGTGGGATGAACGGACCTTACAGGGAACATGCTTCCCACATGATAAACCTGAACAAATACAATGTCCAGTATGTAAAAATGTCATTGGGGACAGTGTGTACGGTGCCGATTATGAACAATGGTATATTGCTATAAAAATTAAATGTCCAAAATGTGGAATCATGCTGATAATGGAAGATGGGGTGGGGGGGGGTGAATGATGAAAACTTTACTTTTCTCTCCACCAAAATACAACGGCTCCTTTATCACAGTGAACGACTGTTGCTGGGGAACAGGCGAGGTCCAGGTCTTACAGGATAGGTTATTAAGAATAGGCTCATTTTTATTAACACAGGGCGACGAGGTGGCTTTCCTCGATGCTGGAATGTGTGGTTACTCTTGGGTCGATGTGTTCAGGGACCTGAAAAAAATCAAACCGGACAGGCTCATATTTCAGGTCGTTCCTCAGTTTGAAAGTTGGCAGATGATTGTAGCTGAGATGTGTAGCAGATTAGAGATAGAGCCGATACCGATGGGAATTACAGAAGACCACGAAGAGCATTTAACTGAGCCTTATGAGACATATGCTGACCACGGTTCATATAGTTTGGGTCTCCCTTCATGGGATAAGATGCCCCCGATTGATTTTAACCTGTTCGGAGGCTACGACCCTACTTACAAGATGACCCCTGTGATTCAGATAAGTGACGGGTGCCCTTACGCCTGTGTTTTTTGTCCATGGTCAAAAAAGGATTTTAAGATGCTCCCCGTCGATACCGTGTTCGCCAATTTACGGGACTACAAAGAGGACGCTCCGATGTATCTGCTCACTGCTCAAATTACTACGAATAAGACGTGGTTGGAGAGGTTCTGCGAAAGGAAAAAAGAGTTCAATCTAAACTTCGAGTGGACGACGGACATCAATGCCAGGGAAATAGATGAGGACAAAATAGAGCTTTTAAAGGCATCCAATTGTACCAAAGTTGTGATGGGTATCGAGAGCACGAATCAAAACATCTTGGATTTGATTAACAAAAAGATAACGGTTGAGGATATATTGGAGGCGGTTGTTTTATGTAAAAAGCATAATCTTGGCCTGACGTGTTCGTTCCTCTACAATATCGACCCCTCTGAAGATGTTGATAAGGATATTTTACTCTATAAGGCCCATAAGTCTTTTGCTCCGAGTCCTGGTATTGTGAAAGCGTATGTGGGGACAAAGATGTACGACGAACTTCCTGAAGAACACGAATTGATAATGAGTATGGGCACTAATCCGATACCCGTGAATCCTTATTTAAAAAGTGCGATTAAAAAACTGAAGAAATGGGAGAGTGTGCTTAAATGATGCTGAAAGAGATGTTCGAGAGAGATATTGATGGGATAAAATCGAGCATAAAAGTAAATGAAGAGGGGTTCGTGATATGTACTGAATGTGGTAATCCGACATCACACACGAGGGATTCATTGCCTACAACACTTAGAATGACGTGGTATTTTGATAGAGCGATTCGTTGTTCTGGGTGCATACGCCAACAAATGGAGGAGACTGACCCTTTAAGAATGGAGGGGAATTGAATGGATGAACAGGGCCGAATCATAGACAATAGCATCATAGGAAAAGGGGTAGTCATAAAGCCTTTCGTTCATATAAAGAACAGCATAATAAGGAACGGTTGTTTGATTGAGAGCTTCAGCAACATTCATGGTGCTAAATTAGGGGAGAATGTCAAGGTCATGGGTCATGTGTTCATACCTGCTGGTATTGGGATTGGTCGTGACACCTTTATCGGACCTGGAACGATTTTTACTAATAAGAAGTATCCTAGAAGATATGGATTCAAGAAAGAGGTCGTTGAGAACAGGGTTACAGAAGAGTGGGTCACTATAGTCGAGGACGAGGTTACAATCGGTGCGGGTGCCATTATAGGTTCTGGGATAACAATTGGTAAAGGGTCTTATATCGGCATGGGTTCGGTGGTTCTTGATGATGTACCAGAAGGTGCACTGGTTTATGGTGTTCCTGCGAAGAGGAGAGATATCGACGAAAGGGGTGCTCCGATAAGGAGGAAGGAGGACGAACCGAACAGGAAATGGCAGAATTGGAACTCGGATGAAATCGTTAATTGTCTCGAAAAGGATTGGGGTGAAAATTTGATTCAGCGAAAGACATTGCACAGGGTTCTAAAGGATTTGAAGGAAAAACACGACCTGAAGACGCTACATGATGTAGGTGGGGGGACCGCCGTATCTTATCCTTTTTTATTGGGTTGTGGCTATGATTACCGCATGTCGGACATTACGCCTGAGATGGTTGAAAAAGCCAAGGAGAAGTTCCCTGAGATAAATGTCGAGGTCAAAGATATTTTGGACTTGACTGAAGAGGACAAAACAGATGTAGTACTGAGCCAAGATGTGCTTTTACATGTACCGTCACCTATTCAACCATATCTGGCGACCATGTGGTGGGCGACGGGTAAAGTACTCGTACTTAAATTGGCTTACGTCTGGAAAAGCTTAGACCAGCCTACAAGGGACGATTGGGACCTGAAATTTTACAATCGAAAATTTAATCTTCTTGATTTGATTAGGTCGTTGCTCTTCCTCGACCCCAAAAAGATTGAAATGATTGCTGTCGATGATGATGAAAAAACTACACCTGAATGGAGTAATTATCAGATTTTCCTAATTTGGAAGGAGGAACCTTAAATGGGAAAGAAAGAGGCTCGTAAACTTTTAAGTGACCCACCCAAATGCTTTGGCAAACTATTAAATATATATGTAAAAGCAGGAGCTGGTAGAGGTTCGATGGAGGAGGTTTCCATAAAAAGTATAAAATATTATGTGGAGGAGCATAAATCCCTCGATAGAAAAACAAAAGATGTTTATCCTGATGGTAAGGTCCTCAGACCCCTTGAACCTGGATTAAATAACGGTTTGGTTGTTGAGATAATACATGAATTTAAAAAGGGCACAATAGGAGTTATTAATATTCCTGCATAAAGGTGGTTTAATGGGATACTACCAACACAACAAAAAAGAGTACGAGTATTACATTAATAAATATCCCCCTACCCACAGACAGCTTATACGCACTATTGATTTGTTACTGAGGAAAATGAAGGGGTTGCGGTTCACCAGTTGTTTTGAATTGGGGATGGGATACGGGTACATGGTAGATAAAATTTTGAAGAGGTTCAGACCCAAAGTTTACGTCGGCATAGACTTATCAGAAGACCAAATAAGAGAGGCTAAAAAATATTTAAAATGGTATGTTAGCCGAAAGAGAATCACCGTAAAATTGGGTGACATCATAAAATATAAGGACAAGAGAAGATACGACCTCGTTTTCTGTTCCACGGTCCTGAGCCACATACCAGAGCAATACGTAAAAAAAGCTGTGAATAATATGTGTAGGTTGTCCAAAAAGCATATTATAATCGTTGAACCTACAATCGACGTTATAGCGAGCCTTAGAAATAGTGATGACCAATGGTTGTATAATTATAAGGGTGTGTTTGAAGAGTGTGGATGGAAAATCATGGACATAGAACAAGTTGCGGGACATAATTTGCAGTATATGAGATTTGGGAAGGAGGAACAATGACCTTCAGAAAAGTGGACTACACATCCCCGATATTCCTCGTCGTCATGGACAGCGTTCGCCATGACCAATTCCAGAGGGCCAGGACACCCAATATGGATAATGGCGGATTCACTAATTTCTCTCCAGCTATGTCGGGGGCTACGTGGACAATCCCCTCGGTTACGAATATGATGACGGGTAGGCTTCCATTTCACAATGGTCAGGAACAAATCTTTGGGGATAGGTACTGGCTACCCCAATATTTTCACGAAATGGGCGTTTCGACGCACTATATCGCCGCAGTAGGCATACCGACGCACATAATAAAATACGAATGGGACACCTTCCATTTCCCAGATAGAGGATATAGAGACGCTGAACATCTGATAAACAAAGCCTTGGACGTGATTGATAACTTCCCCAACCCCAAGATGTTTTTCTACCTGCACTTCGAGGATACTCATTCGCCTTTTGAATGCGCTGATAACGGTAAAACAGATTGGAGGATAGACAAAATCATAGAATACAATAGTGGTCTTATTCCCCCTGAAATAACCGAAGAGTACTTTGAGTATCTGAAAAAGAGGCAAATAGAATGTATAGAGTTCATGGATAAGGTTCTTAAACCCTTGATAGATATGGATTCAACGATGATAATCACGAGTGACCATGGGGAAAATTTTGGGGAAAATCCACCACGACATTTTGGACACGACGTGCCCCCAAGTCAAAAGTTGTTTGAGGTCCCGTTATTGATAAGGGGTTAGAGGTGAGATAATGAGGTTAACAATCAAAGTAGAAAGTTATTGTTGGAATTGCGAGATAGTTCACAATATAACGAATTATCGGGAGTTTATGCGGGAGATTCAACCTTTCTTAGCCATGATTGGTATGATAGGTGAACCAGTTGGAAATGCATTGTTTAGAGGGAGAGGGGTACCAGCTCAAGATTTTAATGAGCGGATGGAAATTTTACGGTCATTGCAGGCTGAGACGCCTAGGGTCGGGGATGCGCCATTACACCAGACACATGATTATCAATTCTCACATATCGAAGGTGAAGGAGAGAACTTACGTCAGATTTGGGTATGCGGAGGTGAAGGTTGCGATGCTATGCTTACCATTAACGGTAGGCTTAATTTAGAAAGTGCACGAGACGTGCAAGGAGGTGAAATTGATGGTGAACGACAGGAAAATCAAGATTTGGAGGACGGACGAGAAACAGGGGGACAAGGAA
>Ga0114921_10000542_pt1 | contig 16010 bp, 11 predicted proteins | sample BentaG_FD_87016 | JGI IMG/M metagenome (GOLD analysis project Ga0114921, IMG submission 87016) | Deep subsurface microbial communities from South Atlantic Ocean to uncover new lineages of life (NeLLi) - Benguela_00093 metaG | ecosystem: Environmental > Aquatic > Marine > Oceanic > Sediment ...
AAAACTATTGAAAAATAAGAGGTAAGTCTGGAGCGGACGATGGGATTTGAACCCACGACCTTCTGCTTGGCAAGCAGACGTTCTACCACTGAACTACGCCCGCTCACAACTCTTCTTTCACTCGAGTCTTTTTATCTATCCTTCTTATGCTTTTTATTTGGATTATTAAGGCTGGGTTTAATAAATAAAACCCCTACGAATTTATTCTTCTTTCTGTCCGCTCTTTACTTATAGCTCTCTTCTGTTAAGGTTTGGACGATATCTCCAGGTCTAACCGCATCTGTGCTGGAGAGGATTTTTACTGTGGATGTACTGCGTTGAGTATCTACAACAACTAAATCTCCTATGAGTTTTGGAGGAGCCTTCTTTGACGACTCCTTGTAGATATTCATCCTCTCCCCGACTAGAAGGCCATCTTCCTTTCCTAAATCAATGAGGCCCCAAACGTTCCTTGAGCCAATCTGGATCTCTAAATCTTGATAAACTATATTCCCCTGTAAAATTCTCCCCTCTCTGTGAGAAATATCAATGATAGGGACCCTTTCCAAAAGATCTTTTTTCTCTTCAAAGGGAATCATAAAATGGCCGATCATTATCCTGCCGCAAGTCTTTTCTATCTGAGCATGCCCCCAGTCTTCTCCCACATCAATAATCCGGGCTCTTCCTCGCTTCAAGCCGAGAGGACCCAAACCCTGAATGTTTTCTCCGACTTCCAGGATCAAAAACATCTTGTCCACTTCAAGCCCCCTATTTCTTCCCTTATCGAGAAAAACAATGTCTGCGTCACTGAACAGTTTTTTCTCTTCTGCCTTCTCAGCATCGATAATTTTTACATCCAATTTCTTGTCTTCCAGTATAAAAATGGAGCAATAAAGATCAGATTCAGAAATTAAGGGATAGTCTTCTCGGTAAATCCTTGCCTTTTCGATCTGGTGCTTCGGTTTTTCTTCCTGTTTCTCTTGGCTAGATTGAATACCTGCTACTCCTAGAAATGAAAAAATAAAAATCAACAGAGCAAAAGAAATTAAGATTTGAAGCATAATTTTTTTCATCTTCATAACCTCGAAATTAATTTTTCTCCCAAAAAATCTCCCTTCTATTGTATCTATCTCTATTTTTTTAGTCAACACAAAGGTTTTAAAATCCTGCTTCGGGAATTAGGCTTTCTTGACATTAGTTTTCCTTCTTCTTAACATAAAAGAAATTTTCCTCTTGAATGGAGAAGAATTTAACGACGGAAAAAATGAGATTTCAGATGAAAAACCAGAGCCTATCTCTAGAAAAGAACAACTCAATGCCATGAATAAAGTTAAAAAAAAACCTAAGCAAAGAAAGATAAGAGTTTGCCTCCTTTTTGGAGGACGTTCCGCCGAACATGAAGTCTCCCTCGCCTCTGCCAAATCAATCTACAACAGCGTTGATAAAAAAAGATTTGACGTTGTTTCCCTCTACATCGATAAAAAAGGTAACTGGAAAATTGTCCCTTCTCCTCTCTCCCCCGAAAAGTTGGACAAGGGTCCTTCTTTCTCCTTTCTTCCTTGGAGGAAAAAAACATGGCCTAAAATCATAAGGGCCGATATCTACTTCCCAGTGCTTCACGGTCCTTATGGAGAAGATGGAACCATCCAGGGCCTTTTAGAAATGGCCGATGTTCCTTATGTAGGAGCTGGTGTTTTGGCCTCAGCTTTGGGGATGGATAAGGCTATCATGAAGACAATCTTCAAAGCTAGGGATTTACCGGTTGTCAAGCATCTTATTCTTTTTGAATCGGATTGGAAGAAAAACACAAAAAGCATCCTAAAGAAAATCAAAAATGAATTTCCTTTACCTTTTTTTGTGAAACCAGCCAACCTCGGCTCGAGTGTGGGAATATCTAAAGTAAAAAACTATTCCCAAACATCTAGAGTACTTCACCGAGCCTTTTCCTATGACCGAAAAATCCTGGTCGAAGAGGGAATCACAGGAAGGGAACTCGAGTGCAGTGTTTTGGGAAATGAGGCTCCCCAGGCTTCCCTACCGGGAGAGATTTTCCCCTTTAGAGAATTCTATGATTACAAAGACAAATACGTGGAAGAAAAAACAGGCTTTGGAATCCCGGCTAAACTTCCTTCCTCGATTATCAAAGAAATCCAGCACATTTCAATCGAAGCCTATAAAGCTATTGATTGTTCAGGTATGGCGCGAGTGGATTTCTTCTTGGAAGATAAAAAAGGAAAACTCTTCTTGAGTGAAATAAACACAATTCCCGGCTTTACTGATATCAGCATGTATCCTAAGTTGTGGGAAGTAAGTGGCATTCCTTTCTCCCATCTTGTCGAAAAACTTATAGACCTCGGATTCAAAAGGCACAAAGCTAAAAAAAGGAATCTAACTTTTCTTCAATGAGAATTCTTGGCATAGATTTCGGGGATAGAACCATTGGCCTGGCCATAAGCGACAAACTCCTTATTGCCGCTCATGCCTTAGAAAATTATCGACTCACAACAGATGAAGAAGATATGAAATATTTCAAAGCTCTCGTTGCCCAATACGACATCGGCGAAATTGTAGTCGGTCTTCCCTTGAGAATGAACGGAAGCTTAGGCATACAGGCTGAAAAAACCAAAGAATTTGTCTGCCGGCTTGAGAAAGTCTTTAATGTCCCTATAATCCTTTGGGATGAAAGACTTACAACTCAGCAGGCTCTCAAGATTCTCCACGAACAAAAAGCAAAGGGAAAGACTAAAAAGAAACTAAAAGACCAGGTTTCAGCCGCTATCATTCTCTCGAGCTACCTAGAAAGCAGGCGATCGAAATCTCATGGCCCTTAAAATCATAAAAACAGGTTTTGCCTTATCAGCGGTAGTTCTCCTCTTTTTCTGTATCTGGTTAGTTCAAGGAATTTATACTGCCCCCAAAACATCTGCTCATGAAATAATCTTTGAGGTCGAAAGAGGAAAAGGAGCCAAAACCATAGCCCAAGGCCTAAAAAAAAGAGAGGTGCTAAAACAGGAGCTGCCTTTCCTGCTCACGTATAAACTCTTCTTCTTTCCAAAAAGCCTGAAAGCTGGAGAGTATGCATTCTCACTTCCTCTATCTGCCAAGGATGTCCTGAGCACCCTATCAGAAGGAAAAGTTTATCTCCATCCTCTAACCATTCCTGAAGGATTGACAGCCAAGGAAATCTCCGAGCTACTCAGTTCGGCTGATTTTGTTAGGGATGAGAATTTTCTAGAGGCTTTCTCCCAAACTGAATCCATATCTTCTTTGGATCGCGAGGCTCAGAATCTGGAAGGATACTTATTCCCTGAAACATACTTTCTTCCCAAAGGAACGCCATCAGAAAAAATTATTTTAACAATGATATCTCAATTCAAGGAAGCCTTCAAAGTAGAATGGCAAAAAAAAGCTCAAAAAATAGGACTGACTGTAAGAGAAGTAGTTATCCTAGCTTCATTGATTGAAAAAGAAACATCCATTCCCGAAGAAAAAAATCTTGTCTCTTCCGTCTTCCATAATCGCCTGAGGATAGGCATGAAGCTCGATTGCGATCCGACCATCATCTATGTTCTCAAGCATGAAGGACGCTTTAAAGACCGCCTCCGAACTAAGGATTTAAAATACGACACACCCTACAACACCTATCTCTATCCAGGTCTTCCTCCGGGCCCTATCTGTAATCCAGGAAGAGAATCCCTTGAGGCAGCTCTGTATCCCGCTGAGGAAGACTATCTCTACTTTGTCTCTAAGAATGACGGAAGCCACCAATTCAGCCGCACGTTTAAGGAGCACCAGCGGGCCGTGATAAAATATCAGATACGAAAATAAACTAGATAGCTAAATTTGAGGAAAGGAAATCTATGGGGTCAGGCTTTGTCATCATTGGGCAATTTGGACTTAATTCCCTCCTATTTGTATTGTTTCGTGATAAAGCCTGACCCCAATGTGACTTGAGCTCCTCTTCAATGGCCGCTGGAGCTATTCCCCAAAACCTTTTCTCATCACAGAAATTGAGATGCTTCCATGTTAAAATATAATGTAGAAAAAAAAATTTAGCTTTGTTATAGTATTTGCTTTTATGATGCAGAATAAAATTTTCTTCACGCATTTGAAGAACGTCAATAAAAAGACACAAAACAGAGTAAAAATTCATTTGCTTTTCCGGTAAGAAGATGTAAATTTAGGAGGAAAAATGAAAATTAAAAATTTTATAATTCCTTTTGTTCTCTTGGGATTATTCCTCAATCTTGCTTTCTCACCATGCACAATAACAGCAGCGAAAATGAAGCAAGAAGAGGAAAAGGATAAAGCCCAAGAAAGAGTCATCATACCTGAAGAAGTGAAAACCGCTCTCCAACAAGGGATTGCCCAGCGCTTGGGACGTCAGGATATACCTTTCAGAATTATCAAACATCTCCATCTCCCAGCCAGAGAAAATACCCACAGCATTTTTCTCTTTAAGATAAAGAACGTGGACATGGGCTTTGTCCCTCTACCTTCTCCCCCAGACCAGAAAAAACCTGAGGAAGCAGCAGAGGAAAAAAAAGAAATGCCTCCAGCCGCTCAAACAGAGACTCCGGCTGTACAACTCCAGACAAGCCTAAATGCTTTTCTCCAATTTCATCGCTTAGAGGATAAAGAGCCAGTAGAAGTTTTTAAAGAAGTTTATATCCCCATAAATTTCCAAGCAGATAGCACTTCTTACGATCCAGAAAAAGAAGAAGTTTACTCCACCGCCTATCCCCTTTCTCCAGGAGACTACCTTCTGGCTATGGCCATAACCTCTCTCGATTTACAAAAAATCGGAACCCTCTACTTCGAATTTTCCCTTCCTGATACTAGTCTCTTCACAGATAAGCTGGATACAACACCCATCTTTTTTGTCAAAGAATTCAAACAGATGGCCTCTCCCGAGACTACAGCCGAAGTCCACAAGGATTTCTTTACCTATGCTGTTCTTCAGGTCGCACCAAAGATTGAGAGTGTCTTCTCTCCGGGTGAAAAACTCGATATTCTCTATTATATCTTCGGAACCCAACCTGGAGAAGATGGGAAGTTCGATATTGGGGTAAACTATGAAGTTCTGAAAGATGAAGAAAAAATCATCCGTTTCCAACCGATAACTTACCCCAATCCCTTTGTCAGCCAGCCCCTACCCATGAAGAAAACGGTTATCATAAAATCAGAAGAAGAAGGCGAAAAAAAGGAACCAAAGGATTTAGAACCGGGAGCCTACACCCTTTCTGTAAAAATCAAGGACAATGTTTCTGGGAAATCCTTAACCAAAGAAATTAATTTTGAAGTAAAATAACAAGCCCTTTTCTTAAAGATTGCCCTGAGGGAAACCTTGATTTTTTATTTAGATAGGGAAGAATCCTTGAAAATTAACTTAAACTAGGAGAAAATAAAAATGCTGGTCACTAACGGCATGAAAAATAAAAGTCTCTTTTGTCTTCTTCTTTTCAGTTTCTGCCTCCTCTTTCTTTCTTCCTGTAGGCTATACAATCTAGAAAGAAAATTAGACCCTGAGGAGCAAGATTGGCTCTCTCAAGTGAGATACACCGTTACTTCAGAAGAGAGGAAAATTTTCCTCGAGCTCCCTCCCTCTGAAAGGGAAAAATTTAAAGAAGAATTCTGGAAAAAAAGGGATCCTGATCCAAGTACTGAAGAGAATGAATTCAAGATAGAATATTACAAAAGGATCGATTACGCCAACAAATATTTATCCGGAGGAGGAAAGCCCGGATATCTTCAAGACAGGGGGAGAATCTTCATTCTTTTCGGCCCTCCCACGGAAAGGTCACGCTATCCGGGAAGCGAGCCACCCTTTGAGATCTGGTATTATGGACGGTTTCCCATCACATTTGTCGATAGATTTTACAATGGAAACTACCGGCTTGTAGCCACTAATCTCGCCGTCCTCAACGAAATAAACACAGCTCTGGCTAATGTACGAAAAGGACAGAAGAGGCAAATTGAACAATCCGAAGAAGGAAAAGCCTTCTTTGACATCAATCTAAAAATAGAAAAAGACTCTAAAAAAGAACCTTTTTTATCCGTAGAAATTCCCTACAGAAAAATCTGGTTTGCTGCTAAGGAAGACATCCTCGAGACCACCCTTGTGTTATTCATGGAGATTTTCGACTCTAATCAAGAAAAAATCTGGCAGTATCAAAAAGATTTCCTTATCTCATTAACTGAAAGAGAATTAGAGGAAAAAATGGATAAGGCCTATCAAATCAAAATCCCCCTTAAATTAGAGAAGGATAGTTATTCTTTACTCCTGGAAATCACCAATAAAACCGGCGAAGAAAAACTTAAAAAATCTCTTAGTTTTACTATCTAGAAATTAATATTCTCTCTCTTCGCCTTCCCTTTTTAACCATCTATTCTTTATTATCTTTCCAGATGTTTCAGGAATGTTTTTACTTGCTCTGCCTTATCTGAATCCGGCTTGAGTTCAAGGTATTTGAGGAAATTTTTTTTAGCTTGCTCTTTGATATTCAAGTTCAAGTAGCACAATCCTAGTTGATAATAAGCGTCAGCCATGTTTGGATCCATCGCTGCAGCTTTTTCATAGTATTGAGCTGCCGCCTCAGTCTTTCCTCTATTAAAGAGGTTAGTTCCGATGTTGTAAAGGATCACTGGTGGTGTAACATCCTTGGCTAATAATTTATCAAGCAGCTCCATGCCCTTTTCCAGCTCTCCCCTTTCTAAATTTATGTTTCCCAGGCTCATCAGGGCATCACTATTCTCTGGCTCCTGTTCCAAAACTGCTTGATAATGAGGTATTGCAGAATCATAATCCTCCAATTCATAATAGCAGTTCCCTATATTGAGATTAATCTGGTAGAATTCTGGAATTTTTTCTTTAATTTCTTCATATTTCACCAGAGCTTCTTTATACTTTTTCTTCTCAAACAACTCGTTCCCTTCATTGAGCAATATCTTTACCGGTCTCAGCAAGTCTTCTCTCACTAAAGTCTTTTCTGCTTTCTTCAATACAATTTCTATGGGAGGGTTCTTGGCGAATTCACTCACCTGATAGGACATTTTCTTGGGCAAGTATCCCTCAGCTTCGACATCCACATTCCATTCGCCTCCTTTGATCCAGGCGGCCAAAAACTCTCCTTTTTCATCTGTCTCAAATTGAACTCTGGCCTGCAGTTTTACATGTATGAGTGTGATTTTCGCCTTGGCAATCGGCTCCCCACTTTCTCCACGCACCACTCCCCTGAACCTGCCCTTCCCCTTCCAATCCTGAGAAAAAGAAAATACAGAAAGGAAGATGAGGATAATGATGAATGCCAGAGGAAAAAATTTCCATCTCAATGCCATATTTTTCTCCTTTTAAAGATTAATATAATGAACCAATGTTTCCTTTATCCACTTCCGATCAATCTTAAATTGGAATCGAAACTCTCATTTCACAGGCAAACTAGTTCAAAAAGATGTTATCAAAAGTGAGGCAGGAAAAAATTTTTGTATATTAAAGAACAGAAAATTTTAATTTTTGACTGGCCGTCTTTTTTGCAATTTCATCAGTCACCTTTAAGATCAGCTCATATTCTCCTGTCTCCGGGAGAGCAGAAAGAGGAATTCCAGTACCTTCCAACATTGCCTCTCCTTCCATTAATTTCTGCTGTTTTTTTACAGGATTCATCTTGAACTTCTTCTCCCCTATCTGGAGCTCTAATTCAATCAGAAGAGAGCAGGTCTGATTTTCATCCACAGCGATGTTATAGATATAATAGAACACATTCAGCGATTGCTCCTTGGTGTAGTGCTGCTCAAAAAGAGGAAGCATAGAATAGCGTCCCAAAGAAAAAGCATCATACTTATCTTTTTTGGCCGAAGCTTTCTCCTCCTGAACTTGAGGAGAAGCAAGAAGTGATGAGAGGCCTAGCTCCTGACTCCAGAGATTGGGTACAGTAATTTTATGCTTTTTCACGGAATATGTTTTTTTATCTTTGGTGTAAAAACCAATAAAAAGCTCGTACTCGCCGGGCAACACAGGAAGGCCGACCTGAGAAATAAAATAGTCCTTCTCCTTAATCAGAGATTTCTCCTGACGGAAATTATAGGAATTGGCCGTTGATTCTAATCCTCCGAAAAAAACAAGTTTTTTTGGGACCTTCTCTTTCTTCTCTCCAGGGTCAATTTTCACCAGAAAGGTCAGATAACTGCTATCATTTTCGCCTTTAACGAATATCGCCTTTTCTTCAAAGGGAATCTGAAAAATATTCTGCTGAGTAGTTCTCACTTTTTCTATAAGCTTTCCTTCGAAGGATTCTGGGGAAAATGTCACGGTTTTTTTCCACTCGGGCAGCTTTTTTAAATCTGGATAAAGCAAGACTCTTTCCTGGAAGGAATAGAATGCCTCCAAGACTCTGAAATCAGTCTGGGTGCGTTCTAAGACATAACCATCCTTGTCTATCGAGGAAACAAGCTCTCTTGATCGCTGATCTTCCTGCTGAGTCCAATCAGAACGAACAGCAGAAAAGCCGACACTGAAAGTTCCTTTAGGAAGGTTCATCCAAGGCCGAGTAGGATAGACCCATATTATTACGCGTGGGTCCTGCCTGAAGACTCGGGCTGGATTGCCAAAACAAAGATATATTTTGCCCATATCCGTCTTAGCCCCTGTCAGGTATCCAAAGATGAAAGCTTTCTTCACATATTTCAAGCGCTGGTAATATTCTTCTTTAAATTCATTCTTTTCAGTTCGAGGAGCAGGATCTCTCTTGGCCCAGAAAAGCTGTATAAAAAATTCCTTGTCTTCATCCTTTTTTAGCTTCTTAAATTCGGCTCTTTCAGCATCGGTTATCAGAAAATCGACCTCTTCCTTCAGCCACTTTTCGTATCTATCCTTCTCCTTTGCTGATACATTCAGAAAGATTAAAAAGATCGACACGAGAATTAATGCAAAAGTCTTCTTATTCATCATTTTTCCTTTCTATTTTTGTTTTTTTAAATAATCAAGCAATTGTTGGGCAATATCTGCCTTTTCATGCTCTGGAGCTAACTCCAGAAATTTTTCTAAATTTTCTACCGCGTCTTCCACTCTGTTTTGTCCGACGTAGATAGTCCCTACATGGTAGTATGCATCAGCATAATCGTCTTTAAGCTCCACCGATTTCAGAAACGCCTCCAGAGCTCCTTCTGATTGTCCCAAGTTCGTCAAACAGACTCCAAGATTATAGAAGGCATCCGGGTCATCCGGACTGAGCTCAGATGCTTTCTGGTAATGTTTTTTTGCTTCTTCATAATTATCACTCTTGGCCAATATTTCACCGAGCTCTTTGTTGCTGCTGTAGCTTTCTGGATTAAGCTCCACAGCCTTTTGAAAGGCGACCAGAGCTTCTTCTTCCCTGTCCATTTTTTTGTAGGCCAGTCCCAGGTTGAGGAAGTAACCCCATTGAGTCGAACTGAATTTTATGGCCTCCTGGTAAGCATCTGCTGCTTCTTGGTATTTCTTTTCAGCATAAAGTTTATATCCCTTCATGAAATGTCTATCAGCATCTGATAGGGTTCGCTCTAATATTGCCTCGGTTTTTTCCATTATGACTTCCAATCTGCTCCATTCTGCGATGCTCACCTTAACTTCCTTGGAGAAAGGACCATATCCTGCTTTTTTGAAGGTCACCTGGTAGTAGCCTGGCCAGAGTCCAACTTGGGTGAATTTGCCATTCTGATCTGTTGTAAGTGTAAAATACTTAGATGATGCTTTTACTGAAACAATCGTAACTGTCACCTTTTCCATTGGATTTCCGCTGTTGTCTGTGACGATTCCTTGAATCTTGCCCTCAACTGAAGGCCAAAGATTAAACGAAAAAAGACCTATTACAAAAACCAGGATGACACATTTTTTTATCATATCATTCTCCTCAATCATTTCAGTAATATTAATTCTAGAGAATAATTATCTCAAGTCAGCTGGGGCTCAATCTTCCAACTGTTTTTTTGTTTTCCTCTCCAACTCCTTTATCTTCTCCTGGTTGGGATCAAGACTCAAAGATTTTTGAAGGAGTGGCAATGCCTTCTTAGGCTGATTCAGGTTCAAATAACACTCGGCAGCCAGGTTTAAAACGCTTATCTCTGCTGCCTGTTGCATAAGCTTTTCTAAGTATACGAGGGCCGAAGACCAATCACTGAGACTCGCATAATTTAAAGCGATGATTTTGGCTGCTTCCCTTTCTTGAGTGGCCTGGTAAGCAGGGAAAACAAGAGTCAGAGAGTCTTGAAACCGCTGAAGGGCAAAAAGACTTTTTGCCAACAAGATCCTTGTTTGGGGAGCATCCTTCATCTTTAGGGCTTGCTCAAGAGAGGTGCGGGAACGCTCATAGTTTCGAGTCATAAAGTATTGAGAACCCAGTGTATAAAGCTGTTCCGCATCAGGGAATGAGTTGCGGAGTTTGGAGTAAATCCAGGGCATGACTTGATAGGACCGGGAGAGAATGATGAAATTTTCTCTTTCGGTAAGTATCTCGCTGCCGTTAGAATCGAGGAGTGAAATCTTCACTCGATAATATCCTGGCTTGAGAGAGGTGAGGGAGAGAGGATTGATATCTATTCCTTCTCCATCTTGGCTTTGAACTTCGCTCAAGGATTTTCTTAAGCTCAATACAGGATTGTCAACATTAAAAGAGAATATCTCTACGAGGAGACTCTTATCAGTTTTTTCTTCAAGGCCGTATACTTGACAGTAAAGGCCCATCCCTTTCTGGGGAAGAAAGTTATTCTGAGCATTGATTAAATATTGATTCTCTCCAAAGGCAAATGCTTTGAGCTTATTCCTCTGACTCTCCTTGAGTCCTTCTCGGCTATGATACAAAAGGAGGTTGCTGAGAATTGGGGCATCTCCTTGGGGAACGAAGATTTCTGTCTTGAATGAGGTGAAATCTTTAGATGTTTTATTTTTAAGCAAGAAAAAGAGCTTGTAATTTCCTGAGATAATGGGTAACACATCCTGAAAAGAAAAGGCCTGCCGTTCGTGTTCTCTGTACTGCTCGGGAGTGATTCTAAGGGGAATCTCCTCCTCCTTTTCCAAGACAGGGTTTCCTCGAGTATCTTCAATCCTTAAGATGAGCTGAAAAGAAGCGTAGTATTTTTCTTCGTAGAAAGCAAAATTTACTTTTTTCGGCTCAACAGCCCAGTGGATAAAAAACTGATTGAAATTCTTAAAAACCCTAATCTTGAAGCTGCTCTCTACGAAATTGTGAGTGTACTCAGTCTCCACAAAATCTTTATAATCAAGATAAGAGCGGACGTAAGCATCAGAGAATTTCTTCTCTGGCAGAGAATGCACATTGGAAATAATAGTATCAGAAGAAAACGAGGCCATACCTAATGGTTTCTCCCCCGGAAGGTAGCTGAGCGAGGCATTGGCTAATTCTGCAGATATTTCTCTTATTCTCTGGAAGGAACTGTTACGATCAAAGGATTGGTCGTAGAGAGAAGGAAGTACAAGCTTTTCTGGTCCTTCAACTCCAGGATAATACAGGCGGTACTCTCCCATTCCTTGATGTTGGTAAAAAATAAGGTAAAAATAAGGAGGAAGACCGAATTCCTGTTCCCCTTGATAATACCAGAGCTCCAGAGGGAGCAGCTTAGAACTGGTTGTGAAATACTGTCTTTCCAGAGGCGGACCGAGGAGAAGATAAAAATAACCCCTGTCAGTCTGACTCCCCCTTCTTGAAGTCTGGCGTCCAAAATTTCCATCTGCAAACTGAACCCTCTTCATATACTCCTGGTAAAACTCGTTTTCAGATGTGTCAGGTAGAGGATCACGCTGTTTCCAAAAAACCTGGATGAATCTATTTCTTTCCTCTTCTGTTTTAAGCTTTAGAAAAATTTCTCTCTCTTTTTTGGTAATAATCGGAGAAACTGTCTCAAGCCAATTTTTATGTTCGTCTGTGATCTTTTGCTTTGATAGGAGAGGGAGAACAATTAAAATCAGAATCAAAGACAAAATAAAACACTTTCGCATATTCTGTTCTCTTACTTATTAAAAATAACACAAGCCTAGATAAGTTTCAAATAACTGCCAGCCGCAATTTTTGTAGGGGCTTGATTCATCAAGCCCGTTTTTAAGTCATTAAGTAGGGGCTTGATTTATCAAGCCTATTTTTAGTCAATAATAAAAAACATCGATGGCACAAATTTAATAAGAGGAAAACAAAGAATATAAGCGAAAAAACCTCAAAAGAAAAATTGCTTTTTTTTTGACTTTTAAATATAGTCTACAAGAGTGGGCAGCTTGACGAAATCCAATAAATTGGAGAATTCAATTTTTTGGAGAAAATACGTCTTTTCGTACACAAAAAAATAATGTATGTTATTGAAAATAAACAAATTATATTTTTATAAAATTGGCATAAAATTTGCTTAATAGATATATTAAAAATAATGAAATCATTTCATACCTCATATTCATTCCCTGTATATTATCAATATATGGAAACAAAGGAGGTGGTAATCGAGAAGAAAAATTTATTTTACGGGCAAAGGAGGAGGAAAGGCACATGAGTTTATAACTCCAGCCTTCCTCGCTAATTTAAAAAGAAGAAAAAAAAGGAGGGAAAATGAAGAGTAAGTCAATACTCTCAATAGGAGCCATGCTCTTAATCCTTTCAGCTCTCTGTTTCTCCCAGTTCAAAGCAACCGGTGCTATTGTTGGGTCGGCAGTGGATGAAGAAGGAACTCCTATTCCTGGTGTTACAATCACCTTGACGAGTCCTAATCTAATGGGTGTCCGAACGGCTGTAACTGATGCAGAGGGACAATATCGATTTCCTGCACTTCCCCCTGGTATATTTTCAGTTAAAGCCGAGCTTCAAGGCTTTGCCACAACTATCAGGGAAGAGATCCGTCTGCACACCACTATCAGATTGACTGTTGACTTTACGATGAGAATGACCGCCTTAGAAGAAGAAGTGACGGTCATTGCTGAATCACCCACAGTGGACGTCAAAACCTCAGAAACTGCCTCTGTGACTTTATCCGATGAAATCCTTCGTAATATGCCTACCAGCCAGTTTGTCACCGGCATCGTCAACCTCGCACCTGGTGTTGACGGGAATGTGGCTTATGGTGCTTCTGGTAGTACGGGAGTTTCCTACCAAGTAGACGGTGTGGATGTCTCTGATCCTGAACTGGGTTCAGCCTGGGTCTTCCTCGATTATAACATTATCGAGGAAGCCAAGATTATGGGAATAGGACTCAACGCCGAGTACGGTGCCTTCACCGGAGTTATCTTTAACACCATCACCAAGTCTGGCGGGAATGAATTCTCCGGCCATGCTGAGATTATTTATCAGAGTACGAATAGGGATTTTCTCGGGCTTAAGAATTTCTTCAACACAGATAACAATGCAGCCTATCTCGAGGATAATCCTGGCTTAACATCACCACTACAAGGGTTGTTGGATTCCAGTTTCCACCTGGGCGGTCCTCTAAAAAAGGATAAACTCTGGTTTTTCGCTGGGTTTCAGTACTATCGGTCAAAAAACAGACCGACAGGCCTTGTGGAGCCCCATTTCAGAGACTACAAGCAGCCCAGACTTTTCCTGAAGCTCACCTCCCAGCTGAGCTCCTCGCTCAACCTGATGACGTTTCTCGAGATCGATACGTACAATGGAATAAACAGGTCTACCGGTACAACGAGTCCTACTCCAAACACCGGAGTTAAACAGACATCACCAGAAGCAGTCTTTAACTTCGATTTAACGACTGTCATGAGTCCTACAACTTTTATCGACCTCAAAGGCGCCTTTTTCACTGGCTACTACTACCTCGACCCACAGGGCTCTGGCACCGCAGTATGGAATGCTGAACAATACATATGGCTGGACACCAACAGCGAGTGGTGGTATAAGGCAGACCGTAAGCGCGGCCAGGCCAACGCAGCTATCACCCACTATGCCGAGGATTTCATCAAGGGCAACCATGATTTCAAATTCGGGACTGAGTTTGAGTGGGGCTGGGCAAGGAGCAGATACGGCTTCACCGGCTATATTGAAGGAATAGGACCTTCGGCTTATATTTACGACTGGTTCGGCTATCTCTATGCTTACCAGTACGAAGGCTATGACCTTAACAGCAGTTACATCCGGAATGAATGGTTTGTTCAGGATTCTTGGTCGATTTCTGAAAACTTAACCCTTAACCTTGGAGCCCGCTACAGCATAATGAGGGGACGTGTTAAGGGCAAATCCGGTGCTGTGTACAAGGCCAGCCGCCTCGCTCCTCGGCTAGGCTTTGCCTGGGATATTTTCGGTGACCATTCAACTGTTCTCAAAGCCCATTTCGGACGTTACACAGAAGCCATGTACACCGGAGTCCACGACCGCTTCAATCTTGTGAGTGCCTACAGCGATTTTGTCGGCTGGTCAGAATGGCCACCAGGAAGTGGTCAATGGTATGAGGATTGGCGGACAGAGCCAGAGGAAACACTTCTTGCAGACAACATAAAACATCCCTACATGGACCAGTGGACCGTTGGCATCGAACGGGAGCTCTTCAGAGACACCTCGCTCGGAGTCACTTACATCAACCGCCGATGGAAGAGCATCTTAAATCCCTATGATATACTTGGCGAGTACGAACAGAAAACCGTATACGATCCAATTACAAACGAACCGTACACAGTATGGAACCAGACAAATCCTGGTGAGCGTCAGCTTGTTGTGGCCAACCTCAAAAAAGGCGATCCCTGGGTAACAGATGATGTATACAGGCAGTACCATGGAGTCGAGGTCCTCTTCAACAAGAGGTTCTCCAACAAATGGCAGCTCCTCGCATCCTACGTGTGGTCTAAATGTACCGGTACTGTCGATAACGGCTTTGGAGACGATGTCGGTTGGGGTGGAAGCACATATCGCCCAAATTTTTGGATAAACAGAGACGGAAAATGTACGAATGACCCGACTCACATGGTCAAACTCCAGGGTTCATACATCTTTCCCTTGGACATCCATTTCAATGCTTATTTCCGCTACATGACGGGACGTAACTACACTAGAGGCGTCCGCTTCAGGCTCGACCAGGGAAGAAGGACAATCTTCTCTGAACCGATGGGATCAAGGAGATTAGAAAATCAAGCGTCACTCGACCTCCGTCTGGAGAAGACTTTCAAATTTGCCGACAGATTTCGCATCGGTCTCATGATGGACATCTTCAACGTATTCAATGACGATTCGATCACTTCCTGGGGAACTACCATTAATTCGAGCTGGTTCCCTGACCTCTCCCAGTACGCATCCTCTGAGGGACACAACGTTTACGGGCTGGTCTCTCCGAGAGCAATCCGCATCGGACTACGGTTCTTCTTCTAAGTTTGAACAGAAACTGAATCTAAGAGAGGGAGGCTGCTAGCGCAGCTTCCCTCTCTATTTCCTTAATGTAGGGGTTTATTTTCTTACTGTAGGGACTTGATTCATCAAGTCCATTTTCTTACTTCTTTTTTCCTTCCTGATGCATGTCCATTTATGTTAGAATTTTCTTATGAAGAAGGACAAAAAAGAAAAAAAAATCCCTTCCTTTAAAGTTCTCGTCCCCTTAATTTCTATTCTTATTCTGGCCATCATAATCGGTTATCTTTTCCTGAGGCCTAAACGTCCATCCTTTTCCTCTCTTAAAGGCAGTAAAGAGTTTAATTACATCTTGATTACCATAGACACTCTACGCGCTGACCATCTTCACTGCTATGGGTTCTCCTCTATAGAAACACCGTATATAGATCTCTTTGCTTCTAAAGGTATAAAATTCGAAAAATGCATTGCTCAGACTCCTCTCACGTTGCCCTCACACGCTTCCATCTTAACTGGAACTCATCCTCTATTCCACGGAGTCCGCGACAATGGAGGATTCCTCGTCCCGGAGGAACTAATAACCCTGGCAGAACTCTTCAAGGACAGGGGCTACGAGACAGCTGCCTTTGTGGCTGCCTATGTCCTTGATTCTAAATGGGGTTTAAACCAGGGATTTGATCATTACTTTGATATGTTCGATTTGAGCAGATTTGAGAAAAT
>Ga0114921_10000543_pt1 | contig 16006 bp, 16 predicted proteins | sample BentaG_FD_87016 | JGI IMG/M metagenome (GOLD analysis project Ga0114921, IMG submission 87016) | Deep subsurface microbial communities from South Atlantic Ocean to uncover new lineages of life (NeLLi) - Benguela_00093 metaG | ecosystem: Environmental > Aquatic > Marine > Oceanic > Sediment ...
ACCGACGGGGCCATGAGCGAGAGCCAAAAGATTCACGCCAAGGCCGTTGAGCAGGCCAAATCCATAAGGAGGGCGGCTGCCAAGCGAATGCCGGCTGCCATCGGGTTGGTCATGAAGGGGCTGGATATCTGAAGGCATTGAGCATTGAACATTGAGCATTGAACATTTTAGGTAGATCGGGATATTGGGTGGACTTGGTGGACTAAAATCCACCTAATCCAACTAATTTATCTAATCCACCTAAGTGGCGAGTGGAGTGAGGTATAGGTGGCTATCGTTCCGGTTAAGAAGATAGAGGTCGTCGGGCGCCATGCCCAGTGTCAGGAGACCCTGGAGGCCCTTCATGAGCTGGAGGCAATTCAGATCACAGACCCGAAGGAGGTCCTTCCTGAAGATGAATACAGGGAGTTTCTGGGTCCTGAGGAGATAGGGGATAGGGAGCTCGAGGAGAAACTGGTCAGGCTGGGATATGCCATCAATTATCTTGCCGGCTTTGTTCCCAAGGAAGGTTTCCTTAGCGGGTTGACTAGGGGGAAGTTCATCCTAACCCCCGAGACATTTGCCAAGATCCTCGCCAAATTCAACTTTGACCAGATCTGTGATAAATGCAAAGGGCTGGCCGGCAATCTTCGCCAGTTGGCTAACGAAAGGGATGAGCTTCTTGACCAGCACAAGGAGATGGAGCCATGGGTGAACCTTGATGTGTCCCTCTCGGAGCTTGCTGATACCAGAAGCACGAGGATGCTTTTGGGCATCCTTCCGGCGGGCAATTATGGTAAATTTAGTGAGGATATCTTGAAGGCAGCCCCGGAATCTTACATTGGCCGGATCAGCTCCGATAAGGCCTCCGAGTATCTCCTCGTGATCTTTCCCAAGGATTCTGAGGAGAAAGTCTTGGCTGTCTTGAAGGGGCAAGGCTTCGATAGCATAGACTATCCAAGAATGGATGCAACTCCCGGGAAGCTTCTATCCCAGATAGAGGACAGGCTGAGGAGGATTGAATCTGAAGAGGAGGAATTGAGGAAAAGGGGGCGAAGATTGGCCAAACATCGGGTCAAGCTGATGGCCCTTTATGACTATTATGTCCATATGAAGGAGAGACAGGATGCAAGGGGTCTCCTCCTCAAGACCCAGGATGCCTTCTACCTGGCAGGGTGGATCCGCGCAAGGGATGCCAGGAAGGTCAAGAGGGAGCTAACCAGAAGGTTTGAGCCGATAGCGGTAGCGATAAGCTCTCCTGAGGAGGGCGAGGAGCCCCCTATTCTCTTGGAGAATAGGCCTGCGGCCAGGCCATTCGAATTTGTGACGAAGTTATACGGCCTGCCCTGCTACCGGGAGGTGGAGCCAACTGTGATTCTCGCCCCATTCTTTGCCATCTTCTTCGCGGTCTGTCTAACCGATGCCGGATACGGTCTCGTCCTGGCCCTGCTCGCCTGGTTAGTTTTAAAGAGGCTGAGTCTTGGTCAGGGGGGGAGGGCTCTTATAAAGTTGCTCTTTTCGCTCGGGGTGACCACCATTGTAATTGGAGCCCTGGCGGGTAGTTTCTTCGGGGCGGACTTCGATCTTTTCCCCCAGAAGCTGGGATTCTTGAAGGAAATGAGGAACCGAGTGATGATTATAGACCCGCTTAAGGATTCGCTTAACTTTCTTATCTTTGCTTTGATATTAGGCTTTATTCATGTGCTCTGTGGGTTCGGGACAAAGATGTATGGGGATATCAGAGAGGGAAGGATCTTGGATGGGATTTTGGATCAGGGCTCCGTATTGATGCTCATCTCAGGGGCGGCGTTCTTTCTCCTGGCAAAGATTGGCAAGCTTCTCCCAGGGGTATGGATTAAACTTCCTGAAGAGCCCTGGAGCTCGGTTGGGCGAATGATGGTACTCGTGGGATGTGGGGCGATACTTCTCTTTTATGGAAGGACCTCAAAGAACCTGATTGGAAAGCTTGGCTCTGGGCTTTACAAGCTTTATCAGATACTGACAGGCGCTATCCTCAGCGACATCCTCTCTTACTCTCGACTGATGGCCCTTGGGCTTGCGACATGTGTGATGGCTCAATCGGTCAATAGAATCGCTGCACTCATTCCATCTGTATTGTCAATGATCCCTGGCCTCGGTCCGCTGCTTTCAAAAACCCATTTCGTCTTTCCCCTCTTGGTTGTCATGACATTAATTATTGGCCATATCTTCGTTATAGCCATAAATACTTTAGGAGGGTTCATCCATACTGCAAGGCTCCAGTTTGTGGAGTTCTTTCAGAAGTTTTATATAGGAGGAGGTGAGCCATTCAGGCCCTTCAGGAGCGAGACAAGGTACACAGTCATAGAATCTGTGAAAAGTAACGATTAACATTGAACAATTAGTTTAAGGAGGTTAGAAGATGGGATTGTGGTTATCTATAGCCGGCATAGCGGCTGCAGTGGCGTTGGCTGGGATTGGCTCAGCCATAGGGATAGGCCTTGTTGGACAGGCGAGCGCAGGTATTTTGAGCGAAAACCCAAAAATGTTTGGCAGGCTGATTATACTCATCGCCCTTCCCGGCACACAGGGTATCTACGGATTTGTGGCTGCCTTCCTGGCGATGGTGAAGGCAGGACTGCTTGGTGGGGCACCGGTGGCACTTACCTCTGCTAATGGGTGGCAGATTTTCTTTGCCTGCATGCCCATAGCGTTCGCTGGCCTTGTCTCAGCTATACATCAGGGGAAGGTCTGTGCCGCTGGAGCAGGGCTGGTGGCAAAGCAGCCGGGTGAAACAGGAAGGGCGTTGGTAATCGGCGTATTTGTAGAGTTCTACGCCGTCCTTGGCTTATTGACGACGATATTCTTGCTTACAGGGATAAAGTTATAATTGTTCGAGGGAGTGAGGCGTGCCTATCTCGAAGATAATTGCCAAGATCGACCAGGAAGCTAAGGAAAAGGCGGAGAGCATCCTGGGGGAGGCCAGAAGCAAGGCTGATCAGACCCTGAAGGAGGCCAAGAAAGAGGCAGAGTATGCCAGAGCCCGAATCCTGGAGAAGGCCAAGCAGGAGGGTCTGGCCAAGCGCAGGGGGATAGTGAGCCTGGCAAGCTCAGAGGCAAGAAAGCTCGTTCTGGCCGAGAAACAGGCTATCATCCAGGAGGTCTACCAGAGCGCCTTAGAGAATCTCAAAGAAATGAGCATCGAGGATTACAGGAGATACTTCAAGAAGATGCTCCTTGGGCTTTGTGAATCGGGCGATGAGACCATCATCCTCTCGCCTCAGGATAGTGAAAGGATTACCCCTGAATTCATCCAGGAGGTCAATCGCCAGATTGCTGGGGGCAAGGGTAAGCCCCGTAAAATCCTGAAGGGATCTATATGGGGCGAGAAAGGAGGACTTTCAATCTCTGATGAGACTCGCCCGATGGCAGGCGGGTTCGTCTTGAAGCGCGGGAAGGTAGAGATTGACAATTCCTTCGATTCTCTGGTGAGGTTTGTTCGAGAGCAGACAGAGCCGGAGGTGATAGCGATACTCTTTGGGTAGGGTAGAGGGCAAAGAGAAAATGCAGAATGCAGAATTCAGAATGCGGAAGTGTAATCATTCAGAATACGGAAGGCAGGATCCAGAAGTGAAGAAAAAATAATTCCGAATGCTCAATTCATAATTCCTCATGGAGTGAGGTAATGGATACCAAGTACGCTTATGCTGTTGGAAGGATAAGGGCCTTAGAGACCAGGTTCCTGAATATGCCCAAACTTTTAGTGATCCTGGAGGCTGCCGATGCCCCAGGAGCGCTCAATATGTTGAGCGATACTGTATACGCAGAGAGCCTGGCTGAGGTCAGGGATGAGTCTAAGTTTGAAACCATCATGGCTCACGAACTTGCGCGCACCTATGGTTTATTCCGAGACCTCTCGCTCGACCCAGAGCTGACTGACCTTTTCTTCCTGAGAAACGACGTCCACAATCTAAAAGTGATTCTGAAGGCCAAATATGCCCATGCCCGACCAGATCCTTATCTCCTGGACCTAGGACTCTTTGGGCTTACGACCTTGAAGCAGATGATTGAGAAGGAAGACTTCAGGGTGTTGCCCCAGGTCATCCAGGAGGGAGTACGTGAGGCAATGACCCAGTTCGACCAACGCAAGAACCCTCAGGCGGTTGACATAATCTTAGACGAAGCTTTATATAGTCTGCTCCTCGAGGCCGCTCGTTCGCGTAAGGACCCATTCCTGGAAGAGCTCTTCCGGATGGATATTGACCTAACGAATCTCAAGACATTTGTAAGGCTTAAAATCCGAGCCAGAGGAAGGGAGCAGCTGCAGGAGGCTTTGCTGGCAGGCGGCTTCTTGCCGACCGAGAGGCTCCTGAAGTTGTTCGACGGCACATTGGAGCAATTTGCCCAGGGGCTCAGGAATACCAGGTATGGAAGGGTGATCGCAGATGGAATAGCCAATTGGAAGGAACATGCCCAGCTTACATATTTGGAGAAGCTCCTCGACGATTATCTGTTCGATTACCTGAAGCAGGCCAAGTATATCACCTTTGGCCTGGAGCCATTGGTTGGCTATCTATTAGCCAAGGAGACAGAGATCAGGAACATCCGAACCATCCTGGTGGGGAAGTTCAACAATCTTCCTAAGCAGCAGATTTTGGAGAGGCTGCGCGAGACCTATGTCTGAGATTGCTTTGATCGGAGATCCAGAGTTCATCCTGGGGTTTAAGGCTTTAGGTATTGAGCTTTTTCCAGTGGCAACATCTCAGGAGGCACTGGATACGTTAAAAAGTGTAATAGCCGATGGATACGCCGCCATTTATATCACGGAGGCCTTTGCTTCCGAATTTCTGGGTGCAATTATGGATTTGAGCAGCCAGAGCAAGGCCAGCATCTGCATCATCCCGGATAAAACAGGGAGTTCCGGCCTTGGGCTGGAGAGGCTGCGCCAGATAGCAGCAAGGGCCATCGGAGTGGATATCCTTAAACCCCGTTAGGGGCACCATTGGGGATAGTCACTTTTTAAAACCTCCAACGGGCTAAAGAGGAGGGGGAAAAAGGTGCCAGAAGGGCGAGTGATCAAGGTTTCGGGGCCACTAGTTGTTGCTGATAGGATGGAGGGGGCCAGGATGCACGATATAGTGAGGGTTGGCCAGGAGAGGCTTATTGGTGAAATTGTTGAGTTGAAGGAGGATCAGGCAAGCATTCAGGTATACGAGGAGACCAGCGGGATGGGCCCAGGGGAGCCCGTCTATCCTACAGGTCGTCCCCTGAGCGTTGAACTTGGCCCTGGCCTGATTACTTCCATATACGATGGGATTCAAAGGCCATTGGATATTCTTGCCGAGAAAGCCGGCGCCTACATCGCCAGGGGCGTGGATATCCCTGCCATCGACCGAGAGAGGAAATGGTACTTCAAGCCGATACTTTCTTCGGGCAATGAGGTTGCATTCGGCGACATCCTGGGGAGTGTTCAGGAGTCCCCTGCTGTGGTCCATAGGGTAATGGTTCCATACGGGATCGAGGGAACGATCGAAAAGATTTATGAGGGGAATTTCCGTGTGACGGACGCCATCGCGAAGGTCAAGAAAGACAAGGAAATCTACGAGGTACGAATGCTTCAGGAGTGGCCTGTCAGAAGGCGACGGCCTGTCAAGGAGAAGTTACCCCCCTGTGCTCCTTTGGTCACAGGGCAGAGGGTCATCGACACGTTCTTCACCCTGGCAAAGGGAGGGACTGCTTGCATTCCTGGCCCCTTTGGATCAGGGAAGACGGTGGTCCTTCATCAGTTTGCGAAGTGGTCGGATGCCGACATCATCGTGTATGTTGGGTGCGGGGAGCGCGGAAACGAGATGACGGATGTTCTTTTAGAGTTTCCACAGCTTACGGATCCCCGCACAGGTCAGGCCCTGATCAACCGAACGGTCATGATCGCCAACACTTCGAATATGCCCGTGGCGGCTAGGGAAGCCTCGATCTATACTGGAATAACTATTGCCGAGTATTACCGCGACATGGGCTACAGGGTGGCAGTAATGGCAGACTCAACGTCGAGATGGGCTGAGGCCTTGCGCGAGATGTCTGGCAGGTTGGAGGAGATGCCCGGCGAAGAGGGCTATCCCGCCTATCTTGCTGCGCGAGTGGCTGAATTCTACGAGCGAGCTGGTAGGGCGGTATGCGCTTCAGGGAATGGGCGAAGGGAGGGCTCTATATCGGCAATAGGAGCCGTATCCCCTCCAGGTGGTGACCTATCCGACCCCGTCGTTCAGGCCACATTACGCATGGTGAAGGTGTTCTGGGGTCTCGAGGATAGGCTCGCTTCAATGCGCCACTTCCCGGCCATCAACTGGCTTACAAGCTACTCCCTCTACCTGAGGAATATAGCCGATTTCCTGCAAAAGGAGGTTGGCAGCGATTGGATGACTCTGCGGGACGAGGCGATGAAACTCCTCCAGGAGGAGGCCTCCCTTGAGGAGATCGTAAAGCTGGTTGGCATAGAGTCCTTATCTGCCAGGGATAGGCTGATCCTTGAGACGAGTAAGTCCATCCGGGAGGACTTCTTGCACCAACATGCCTTCCACGAGGTCGACACCTATACATCCCTGACCAAACAGTACCGAATGATGAAGTTGATCATTGGGTTGCACCAAAAGTGTCAGAAGGCCCTGGAGGGTGGAGCTCCTCTGCATGATGTTTTAGCCTTGCCAGTCAGGGAGGAGATTGCGAGGGCAAAATACATCCCTGAGGATGAACTGGATTCCTTCGACAAGATAGCTGATAGGATAGATCTTGAGATAAATTCGTTGTTTGGGCAAAAAGGAGATTGAGGGTGTTTAAGGAATACTTAACAGTATCGAATATCGCTGGTCCCCTGCTCCTCGTAGAGGAGACAGAGGGGGTTAAATATGATGAGATTGCAGAGGTGAAGCTGGCCACAGGCGAGGTAAGAAGGGGAAAGGTTCTGGAGGTCTCCGGGGACAAGGCGTTGATTCAAATATTCGAGGGCTCCACAGGCCTTGATGTAAGGCAGAGCAAGGTTCGCTTCTTAGGGAAGGGGGTCGAGTTGCCCGTATCCATGGATCTTTTGGGAAGGACGTTCGATGGTCTTGGGGGGCCGATAGATGGGGGCCCGAACATAATCCCTGAAAAGACCGTCGACATCAATGGGCTTCCGATCAACCCGAATGCCAGGGACTATCCGTCCGAGTTTATCCAGACAGGGATATCCAGCATTGATGCCATGAATACCCTCGTGCGTGGCCAGAAGCTCCCCATCTTCAGCGGCGCAGGGCTCCCGCATGCGCGGATTGCAGCCCAGATTGCGCGCCAGGCAAGGGTATTGGGTGAGGCTGAGGAGTTCGCTGTGGTCTTTGGGGCCATGGGCATCACATTCGAGGAGGCGGACTTCTTCGTGTCAGACTTCAAGCGAACAGGGGCAATCGATCGGGTTTCGCTTTTCATCAACCTGGCCGACGACCCTGCCATTGAGCGCATCGCCACGCCAAGGGTAGCCTTGACCGCGGCTGAGTATTTAGCCTTTGACCGTGAGATGCACGTTCTGGTCATCCTGACGGATATGACAAATTATGCAGATGCACTCAGGGAGATATCGGCAGCAAGGAAGGAGGTCCCTGGCAGGCGCGGGTATCCGGGATATCTCTATACAGACCTTGCCACAATCATGGAGCGGGCGGGAAGGATAAAGGGCAAGCGTGGTTCTATCACGTTCTTCCCAATATTGACCATGCCTGAGGACGACAAAACCCATCCCATCCCCGACCTGACGGGTTATATTACAGAAGGGCAGCTTATGTTGAGCAGGGAACTCTTCCGAAAGGGCATCTATCCTCCGATCGATGTCCTTCCCTCATTGTCAAGGCTGAAGGAGAAGGGCATCGGCACTGACAAGACCCGTGAGGATCATGGTGATGTGACCAGTCAGATGTACGCTGCTTATGCCAGGGGAAAGGAGGCAAAGGAGCTTGCTGTCATCCTGGGAGAGGCCGCCCTCTCGGATATGGACAAACTGTTCTCTAAATTTGCCGATGAGTTTGAGGCCAAGTTTGTGCAGCAGGGAGAGGACGAGGACAGGCCGATACAGGAGACGCTCGACATCGGATGGAAGCTGCTTTCCATGCTCCCGGTTTCTGAGCTCAAGAGGGTCAGAGAGGAATACATCGAGAAATATCTGAAGAGACCAGTGACCGGTAACTAGGAAAAACTTAAGGTGGCTTTCTTATCTTTCAATCTGGTTTCTGGTTACTTTAGCGACGAGCGAACGTAGAGAAAGAGGAGAAAAATGAGGTTAGCCGTCAATGCCACCCGGATGGAACTTTTAAAGCTCAAACGCAGAGTGACCCTGGCTTATAGGGGACATAGGCTGCTCAAGGACAAGCAGGATGAGCTTATGCGTCAGTTTCTGCCCCTCATAGAGGAAGCCAGGTCCCTGCGAAGAGAGGTGGAGGAGGGTTTGAGCAAAGCCTGGCAGAGCTTCTGTATGGCCCGGGCGGTCATGTCCACTCAATATGTCGGAGAGGCTATCATCTATCCACGGGCCGAGACCTCGGTGACCCTTTCGGTCCTCAGGATAATGAACCTGGAGACCCCAAAGCTCAGCCTCCAGATGGAGGGCGAGCTTTACTCCTACGGCTTTGTCAATACTTCTTGGCAATTGGATGCCACAATTTCCCTCTATTGTGACCTTTTGGGCGAGATAGTCAAGCTAGCAGAGGTTGAGAAGAGGCTGGAGATGATGGCCTCTGAAATCGAGCGCACCAGACGGAGGGTTAACGCCCTGGAGTACATACTCATTCCCAACCTGAATGAGACCATAAAGTATATCGGCATGAAGCTCGAGGAGATAGAGCGCGGGAACCTGACCAGGCTGATGAAGATCAAGGAAATGGTCAGAGCGCGCTGAGCACAGACAATGGCCAACAGTCAACAGTTAAAAGTGTAGGATGTGAGCTGTAGATTGTTGGCCTTTGATTTTTAGGAGAGGGCCGAGATGGTCCAGTTAAAGCTTGATGGTAAGTTAGTAAAGGAAAGGATAGCAAATTTCATCCGAAATGAGGTCAAACGAGCCGGCCTCAGGGGGGTTGTGGTTGGAGTGTCTGGTGGCCTCGATTCCACGGTGGGCCTCCATCTGGCAGGCGAGGCTCTGGGGCCCCAGAACGTGTGGGCAATACTCCTTCCTTACGGGACATGGGATGAAGAGGATTTAAGGGATGTCAGTGAGGTGATCGATAATCTGGGAGTTAATTCTACCAAGATCGATATTTCGTCCGTAGTCCAAAGCCTGTTGGCCTCCTTGACGAATGGAGATAGAGTGAGGCAGGGCAACCTCATCTGCCGGATAAGGATGATGATCTTATATGACCAGGCTGCCAAGCATAATGCATTGGTTCTTGGAACTAGCAACAGGACGGAGCTCCTCTTGGGTTACTTCACCAAGTATGGTGATGGCGGAGTTGACCTGGAGCCTCTCGGCGACCTGTATAAGACACAGGTCCGCCAGCTGGCAGAATATCTGGGGGTACCGGCTAGGATCATCCAGAAGACCCCATCAGCAGGCCTATGGCCAGGACAGACGGATGAATCTGAGCTTGGCTTCACATATGAGGAGGCCGATAGACTCCTTTACGCTATGCTCGATGGAGGTTGTTCCGATGAGGAGCTTTTGGAGTCTGGATTTGCAAGGGAGCTCATCGAGCGAGTGCGCCAGAGGATCCAAAAGACTGACCACAAACGGAGGCTCCCACCCATCGGCAAAGTAACTAATCGCTAATCGTAAGAACAAAAGTGAGAAAGGGCCCCAGAGGCCGTGCCATTAGAGAAGTGGTCGCATTTATCAATTGTAGATCATATAAGGCTGAACATGATTGAAGAGGGCCTATCCAAAAAAGAAACTATAGAGGGAGTAGCCCGCCTACGAAGGACACCGAGGAGAAGTCTACCAGGCCAGCTCAGATATTTAGGGCCGCCTCAATCGTCCCAAATCGGTTATCATCCCGCTTGTATCTTTGGCGATAAGATTTTTTGCCGCTATGTTCGAGGCTGAGAGTTTAAACTCTCAGAATCCATCGAGCCTCCCCAGAGAGGCCTTCTAAGAAGACTACCTCTGTAGGGCCTCTAACGGGGGGCCGCCAGAGGGATCGGATTAGCCACTGTCTACCGCACTCTGGGGCTATTAACCAACCTGAAGATTGTCGACAAGCGAGATTTCGGAGATGGTTGCAGCAGATTTGAATTGGGCAGGGAGGAGGCAACTGAAGGGCATCATCACCATTTAGTCTGTATCAAGTGTGGCAGAGTGATTGAGTACAATAACTTTACTGGCCGAGGGGTAGATTTTATAGAGAGGTTAGAGAGGAGTCTCACAAGGAGGCATAGGTTCAAGATAATAGACCACCAACTACAATTCTCCGGCCTCTGTCCTAAATGTCAGAGCGGGAGAGGGCGATGAGGACCTATTTAGACTGCCTTCCTTGTTTTTTACGTCAGGCCTTGGAGGCAGCTCGACTGGCCACCCCCGATGAGAATATACACAGAAAGGTATTGAATAGGGGCATGGTGGTCTTATCCGAAGCTTCCCTCACAAGTCCCCCGCCGGAGACAGCAAGGCTGGTATACAGGGCAATCAAAGAAGCGACTGCATGTGGCGATCCCTATCGAGAACTTAAGCTGAAGTATAACAGGATTGCGAAAGGGATGTATCCAAGACTTAAGGAGCTGGTGGCCAGGGCAGAGGATCCCTTGCTTGCGGCGGCAAGGATTGCCATTGCCGGAAATATAATAGACTTTGGGGTGGGATCTGACTTTGATTTAGAGGGAGCCCTGAGCGAAGCCATGGCTTCAGAGTTTGCCATAGACGACTACTCCCGATTTAGGGAATCTTTAGCTGGGACGAAAAAGGTTCTATATTTAGGAGATAACGCCGGAGAGATAGTCTTCGATAAGGTCCTGATTGAGGTCTTAGGGAAAAACGGTCGACACATCACTTATGGAGTAAAGGGCCAGCCAGTCATAAACGATTGCACATTGGCCGATGCCAGATTCGTCGAAATGGACAAATTCGCCCAGGTGATATCAGATGGTTCTGATACCCCTGGCACAATCTTGAAACTATGCTCTCCCGAGTTTGTGGCCGCCTACCGAGGGGCGGATATGGTTATCTGTAAGGGTCAGGGGAATTATGAGACGCTGAGCCTGGCGAAGGATAGGTCCATCTACTTCCTCTTGAAGGTGAAGTGCCCGGTTATCGCCAGAGATCTGGGGGTAAGTATCGGGGGCATAGTTTTGAAGAAGGGATAGCCTCGTTCGATGAACGGGACGTATCTTTTGATTATAGACCTGAAGAAGGATCAAAAAATTCGAGTGGGTAAGCGGGGAAAGCTATATTTCAAGGAGGGATTTTATATCTATGTCGGCAAAGCAACCAGAGGGCTGGCTAGCAGGATTAGGAGGCACTTAGCCAAGAATAAGAATCTCTTCTGGCATATAGATTACCTGCTCGAATCACCCTCTGCCACCGTCTCTGAGGTCTGGGCGGCAAAGGAAAGAAACATCGAGTGTCTGATAGCGAGGGAGATTTACGATAAGATTAAGCCAGACATTCCCGCGCCTAAGTTTGGCTCGAGTGATTGTAGCTGCCCTACACACTTATTCTTCCTGGGCTCTAATGTCGAAAAGGCGAGTAAGCTTTTGAGCCGATTTGGCTTTGAGAAAGCTGGCCCGCCTGCCAGCGCCTTCGGTTCAGGTCGATGGCGGGCAGGTCTGGAGATGTCCAAATGAGATATATTTGGAATGCGAAGCATTGCAAATCTAGCGAACAAAACAAGCGTCCTATTTGGACCCCGATGAAATCGGAGATCAAATCTAGCGAGCAAAGCGAGCGTCATATTTATGGTCCGGTTCCTTCACGGAGGCTTGGGGTTTCCCTGGGCGTGGATCTTGTCCCGTATAAGGTATGCAGCTTCGATTGCGTTTACTGCCAGCTTGGAAGAACCACTAACCAAACTTTAAAGAGAAGCAAATATGTCAAGGCAAAAGATGTTATAGAAGAGCTCGCCCGATTGCTCAGATCGCCGGACTCCAATCTTCGGACTCCGAACTATATCACACTTTCAGGATCAGGAGAGCCAACTCTCAATTCTGAGATAGGAAGGGTTATCTCAGGAATAAAGGAGTTGACCCCCATCCCAGTGGCCGTCTTGACAAACGGCTCTCTTTTGCGGCAGGGGGATACGAGGAAAGACCTGATGGAGGCGGACCTGGTGGTTCCTTCTCTCGATGCTGCTACCCAGGATACATTTGAGAGGATAAACAGGCCCTCAGCAGACCTGAAGATTGACGGGATAATCGAGGGGCTTAGCTCCTTTGGCGAGAAGTTCAAGGGAAAGATATGGCTGGAGATAATGTTAGTTAAGGGCCTCAACGATGGCAGAGCCGAAATTGAACATCTGAAGCGCGCAATTGGCGAGATTAAACCAGAAAAAGTCCAGTTAAATACCGTGGTCAGGCCCCCTGGTCAAGGATTCGCCCAAGCTTTGGAAATAGGCGAGTTGGAAGCAATTAGGCGGCAATTGGGTTCTCCCGCAGAAGTAGTTGTCGACTATTTGGCTCCCTCCATTTCTAATGAGGGCGTAAGAAAGAGGACTTTACCTGGTTATAGAAGAGATTTGGAGGAAGAACTGGTTGCCCGGTTAAAAAGGAGGCCTTGTACGCTTAAGGATCTAGCAGGTATCTCAGGATTGCATCCCGATGAAGTTCTCAAGTATCTCGATCACTTGGAGCATCACAGGGTTATAAAGCCTATAGTTCATCAAGGACAGAGATACTATCGAGCTGTAGCCGAAGAGGAAATTACAAAAGATATAAAAGCTTAAGATGGCGTTGGTGGCTATTTTGTATTTTTAGTTAAGGTGGAGTTTAGATATGTCCAGCTTGGAAATCAGGCTATACACGGATCCTATCCTGAAAAAGAAGTCCCAACCAGTATATCAGGTTAATGGAGAAATCAAAAGGTTTATGGACGACATGCAACAGACCATGTATCAAAATCGAGGCGTGGGATTGGCCGCCGTCCAGGTAGGGGTTTTGAAGCGAGTGATTATCGTTGATGTAGGGGAAGGCCTGATCAGTTTAGCCAACCCTGAGATTGTTTGGCAGCGCGGCAGGCAGTTTGGCCCAGAGGGCTGCCTGAGCTTTCCAGGGATATTTCTGGACGTCAAGCGAGCTCAAGAGGTCATGGTAAAAGGATTGAACAGAGATGGCGAGGAAGTTTTTGTAGAGGGCTCAGGGCCTCAGGCCAGAGCGCTCCAGCACGAGATAGATCACTTAGACGGAATCTTGTTCCTGGATAGGGTTCCAAAGAAGAGGTTGAGAGGGGTAAGGTCTAAATTGGAAAGTTTGGAGGCAGCTAAGAAGTGAAATGAGGTACCTGAATGATTATCCTGAAATCTGAGCAGGAGCTCGACTATTTGCGAGCGAGCAATAAGATCGTGGACGAGGTCTTGCAAGCCCTGGGCATGGCCATGAGGCCGGGCATACGTACTATCGATTTAGATCGAATCGCCGAAGAATTAATCAGACAGAGGGGGGCCGAGCCTGCTTTTAAGGGTTATCGGAGATACCCGAGGGCTATCTGCGTATCCATCAACGAGGAGGTTGTCCATGGGATTCCCGGCCCAAGGAGGCTTCGCCCGGGCGACATTGTGAGCATCGATGTAGGGGTGAGGCTCAATGGATACTATGGCGATGGGGCAGCCACATTCCCGGTGGGCAGGATAGATCCTGAGGTTAGGAGGCTCCTAGAGGTGACGAAGACCGCCCTTCACAGGGGAATCGATCAGGCAGGGTTTGGAAACAGGCTATCAGATATATCCCATGCCATTCAATCATATGTTGAGGCCAATGGCTTTTCGGTGGTCAGGGATTTTGTTGGCCACGGCGTCGGGAAGGACCTACACGAGGAGCCGCAGATACCCAACTTCGGCGAACCTCATCAGGGCCCCCGCCTCAAACCAGGAATGGTTTTGGCGATCGAGCCCATGGTCAACATGGGATCCTTTGAGGTCAGGATCCTCCAGGACAACTGGACGGCGGTCACCCGGGATGGGAAGCCCTCGGCTCACTTTGAGCATTCCATCGCCATAACAGCCTCTGGCCCTGAGATCTTAACTGGAGGGTAAAAAGTGAAGGTTGTTGGGATAATAGGTTATAGGAATAGCGGAAAGACCACCTTAATACTGAACCTCTCCCAGGAACTGGCGAGGAGGGGGTGGAAGGTAGCTATCCTGAAGCATACCAGGGGAGCCCTCGATGTCCCGCATAAGGATACTGCCAGACATATGGAGCATGCCCACCAGGTGGCAGCCATTTCACCGAAAGGCTCAGCGATATTCTTCAAGGGCAAGCGCAGCCTTGAGGATATGCTGGGGCATTTAGATGCGGACTTCGTCATCATCGAAGGGATGAAAGAGGAAAAGATATTTCCCAAGGTCGTCTGCCTGAAGGAGAAGAAGGGTGTGCAGGACTTGTTCGATGGATTGGAAATCTGTGCTGCCACTCTGTCCCCGTTAGGGCTCGATTTGGGGGTCCCTGTCTTTCATATCCTGGACGATGTGAAAAAAATAGCAGATATGATAGTTGAGCGCGCATTCAAGTTGCCAAACCTCAATTGCGGTGCCTGTGGATATGAGAGATGCTATGACTTAGCTCGTGAGATCTGTAAAGGAAGGAAGGAAGTGAAGGATTGTGTATCTTTGAATCCCAGCACAGAGGTTCTTTTGGACGGGAAGACACTGGCGATGAATCCCTTTGTTGCTAAGATTGTCCGGGGTGCTATTAAGGGAATGCTCTCCGGGCTCAAGGGTTTCAAGCCAGGAAAGATTGAGATCAGAATAGACCGAGAGGATTGATGTGGAGAAGCGGTAGAGTTTGGAAGAGTAAAAGGGAACGGTGGGAGTAACCGTTGAACTACAGCTGAATGTGAATGCATAATTATTTATGACGCTACACATTAGCAAGAAGAAGTGAGGTGATCCTAAGAGATGCCAGCAAAAGATATTGTCATAATTGGAGGAGGCCCGGCTGGCCTGGCGGCTGGGCTCTATGCTGTCAGGGCCGGGATGGAGACTTTGCTTATAGAGAAACTGTCTCCCGGCGGCCAGGCTATATTGGCTGAGAGAATCGAGAATTACCCTGGCTTCCCTGAAGGAATTAGCGGAGGGGATTTAATGGGCAGGATGGAGAAGCAGGCCAGAGGTCTTGGGCTTGAGATTGTATCGGGGGAAGCGATAGGAATAGTGCAAAGTGCAAAGCTAAAAGTTAAAAGTGAAAAGATCATAAGGACAACGGATAAGGAGTATGGGGCGTTGGCGGTGATCGTGGCCAGTGGGGCGGAGGCCCGGAGGCTTCAGGTGCCTGGGGAAGAAGAGCTACGGGGCAAGGGAGTCTCTTATTGCGCCACTTGTGATGGGCCTTTCTTCAGCGATCAGGATATAGTTGTTATTGGTGGAGGGGATACTGCAGTTGAAGAAGCTTTATTTTTAACTAAATTTGCTAAGAAGGTTACCATCATCCATAGGCGGGATAGACTGAGGGCTACTAAGATATTGCAGCAGCGAGCTCTGGCCAATAAGAAAATTGGATTTATCTGGAAATCAGTTGTGACAAAAATTCTGGGAGATGGCACGGTAGAGGGCGCAAGGGTAAGGGATGTAAAGACAGGAAAAGTTGTGGATGTACCTTGCAGAGGTGTATTTGTTGCTGCCGGGATTACCCCCAATACTGAATTTTTAAAGGGGCTCGTCGACATGGCTGGGGAGGGCTATATCCTGACGGATGAGGATATGCGAACATCACAGGAGGGAATCTATGCCTGCGGCGATTGTCGATGGAAACTGTTGCGCCAGGTAGTCACTGCCTGTGGTGAGGGGGCACTGGCCGCTTTCGCTGCTACAAAGTACGTTGAAGAGCTGAAATGGGTTTCCTATTAAAGAGAAAACAGACCATAAGTGTATTAGAGAAGGAAGGATGATCAAGCAGA
>Ga0114921_10000544_pt1 | contig 16000 bp, 15 predicted proteins | sample BentaG_FD_87016 | JGI IMG/M metagenome (GOLD analysis project Ga0114921, IMG submission 87016) | Deep subsurface microbial communities from South Atlantic Ocean to uncover new lineages of life (NeLLi) - Benguela_00093 metaG | ecosystem: Environmental > Aquatic > Marine > Oceanic > Sediment ...
CATCTTTTCCATCAAAACAGCCTGCAAGAACAAATATTGAACGTAACCCACATTCTCCAGCATTATAAATTAACTTATCGTCTAATTGGAATAGTTCATCAAACCTTGAACTATTTATTATCTCAACTATCTTCTTATCAAATTTCTCACCATCTAGATTAAAACCAGCTGGTGCTCCTGGTTTTAATCTATGAGATAAGTCTCCACTTGCTATAAAAACAGCGTCTTTTCCAGTTTCTTCAACAGTATTATTAATTATTTTTCCAAATTTATAATGATTTTTATAATTTAGAAAAGATATGGAGAGACTAATCAAATTGTACTTATTTTCATCAGTTAGGTAATAAAGAGGAACTATTACTCCATGATCCAATTCATTTTGACCATGAAAAAAACCTTCACTTTCATCTATTTTTAACGCCTTTATTGAATTCTTATTCATATTTTTGATTAGTGATTCAATAAATGCAGTATCATTTTTCATTTGAATTGATATTTGCTGATAACCAAAATTTGATAAGTTTCCTTTTAATATATTTTGTACTCTTATTGCATATGCATCTTGATATACCGGACTGTGAGGAGAAATAACAATTAAAATTTCAGGATTTATCTGTCTGATGTCTTCATTTAGTTTTTTTAGTGCTGAAATAGTTTTTTCTACTTGTTTAAGATCATGCTCACTTCCAATTGGTGAAACTATGATTGGTGGATGAGGCGCTATTATTCCTAAAGATATACTTGACATTTAATCTCCATTTTAACTAATCTTTTTTATTTTAATATAAAAATAATTTTTTATTTATACTAACATCAAAAACTACTATTTTTAATCACTTTTTACAACTTTAATTTTCCAATTAAGTAATGAGCTTTTGCAGATATTATATCTACATAAACTATTCTACCAATTAGATTTGAATTACCATTAAAATTAACAATCTTATTTGTTTTTGTTCTACCCATAAGCATTTCTTTATCCTTCTTTGAGAAATCCTCTACTAAAACATCAAAACTTTTACCAATTAATCGATCATTTTTCATCTGACTTATAGAAGTTTGTTTTTCTACTAATCTTTTAAAACGATTCATTTTTTCTTTATGTGAAAAATTATTATTAAATTTTATAGCTTTAGTTCCTGGTCTTGGTGAATATATAAAAGTAAAAGCATTATCAAATTTTACCTTTTCTACTACATCCAATGTTTCAAGAAAATCTTTCTCGGTTTCTGTTGGAAAACCAACCATTATATCAGTCGTTATACTAGCATCTGGAATCATGTTGTATATCTCTTCAGTTAGTCTTAAGTACTTTTCTTTTTTATAACCTCTATTCATATCTTTTAATACCTTGTTAGATCCTGCTTGTAATGGAAGATGAAAATGATTGCATAATCTCTCAGATTCTGCTACCACTTTTATAGTTTCGCTGTTAAAATCTTTTGGATGAGATGTTATAAACCTTATTCTTTTTAATCCAGAAATTTCACTCAAACTTTTTAATAATTTCGGAAAATTTAAATCATCTGCTAAATCTTTCCCATATGAATTTACATTTTGACCAAGTAGGGTTATTTCTATAACTCCAGATGACACCAAATTTTTGACCTCTTTAATTATTTGACTTGATGGTCTGCTTGATTGTCTCCCTCTAACATATGGAACTATGCAATATGAACAAAAATTGTTACATCCATGCATAATTGAAACCCATGCTGAGAATGATTTTTCCCTGGAAGATGGAAGGCATGAAATATCATAAGTACTTTCATTTTTCAATTCAATAACTCTATTACCAGTTAATATTCTACTTTTAAGAAGATATGGAAATCTTTCAATATTATGTGTTCCAAAAACAATATCAATTTGAGGAAATTTTAATAGTAATTTTTCACCATAACTCTGAGCTAAGCAACCACCAACTGCTATTATCAAATCAGGTTTTTCTTCTTTTACACCCCTGAGGTTACCTAATTGACCAAACAATCTATCATCAGCACTTTCTCTAACAGTGCAGGTATTAAATACAATTACATCTGCATTTTGTGTGTTCTCTTCATACTGAGCTTTATATTTACAAAGAAGTCCTGCAATTCTTTCTGAATCATATTTATTCATCTGACAGCCAAAGGTAATTATTGAAAATTTCTTATTTTCTATCATCTTTTCTATTTTCTAAGCTCCTTTGCTTTTTCGGAAAGTTGTTCAACTACATCATCATTAACAGTTATATCACCTATATTTTTTATTTTAATTTTAGGATTTATTATAGAATAGTTTCCATGAAAATCTGTTCCTCCTGTTTTTATCAATCCATAACCATCAGCTATTCTTATTAATTCATTTATCATAAAATTACTGTGTGAAGGATGATAAACTTCTATTCCCATTAAGCCAATTTTAACTAATGGTTGTATAAACCTAATATTATTACCAGAGAAAGGATGTGCTAAAACAGGAACAGCTTTAGCATTTATCAAAACTTCTATAACTTTCTCCGGGGAAATTACATATTTTTTTACATAGTAAGATTTTTCCCTTCCTAAAAAAAGTCTAAATGCTTCCTGAAATGAACTTGCATAACCAAGTTCAACTAATGTTCTTGCTAAATGAGGCCTTCCTATTGATTCTCCGTGACTTTGTTTTGCTACTTGTTCATATTCTATTTTTATTCCCGCTTTTTTAAGTCTATTTACTATCTTTTTTGCTCTTAATTCTCTTTTATTTTGAAGATCTTTTAAAAATTCTTTTAATTGCTTTGAATGATAGTCAATAAAATAACCAAGAATATGTAGATCATACTCCTCACTCTCTGAGCTTAACTCAATCCCAGGAATAAAATTTAAATCATTTTTTTTTGATTCAGTGATAGCTTCTTCCAATCCATTTATACTATCATGATCAGTTATAGAGATAGCACTTAACCCCGTCTTTTTTGCAATTTTTACAATTTCAGAGGGACTTAGAATACCATCTGAAGCATTGCTATGTATATGTAAATCTGCTGGCATTTTCTACCTTTCTTTAAAAAATATGTTTTGCATTTATACTCAACTATTTTATGTACTAACACATTTATAGTTCAAATAAATTTAATTTTTTATAATATAAATTTAGGAACTTTTTATATATATTATTATAAAACTATCACAAAATAATAAAAAATATTTAAGGCATAAAAAATCATTATGTAAAGAAGTTGTTAAGATAACCCGATTAAATGATATTAACTTGGAAGGATTGGACTGAACCCCTATCACTGGACACATTGTATACTAAAATTAATTAAGTTAGAATAGCGGATGAGACAAAAAGAGAAGGATTAAATAGGAAATAACAGATATAATAATCTGAATATTTAATTATCTATTCCTTTTAAAATTATATTTAGTTTTATTTAAAAAGAGTTATAGTTTTTTATTATACAAGGACTTTGTTATAATCCTCAACTGTGAGAAGAATAGCTGTTCTTTCCTCTCCATTTATCATTATATCTTTAAATGATGGTATACATATAAGATTTATTCCACTTGGTGCGACAAATCCTCTTGCGATAGCAATTGCTTTTATAGCTTGATTTAATGCTCCTGCTCCTATTACTTGAATTCTTACTAAACCACTTTCTCTCAAAACTCCTGCTATGGCTCCTGCTACCAAATTTGGTCTTGACTTTGTTGATACTTTAAAAATTTCAGCCATTTTTACCTCCTATAATAATTATTTCTTCGACTTTCTATTTCTATTATATATTTATCAACTTTTAAGATAATAATTAGTATTCAATTATTTTTTACTTTTTCTATTATGTTTTTATTATATTTTGAGATAATATTTAGCGTTTAGATGTGCACCTTTATTATATATTCTATAATAAACCTAAATCTCCTCTTTATTTTTATACAGTGTAACATTAAAGATAAACTATATAGTTATACTATTATAACGTATTCTAAATCATTTTTGTTTTCAATCAGAAAATGGTATAAAAAAATATGGAAAGAAATACAGTATCTCTTTCCATATTTTTAGATATTACTTAGATTTAGATGTATTTTTACTTTTTATTTTGCATATTCAACTGATCTTTTTTCTCTGATTACACTTACTTTGATTTGACCTGGATATTCCAATTCCTCCTCAATTTTTGCAGCCAATTCTCTAGCTATTCTTGTAGACTGATCATCATCTACTAAATCTGGATAAACCATTACTCTAATTTCCCTTCCAGCTTGAATTGCATAACATTTTTTTACACCTTTAAATTCTTTTGCGACATTTTCAAGATTTTCTAATCTTTTGATATAACTCTCTAAAGTTTGTCTTCTTGCACTGGGTCTTGCACCTGAAATAGTATCCGCAGCAGTAATTATTACATCTAAAATACTTTGCTGTTCTATTTCTTCGTGATGAGCATGAATTGCATGTACAATATCGTTTGACTCGTGAAGCTTTTTTGCGAGATTAGCTCCAATAATAGCATGTGGACCTTCTACTTCATGATCAATTGCTTTTCCTATATCATGAAGTAGTCCAGCTCTCTTAGCTTTTTTAACATTTATTCCCAACTCTGAAGCCATAATTCCCGAAAAATGAGCAACCTCCATAGAGTGTTGAAGTACATTCTGACCAAAACTTGTTCTATATTTCAATGCTCCTAAGATTTTAATAAGTTCCTTGTTTAACCCAGCTATACCAACATCAAAAACTGCTTTTTCACCTGCAATTTTTATTTGATTCTCGACAATTTTATTTGCTTTTTCAAATTTCTCTTCAATTTTTGCTGGGTGAATTCTACCATCAGCAACCAATTCTTCTAATGCAATTCTTGCCTTTTCTCTTCTAACGGGATTAAAGCACGAAAGTATAACTGCTTCAGGTGTATCATCTACTATTAAATTTACTCCTGTTAATTGCTCGAAAGATCTGATATTTCTTCCTTCCCTTCCAATAATTCTTCCCTTCATTTCATCATTTGGAAGTGGAACTACTGAGACTGTTGTTTCTGAAACATAATCATTTGCGTATCTTTGAATTGCAATTGAAATTATTTCCTTTGCTTTTCCTTCAGCTATTTCCTTTGCCTCTTCTTCTATCTCTCTTATTCTTTTAGCACTATCAAATCTTGCTTCTTCTTCTAATCTCTTTATAAGAAGAGCCTTTGCGTCAGCGGAAGACAAACCAGCAATATTTTCTAATCTAGTTTTTTGTTCCTGTAAATTCTTTTCTAACTCTTCTTTGAACAAATTAATTTCCTTTTCAGTTCTTGCAATGATAGATATTCTTCTATCCAACTTCATTGATTTTTGATCAATAATACTTTCTCTATTAGCTATACGACTTTCTAATTTCCTCAAATCGTTTCTTAGATTTATCAATTTATCTTCTTCTTCTAAACGAATTTTGTAGATCTCGTCCTTTGCTTCAACTAACTTTTCCTTCTTAATAGCTTCTGCTTCTTTCTTTGCTAATTCTATTATTTCTTTTGCTGACTTTTCTGCTTGTTCTTTTCGACCTCTAAATAAGTATCTTCTAATCCAGTTACCAATTGTTATTCCTAAAACTAACCCAAGAGTCGCTATAAAAATATAAATTAATAATTGACGATTAATTTTATTACCTCCCTTCAAAATATAAAAAAGCCGAGTAAATCTCGGCTTGAAACAATTTTATTTTAAAAATTTTTTTACTATATATATTACAAAATATATTTAATACTTAAAAGATTACAGTTATAAGTGTATGTCTGTTTCTGTTAAAAATTCTTTGAAATTTAATATTTATAATTAAATATCATTTTTTAAAATAATAATTTTTTAAAAAATATCCGAAAAATTTGAACTCAAATTCTTCTAATTATTATTAATTATCTGATCCTATTTTAAATATTTACAATTATTATTTATCAGATATTTTAATAAACTTACTTTTTTCTACTTTAACTTTTTTTTAATTAATCTAGCTAAATAGAGAATTAGTTTCAAGCCTTTATTAATTCTAACTCTACATATTTAATTAGTCAAGAAAAAAATTAATATAAAAATTAATATTTGTTTTTGCAATAATAAATTGTTAAAACTATATTCATTTTCTTTTCCATTTACCACTTTTTCCACCACTTTTTTCAATTAGCATAATATCTCCAATTATCATATCTCTATCAATTCCTTTACACATATCATAAATAGTTAATAGAGCTATTGATATAGAAATTAAGGCTTCCATTTCTGCACCAGTTTTTCCATCACACTTTACCTCTGAAAAGCAGGTTATATAGGAATTTTTATCCTTTTCTTTCAATTCAAATTCTATTTTTATATCTGTTATTGATAATGGATGACAAAGTGGAATTAACCCATGTGTCTTTTTGGCTGCCATTATTCCTGCTATTTTTGCAACTGCAAGTACATCACCTTTTTTTATTTCAAGATCTTTAATCATGTGCAATATCTCATTGCTCATCCATATCTTACCTTGTGCCTTAGCCACTCTATGTGTTATAGGTTTTGTAGAAACATCTACCATCTTTGCTTTACCTTCATAATTAATATGACTTATTTTTTCCATAAAACCTCCATCTTTATTTATATACTAATTCAATATTTTATTAAATTTAGGTTTAATAACAACTTTGTGGTATGGTTTCGCAGACATTTCAGTCAAGAAACTATGCCCAAAGCATCCAATATTTTTATAATAATGAATTTTTTTACTAATTATCCACCTATATGATACATATAATGAATTTTTTTATTTATTTTTCTTTTTTGCGGTTTAATGTAAATTGCTTTTTTAAATGCTTCTTTTAAAATATTATCTGAAACATTATTTCTTAGCATGGTTTTAATATCTACTTCTTCCTCCCCAAAAAGACATGGCTTAAGTTTACCATCAGAGGTTAATCTCAAACGATTGCACTTATCACAGAAGTTATGTGAATTTGAACATATTAAGCCAATAGTTCCCATAGCATTTTTATATTTATAATATATTGCTGGTCCGTGCCCTAAAGGATTTTTAGGTTTTATTAATTTTCCATATTTATTCAACTCATTTAGCATTTCTTTTTCAGTTAACCCTCTTATTTTTTCTATACCTGTTACCGGCATATATTCAATAAATCTTATATGAACAGGTTCTATCATTGACATTTTTGCAAATTCTTCTAAATTATCATTTATATTTTTCATTACTACAACATTTATTTTTATAGGTCTGATTGAAGAATCAATTGCTTTTTTTAAACCTTTGATCACATCATTAAGGTTTCCCCTACGAGTTATATGTTTATAAATTTTTGGATTTAATGAATCTAAGCTAATATTAACTCTATCCAAACCAGCATTTATTAGATCATCTATATATTTTTCTAAAAATACTCCGTTAGTAGTCAGAGAGATGTCTTTAATTTCTTTAATTTCTCTTAATAGCTTAATTAAATTTACTAAATCTTTTCTTATTAGTGGTTCACCACCAGTGATTCTTATTTTATTTATTCCCAATTCTGTAGCAATTTTTACCAATTTTATAATTTCTTCATATCTAAGAACTTCTTCATGACCAATTGATGAGATACCCTTTTCTGGCATGCAATATATGCATCTTAAATTACATCTATCAGTTACAGAAATTCTTAGATATTCAATATTTCTACCAAACCTATCTAACATTTTATTTACCCTGTAAAATTTATGTTTATACAAACTATTATATTTATTTTATTTTCTTGATAATAGATGAATAGAGGTTGCTTTTATACTGGCAATAATTTTTTCACCAATCTTCAAATTTAATCTATCTAAGGATTCCCTTGTTATAAAAGAAGTCAAATTAAAACCACAATCCATAACAACTCTATAAACAAGTCCATAGGAAGAAATCTCTTTAATAGTTGAGACAAATGAATTTCTTGCACTTGTAAGAGGTGCTTTTAATGAATATTTTAAAAGTGTTACATTTTCAGGACGAATACAAGTAATAACTCTTTTACCCACCTCTAAATCAGATACTACTTCCAGTTTCTGATTATTAATATTTACTATACAAAGTCCATCTCTCTTACTTGTAATTTTTCCATATAAAATAGTTTCAACTCCCAAAAAATTTGCTACAAATTCATCAATTGGTCTATTAAAAACATCCTCTGTTCTTCCCCTCTGAAGAATCTCTCCCTCATTTATTATAGCAACATTGTCAGAAATGACCAGAGCCTCATTTCTATCATGGGTCACATGTAATGTTGTTTGATTTTCCCTTCTGATTATTTTATATAAATCGTTTCTCAACTCTTCCCTTGTTGGTTGATCTAATGCAGCAAAAGGTTCATCAAGCAATAAAATTTCAGGTTCTAAAACCAATGCTCTTGCAAGTGAAACACGTTGTGCCTCTCCTCCAGAAAGTGTTCCAGCCTGTCTATTTATAAGATGAGAGATTCCAAACTTCTCTAATGCTTCTAAAACCTTATTCTTTATTGAATTTTTATTTTTTTTTCTTATTCTAAGACCGTATGAAACATTATCATAAACAGAAGATTTAAAAAGCAAGGGCTCCTGAAATACTAGAACCATTTTCTTTCTAAGATTATGTCTTTGTCTATTATTTATTGGTGTAATTCCAAAAATTTTAACAATTCCCTGAGTGGGTTTTTCCAAAAGATTAAGGATTCTAAGAAATGTACTTTTACCAGCTCCATTTGGTCCAATTAATGCTAATACTTCACCCCTATTCAACTCAAATTCCTCAATATCTAAAATAATCTTATCGTCATATTCATGTATTAAATTTTTTACTTCTAATACTTTTTCCAATAAAATTTCTCCCTTTGTTGTATATAAGTAAGTGCAAAGTTAGCAATAAATGTTAAAAATAAAAGTATTATTGATATTGCAATAGCTTTCTCAAATTCTCCCATTCTTGTATACAAAACAATAGAAGTAGTCAGGATTCTTGTCTTCCCTTTAATATTTCCACCAACAATCATAGCAGCTCCCACTTCAGATATTATTGATCCAAACCCAGCCATAATTGCAGCTAGGGCAGGAATTCTCGCTTCTTTAACCAATGTCCAGAAAAGTTGAAATTTATTTGCGCCTAAAGATTGACATTGAAGTTTGAGTTTATGACTAAGCTGTTGAATTGATGCGAGAGTTAGACCAGTTACTAAAGGAGTAGCAATTATAACCTGTGCTATGATCATAGCAGTTGGTGTATATAAAAGGGACAAGAAACCTAAAGGACCACTTCTCCAGAGGGATAGTGCAACAAATAAACCAATAACTACAGGAGGAAACCCCATCCCTGTGAACACCAAAGATATTAATAATTTCCTTCCAGGAAATTTTGTCAATCCCAATATTACACCTAAAGGTATTCCTATAAGTAAGGAGGTTAAAACTGCATAACCTGATATTAAAAGAGTAAGCCATACAATTGATAAAATCTCTCTATTTAATCCTATAAGCAGGTGTAATGCTTCTTTTATTCCTTCAACAAAAATGTTCATCTTAAAAACCTATTTTTATAAATATTTAATCTTTAAAAATTTCTTATTTACTTTCACTTATTAGGCTATAGAGAAAAATTTTGTATTAATAATTAATCAGATTGATTTTACACTATAACTATTTAATTACATCCGGAAAAAATAAAGGTTGTCCATACTTATCAATACCAAAATTTTTTATTATCTCTTGACCCTCTTTTGATGTTATGAAATCTATAAATTTTATTGCACATTCATAATTAACATGCGAATATTTGTTAGGATTTACCGCAATTATGCCATATGAATTTAAAAGTAGTGGATCTCCCTCAAATAATATTTTTAATTGTATATTTTTTTGTAGTGAAAGATATGTTCCTCTATCTGTTAGAGTATAAGCATTTTTTTCATTAGCTATCATAATTGTTCCTGCCATTCCCTGACCTGCTTCCAAATACCAGTCACCTTTGGGTTCTATTCCTGCCTCTTCCCATATCTTTATTTCTTTTTTATGAGTTCCAGAATAATCTCCCCTCGATAAAAATAACATTTGTTTTTCACTCATTTTCTTAAAAGCTTCTGTTACATTTTCATTACCTTTAATTTCTGCAGGATCTTCCTCGGGACCAATTATTACAAAATCATTATGCATAACATCCTTACGATTTACACCATACCCTTCTTCTAAAAATTTATCTTCAGCTGATCTTGCGTGAACAAGAACAACATCTACTTCTCCCCTTTCCCCCATCCCAAGTGCCTCTCCTGTTCCAACTGCAATGGGTTTTACAGAAATTTTATATTTTTTTTCAAATACAGGAATTAATTCATCTAAAAGACCTGAATCATATGTGCTAGTTGTAGTTGATAAAATTATCTCTTTTTCCCTTACTGCTGTTTTTTGGTTGCAGCTAATAATATTTATGATTAAAAATATAAATATTGTAAAAAAAGTTAATATCTTTTTCATCTTCATATTTTTTCATCTAATAAAAAAACACCTTCCTCTCGTGTAGAAAAGAGGTCGGTGTTATTTTTTTGCTCCTTTCCAAACACGGGAGGTCAATTTGTTTCCAACCTTGACCCTTAAAGATAATTTATTATTTATCTCAGTGGTTAAACATCTTGGATAAAATCTTTAGATGTTATAACTCGGAGTGAATATTAAATTTTCAAGAGTTTTAAGAATTATATCAAACTAATTTTTACAATTCAATCAAATAGATTTTCAATAACTTCTGGAAGAATTGATTCTATCGTTGAATAATTATAACCTTTTCTTAGAAGGAAATTAATAATTCTTCTTCTTATTACTTTTTTGTCTAGAGCCTTATACTTTCTTATCTGCTTTTTTGCTACACTTTTTGCTGTTTTTATTTCGAGTTCAGGTGTATAAATCTCTGTTAAATTATTTTCAATTATTTCTTTAGAAATGCCCTTAAGAAATAGTTCAGATTTAATTTTTAATGAGGAAAAACCTCTTGTTCTAATTCTCTCTTCTATCCAACCACGTGCATATTTTTCATCATCCAGATAACCATAATTCTTTATTTTTTCAATTGTAATATCAATTATTGCATTTGATATTTTTTTACTCCACAATTTTCTTCTTACTTCATTTATTGATCTTGGTTTGTAACTCAGATAATTTATTGCAATTATTTCTGCTTCTTTTTCATCCTGAAATTTTTGAAGTTGATTTAGTTCTTTTTCACTTAAATACGAGTCTTCTTTGATATCAAACTTAAATAGTGATTCTTTAAAAAAATTACCAGATTTTATACCATCTAAATAAAGAACTCTATATTTTTGTCTCCCTTTTAACTTCTTTATCTCAGTGACTCGATAAATTTGACTATCCTTAAAAAGTTTCATATGTAAATGCTTTATATTTCTAATATTAGAAAATAAACATTTTTATTATTTTCAAATAAGAAATCTATAAAAGGTTTTTATCATTTTTAAAATTTAACATTCATTAACTATTCTTCTTTTTTTTCTCTTCTTTTTCTTTTTCCTCTTCGGCTTCTTTCTTTTTTAGCAAACCTTCTTTTTCTCTAATTCTATTTTCAATTTCTTTTGCTATTTTGGGATTATCCAATAGAAATTGTCTTGCATTTTCCTTTCCCTGACCTATTTGCTCCTCATCAAATGAATACCATGTTCCACTTTTACTTATTATTCCCTTTTCTATACCCAAATCAATTAAAGATCCCTCTTTAGATATTCCTTTTCCATACAGGATATCAAATTCAACTTTTCTAAAAGGCGGGGCAACCTTATTTTTAACAATTCTGACTCTTACTTTACTACCAATAATATCAGTTCCAACTTTTATGTTTGCGGATCTGCTAATTCTCATTCTTACAGTTGAATAGAATTTTAATGCTCGACCTCCTGGTGTTGTTTCCGGGTTACCAAAAATTATTCCGATCTTCTCTCTAACCTGATTAATGAAAATAGCACATGTATTTGATTTACTTATTGTACCAGCTAATTTTCTTAGTGCTTGTGACATAAGTCTTGCTTGAAGTCCCATATGACTATCGCCCATCTGTCCTTCTAACTCAGCTCTTGGAACAAGTGATGCTACAGTATCTATCACTAAGACATCCAATGCACCACTTCTTATTAACATTTCTGCAATTTCTAACGCCTGTTCACCTGTATCTGGCTGAGACAACAATAGTTCATCAGTGTTTACACCTAAATTTCTTGCATATATAGGATCTAAGGCATGTTCAGCATCTATAAAAGCAGCATTACCCCCCATTTTCTGAGCTTCTGAAATTATATGTAAGGCTAATGTTGTTTTTCCTGAACCTTCTGGTCCAAATATTTCTATCACTCTTCCCCTGGGAACACCTCCAATACCTAAAGCGATGTCAAGGGCCAATGATCCTGTTGGGATTGCCTCTATTTCTTGTAAAGGGCCTTCTCTTCCCAATACCATAATTGACCCCTTACCAAAACGTCTTTCTATTTGAGTCATTGCAATGTCTAATGCTCTATCTTTCTCCATTTATCCTCCATAATTTAAATAATTGCACATTTGCATAAATTATATCAAGAATAGCTTTATTAGTCAAATAAAATTAGTTAAATAAACATGCTTAAAATTATTATATTTAAAATAATTATAAATCTTAATCAGCATATCTTAGATGTCTTATATAGTCTCAATTATACCTCATATCCTATAAAAAATTATTTTAGATTATCAAAAGAATATCATCATGATATTAACTCAGTATTAATCATTAATATATTGCATTAAATTTTATTTATTTTGAAAAATAAATTCTTTTAATTTGTAATAAGAAGGTCCTTGAGGAGACAAGACACTTTTATAAAGAGTTATTCTATCACTGAGTTGTACTGGAAGATTTCCAAATTTTTCTAAATTTAATTCTAAAAACAAATTGTTAATATTTTGCCTTTTTTTAGATCGAGCAATAGTTATATGTGGACTGTAATCTCTTCTCTCCTTCTCAAATCCTCTCTTTGCGAGATTTCTTTCAAGTAATTTATAGATTTTATTAAAATTTTTTTCTTCATCTTTTATGCCAGCCCAGAGAACTCGAGCACTCCTCTCATTAGGAAAAGCTCCAAGACCACTTAATACATATGAAAATGGTTGTATGTTTTTAATACATTTTGAAATAGTTCTTTGAATATCCAAGATTTGCTCATTATTACAGTAACCTAAAAATTTTAATGTGATATGAAGATTCTTTGGATTAACCCATTTCCAGTCATGTGTTTCCCCTTTCATTTCTGATATAATTTTTTCCAAGTAGCTTCTAACGTCTTCAGATATTGGAGCAGCTAAAAAAGCTCTAATTTTATCCAATTTGGTACCTCAATTTTAATATTTTTATTTAATTTATTTTTTAATCTTTAAAATTTAATATATTTGTCAATTTTACTAATTCTAAAAATTTTAGGAATTTTAATTCTTATTTAATTTCGATAAATAGATTTGTAACATATTAAGTGTTGCCTGAGCAGCTTTTAGTTGGATCTCCTCTCTTGATCCATATAGATTTAATTCTTTTGTTTTTGAAAAATCATCAGAACATAAAGAAATATAAACTAACCCAGCTGGTTTATTTTCCTGCCCTAATGGTCCAGCTACTCCTGTAGTTGATAAAGCGATATCTGAATCAAACAGCTCTTTTGTTTTTTTTGCCATTTCTAAACCTACTTCTGAACTTATTGTTCCATATTTTTCTATTATACTCTTGTCAATATTTAAAATATTTTCTTTTGAAAAACGAGAATAACACACAACTGAACCCTTAAAATACTTTGAGCAATCAGGTAATTTGGTTAAAATACTTGAAATTAATCCTCCAGTGCAAGATTCTGCTATTGAAAGAGTTAATCCCTTTCTTAACATTAATTCTTGAACTATAGAAGCTAAAGATAATAATGATAAATTCATTTTTTTCTCAAAATTTCTTAAAACTTTTCTATTTGTTTTTATACTTATTTTTACTTATTTCTTTAACACTTAATTTTGCTAAAGTTGCTCCGAATCTCCAGACATAATCTAATCCAGATGCTAAAGTAACTAATATTGCTACTATTAAGAAATACCATTCTAGTTTAATTCCAAGAAATGATATTGGGAAAAAGCTAATTCCAGAGGTTGAGACATTTATAATTGTTATTAAAATTGCAATTGTTTGAATAACTGTTTTTACCTTACCTAAAATACTGGCTGAGATGATTACATTTCTTGTTGCTGCAACTGCTCTTAAACCTGATATTAAAAATTCCCTAAAAATAATAATTATTGCAACCCATGAAGGTATTCTTCCCAATTCGACTAATGCAATAATCGCTGAGGAGACTAAAATCTTATCAGCGATTGGATCCATTAGTTTTCCCCATTCGGTTACTTCATTTTTTGTTCTAGCAATATATCCATCAACTATATCAGTGATAGCAGAAATTAGAAAAATAATCGTTGCAGCCCAAATAAATTGAGTCTGTCTAATTGAATTACTCGAATTAGTTAATAAAAAAAATAAAAAAATTGGAATTGTTAATATCCTAAAAATAGTTAATCTATTAGATAAATTCAATATTATCACCCTCAATGTTTATTAATTTTTCCATAAAGATCAAAGAATTGACTGTTGGTTATTTTTATAGGAATTAAATCTCCTTCTACTACACCATCTTTTTCTACAAATATTAAACCATCAATTTCTGGAGCTTCTCTATATGATCTTCCTTCCCAATAATTATTTAATTCGATAGATGATTGTTCTATTAAAACTTTCAAGGTTTTTCCCACTAATTTTTCTCGTAATTCCATTGAGATCTCATTCTGAAGAAGTACAATATCATTATATCTTCTATCAACTGTTTTTTTATCTATTTTATTATTATAATAATAGGCTTTTGTTCCTTCCTGTGGCGAAAATTTAAAAAATCCTACCCAATCAAGTTTTGCTTTTTTTAAAAATTTACAAAGTAAATCATAATCACTTTCTGTCTCACCAGGGAAACCGATAATAATTGAGCATCTAAATACTATTTCGGGTATCTTTTCTCTAACTCTGGAAAAAAGTTTTAAAAACTCATCATAACTTCCTCTTCTTCCCATTTTTCTTAAAATTTTATTGTTAACATGTTGAATTGGAATATCTAAATATTTGCATAGTTTTTTACCTTTTGATATCAAATTTATCAAATCATCATTAATACCACCAGGATTTAGATACATTAACCTAATTCTCTTTAGATTATCAATTTTAATTAAATCATTTAGTAACCTTACTAAATTAGTCTTTTCCTCCAAATCTTTTCCGTATTGAGTAATATCCTGAGATATCAAAATTATCTCCTTTATATTATTATTAACAAGTTCTTTAGCTTCTTTAATAATTTCCTTTGGTATTCTTGATTCATGTTTTCCCTTTATATTAGGTATATCACAAAATGTACAAGTATGATCACATCCATCAGCTATTTTTAAATATGTATATGGTAATTTTCCATAAAACTTTCTTTTTGGCTGTTTCTTTACCCAATCATTTACATTTTCAACCAAACAAATTGGTTTAAAAATAAAATTCTGCTTTTCAACTAAATTCTTCTGACACTTCTTATATTTAATTTTTTTATCTAAATATAACCTATTCTTTGAAATTGTTGAAATGACATTAGGAAGTGACGACATTTTAGATAAACCTACCCAACCATCAACCTCAGGTATCTCTTTAGATAATTCCTTATAATATCTCTGTGACATACAACCGAATACAATTAGTATAAAACTCATTTCTTCTTTTAGTTTTGCTACATCTAAAATAGTTTCTATTGATTCTTCCTTGGCATGATCAATAAAACAGCATGTATTTATAATTACAACATCTGCCTTCTTAATATTTTTTGTAATAAGAAAATCATTTTCCTCTAAGACGTGTCTAATACAATCAGAATCATATTCATTCTTGGGACATCCAAGTGTAATTAAACAAACTTTTTTATTATTTCTCATATTAA
>Ga0114921_10000546_pt1 | contig 15972 bp, 9 predicted proteins | sample BentaG_FD_87016 | JGI IMG/M metagenome (GOLD analysis project Ga0114921, IMG submission 87016) | Deep subsurface microbial communities from South Atlantic Ocean to uncover new lineages of life (NeLLi) - Benguela_00093 metaG | ecosystem: Environmental > Aquatic > Marine > Oceanic > Sediment ...
ATTTGCCCGGCAGATAATTGATCCTCATGTTCAAAATAATACCTTCATTTACGCCACAAGGAGGGAAATTCAAGAAAGAATGTCAGCCTGTGGTGCTCATATCCGAGATCCAGATAGAATAAAAGGAGCAGTAGCTGAAGCCTGGAATTTCTATTCCAGATTGAAAAGTGAAATGAAAGTTTCATCAGCAATAGACCTCCCGGCAGCATTCAAGAATCTCGATCTTTGTTTGACTCATGCCCTCTATCTTGAAGCGATTGGAGAATATCTGGAAAAAGGTGGCCAAAGTAGAGGATCTTATCTCGTGATAGGTTCTGAAGGCCAGAAGCCGTGTAAAGAATTGGGGGATGAATGGAAGTTCCGTTTGAATGAAGAGGATTCATTTGTTGATAAAAAAATATTAGATATTTTTCTGGATGAAAATCTTAACATTAAAAAACAATGGGTAGATATCAGACCCATCCCAGAGGAAGAGTCCTGGTTTGAAAATGTTTGGAGTGATTACAGGAAGGATATTATTATCAAAGAGGAGACATAGAGGTAAAAAACAGCCTGTCTGCTCCTTTTGCAGTTCGCTACAGCTCTCAAGATAGGAGCTGTTCCGGGTGTTGTAATAGCCCTCCAAGCCGTGGGAGGCGCTGCCGGGAACATGATTTGTGTCCACAATGTCGTTGCTGCTTCGGCAGTTGTCGGCCTTCTGGGAAGGGAGGGTTTACTCATCCGGAAAACGATAATCCCCATGATCTATTATCTCGCAGTCGCAGCCATCATTGGGATGATTATGTTGCAAATTTTTAAAATATAAAATCTTGTCCTAAATTTTCGTAGGAACACTTTTAGATGGGTACTTTGGGGCCAGGTTTTTGTCATTTGATTTTTTCCTTGACAAAGGGAGATTATTGGTAGTAATAATGCACTATGCCATGCCGGGGATAGCTAATGACTTAAACAGAAATTTTGGCCCTATGTAAATAAATAGCTAAAACGATTGTAAAATAAGGTTAATGAAGATTTGATTAAAGAGTTCGAGGAGTTAAAAGCATGCTTGCGGTAAATTTCAAATTATAAAAGCCCGAGCTTCATCCGGGCTTATATTGATAAAAGAGCAGTGCTGGATATTTTAAAATTTTTTGTAAAGGAGGAGCTTTATGAAAAGGAGTAAATTAAGGTCTCTAATTTTTTGTTTTGTGGTAATTACTCTTCTCACCTTTCCCTTGTCAGGAAATCAAAAACCTGATTTTCCCGCTTTGCAAGATCTTAAAGATAGGAATGTTTCCCTTGAGATGAAAGGCTTTATGTTTGCCTCAGGGCTCAGACTTAATAAACAGGGGAAACCAAACGGACATGGTGATGAGCTAGTTCCTATAAAGTGGTCCGGAAGCGGGTTTATCGTAAAAAATGATGGAACAATCCTTACCAATTATCATGTTGCCGTGCGAGCTCTGGAAGGCACAGCTGAATTTGCTGATGGCGGTTCTTTCCAAATCAAACATATCAAGGTATATGACCCGATTAACGATATTGCTGTCATGAAGATAAGAGCTACCAAAAGTTTCCCCAGTGTAAAACTCGGTAATTCCGATAGGGTAGATATTATGGACAAGGTTCTTGCTGTTGGAAACACCCTTGGCGAAGGATTTTCTGTATCAGATGGCATGATTAACCAGATAAAAGTTAGTGACAGGGATGTGAGATACCTGATTAGGCATGATGCTGCCATAGCTCCAGGAAATAGTGGTGGCGCACTATACAGGGGAGACGAGGTCGTCGGTATTAACGTGCGCGGTCGTGTTCCCTACGTGGTTTATTATGCGATACCAATAAACCTAGCAAAAGCATTGTTAAAGCCTCAATATGACAGAAAGCTTCTTTTAGCAGATATCTTTCCCACAAAATTGGATTTAATGATTAAAAAATCTAAACAATTATACACCAAAACTGGTCAGGTTCCGGCCGCCTCGACACAGGGAGCAGGAAAGGTTTATTTTCAAGATAAGTTCTATCCCCTTGAAGATCTTATTATTATTCTCAAAGCCCAGAAAGGTAGAGATCTCGCTTTGACTGTTCAAAATTCTCAAGGGAAGTTGATAGGATTCGGGGATTTAAGAAAAGTGGATTATGACGTAATACTCCTTTCAAGCGATAACTATCAGGCTGTGTATATAAGTGTTTTAAATTACGACAAAACTCCAGCAAATTTTGCAATCGGGGTTTATAAGATTTTATGGTGAAGGAAATAAGAGATAAACGAGGAAATAAAGCTATAATGATTAAAATTCGGATGAAACTTTTTGGGGACTGATTGAGTTTAATTTATTTAAACGATGAAAGGATTTAGGTTCGAAGAAAGGTTTTATTGAGCCTAGAAGAGGAGGAAAAAATGAGTATAAGAAAAAGAATGAAGGTAATAAAAGTAACAGCATGTTTAACAATTATCTTTGCAGCCGTAGCTTTTTCTGAACAGGCTAGAGAGATTCCAAAAAAACTGGATTTGAAAGGCGGTAAAGTCATTTTTAATTCAAACAGATTCCAGTCGAGCATTAAGAGCGATAGAAATTTGGGTGTTTTAGCCAAAGAGGTCTCCGCCATTGGAGAAGAGGCAGTTTCTTTTGGATTTGCTGCAAAGTCAGAGGAAGCCAAGACCTTCATCATCGGGGCGCTTTATTCAGAAGCATTGGCCTATTTTAGAAGCGGCAAAATGGATTTAGCCGCTAAACGGTTAGAATCAATTGGACTGGAGTTTATCAACCTTGGTGTTCCAAGCTCACTTTACAATTTCATCAGTAGTATGGGCAACATGATGGAGGCCAAGCGGTACTCATCAGAAGCTTTGTTAGAGTTTCTCTCTCTATTCCAGCCGTTTTATGAAGATTACGCTGTGAGCAAGGGAGAGGATAAACTTATCCTTTTCAGAGCTGGTTCATGGTTGGTAGATATGAGTCTGACTGCTGCTGCCGGGGATAAATTCATGCTCAAACAGCCGGAAACTCTGAATTATTTCATCAAAGAGATGAAACGAATGGATGCTCCCAAAGGTGTGCTTGATTCTCTCGATAAGATTACCAAAATCGCAGATAAAAAAGAAAAGGATATCACAGACAAAGATGTCAAGAATGTTCTTAAGCTAGTGAAGAAGATTCAAACAATACTGGGTTAATCAGGGATTAGGAACATCTTTCCCTAAGCTTCCTTAAATGAACAAACAGGTTCTTTCGAGAATCTTACTGTATGCTGCCATCATCACCTGGCTGTTTCCCTTTCCCCTCCGGGCTGCGGAAAACCCTAAAGAGCGGATCGACTTTTGGCAGAGCAACTATGATGAACTCCTGCCAAAGGATGACCCCCTTGCGGCCCAGGCTTATGAGATCTTCAACAGAGTGCTGAATGTCGCAGGGACAAAGCCTGGAGTGATACCGAGGCTTTTCATTGTCAAGAACGATGCCCCTTATATTCCGTTAGCCCAAGCCTTGCCTGATGGAGGGATCGTTATTTCAAAGAGAGTTTTAGATATCTGCTACAGAGACCCTGAAAGGGGAGATGACCGTTTAGCTTTTATTTTGGCTCATGAGATCGCCCACCAGCTCAAAGAAGATTTCTGGCACTTGAAGTTCTTCCAGGCGGTCGAATTATCCAAAGAAGAGAATCCTCTTAATAAGGATATTATCGACGAAGTCTGCAATATCCTCAAAGAAATGCCCAAGGAAAGACTTAAAAAGGAGCTTGAAGCTGATGAGCACGGAATCATCTATGCCTCCATGGCAGGTTTTAATACCAATGCTATCGTTACCGAAGACAATAGAGTGAATTTTTTCGAGTATTGCTATAAATCTCTGCACCCAGGCAATATCAAAGGATTACCTAAGGATTCGACTCACCCCACTCCCATGCAGAGAGCTGAAGCAGTCAAAGTCCGTCTGAACCAAGTTCTTGAGATGGTAGAATTATTCAATCTGGGCGTCTTGTTCTATCAGGCTGGAGATTATCAGAGGGCAATCCTCTTTTTCAGCAAGTTTTTAAAATTCTTCCCCAGTAGAGAAGTTTACCATAACCTGGCCTCCAGCCATCACCAGCTCGCTTTGAAGCATTATCGCTCCTGGAAGAGAGATGAACAGGGCTTTCCTTTTAAATTGTCAATTGCCATCGATCCTGAGACTCGGGCTAGCAAGATAACCCTGAGGGCACCCGGCGCTGAAGGTCCAGCTGATCTCTTCAAAAATCACATTGAAAAGGCAATTAAGTACTATGAAACAGCCATAACCCTTGATCCTTCCTATGTGCTTTCCTACAACAACCTCGGCTGTGCCCTCATAATGAAGGGCGATGTATACGATGCAGTTGGGAAGCTTAGAAAAGCCATCAAAATGAAATCCGACTTCGTGCCTTCCCTTAACAATCTGGGAGTTGCCTTTTTCTTAGCGGAGAATGAGCGCAAGGCGAAGGAAAATCTTGTCAAGGCTTCCGAGTTTGATTCTGCCTACGATGCCCCCTTTTTTAACTTGGGAAAAATTGCTTTTGAGGAAAAGAAAGAGGCGGAGGCTAAAAAGTACTGGATAGCCTACTTGGAGCTGGATTCTGCCAGTGGATGGGCTGATTCTATCCGAAAATCCCTCTCTCTTGAAACGCCCGAAGAAGTTTTAAAGTCTCCACCTGACGAAGGAATCGAAAACATCATGGGTTTGGAAGCTGGGGATTACGAGGACGATATCTCTGAAACCTGGGGAAAGCCAGTAAAAAAGAGAGATTTCTTTCTTGAGGAGGAGCCGTTCAAAGTGGCTGTTTATAAAAACGGAGTCAAGACACTGTCTCAGGAGGATGAGATAAAGATGATACTTACTCCTGAGGGCTTCAAAGGAAAAAGCGCAAGAGGAATCTCTATCAGCAGTCTGGAAAAAGATGTACTGGCTGAGTATGGGAGGCCTTCTAAAGTCTTGCCCATGACCCAAGGAGCCACCTGGGTTTATGCTTCAGAAGGGATTGCTTTTCAGCTTCGAGGGGGGAAGGTTGTCTCCTGGCTCTTGTTTTATTAGATCTAACTGCTCCTATCCACCTATTGACTCCTGAGAATACCCTTTCCAGCTATAGACTTTCTCGTTTTCATTCCCGCTTAAGATGCCGTTTATTTTGACTGAAGAATAGGAAACCTGCCTAATAATAATGAATAAAGGAGCAATAAAAACTGATTCCCTAAAATTATAAGACGCATCTTGACCAAATAGATAATTATAAATATCTTTATTCAGAGACAACAGGATTTCTAAGGAACAATTGTGGCCAAAGCGAGGAGGGAAAAGCGATGAAAAAGAAATGGACAACTCGGGTTTTCATCATTTTGTTTATCTGCGTGTTATTTTTGCCAAATGGAGCTCAAGAAGCGATAAAAGGTACAGATAAAGACCCAGCCATTAACAAGAATAAAAGAGAGAAGATAATAGATGCAGAATTTTTCGTGCGAAATTTTATAAAGGCTATGGAAGCGAACGATCAGACTAAAATGGAGGAACTTGTCAAGCAGGCAGAGCCTATCGTTGGCAGCGTTGTCATCCTGGCGGCACAAGAAGCTATTAGAAGATTAGTTATAGGAATAGATGCGAGCTTGTACTTGAGTATCTCAAAGATAATGGCTGAGCTCTATGTGAAGGAGTTTAAGAAGGAGGGACTTGTTGAGCTTGTACGAAAGTACAGTCTTTATGATCTAGATATGTGCGAAGAAAAGCTGAGAGGGGATGAGTTGCTCGATGAAGGGCTCTCCCTTTATAGGAAAGGTCAGTGGAAGGGAGCGATAAGCAAGTGGACTGAGGCTGAAAAAATATTTGATAAGCTGGGTGATGAGGCAGGAAAAGCCTCCGCCTTTAACAATTTGGGTAACTTTTACGACAGTACTGGAGAGTACAGGGAAGCACTGGAATATTTCAAACAGGCCCTTGAAATATTTAAAAGGCTCGGGTTTGTGGAAGGAGAGGCTAAAAACCTTAATAACGTTGGGGTCGTCTATAGACACTTAGGACAATATGCAGAGGCGCTGAACTATTTCCAGAGAGCCCTTGAAACGTACCGAAGGCTTGGATTTGAATCAGGAGAAGCCATGACCCTTCCCAACATCGGGCTCGTCTATGACAATCTTGGTCAGTACGATGAGGCTCTCGACTACCATCAACAGGCGCTTGAGAAATTTCGAAAGATTGGGGATGTGTCAAGTGAAGCCAGAACCCTGGCGAACATCGGGGGGGTCTTTGAAAGCCTTGGCCAGTACAAGGAGGCGCTGAACTATTATGAAAAGGCCCTTGAGAAATTTCGCAGAATCGAGGATGTGCCGGGAGAAACTTACACCATCGCGAATATGGCGAACGTCTATTCCCACCTTGGCCAGTACAGTGAGGCACTGAACTCCTATCAACAGATTCTTGAGATACTCCGTGAGATGGGGGATGCGGCAGGAGAGAGCACAGCTCTTATAAACATGGGGCTCGTCTATTTCCGCCTTGGCCAGTACAACGAGGCATTGAGCTATTACCAGCAGTCCCTCGAGATATGCCGAGAGATCGGAGGTGTGGTAGGAGAAGCTAGGGCCCTTAACAACATAGGGCTTGTCTACTGTAGCCTTGGCCAGGATAGAGAGGGGCTGAGCTATCACCAGCAGTCCCTCGAGATATACCGAAAGATCGGAGGTGTGGCAGGAGAAGCTAACGCCCTTAACAACATTGGAATCGTGCACTGGAGCCTTGGTCAGTACAGTGAGGCGCTGAATTATTACGGACAGGCCCTTGAGATAAGTCGAAATATCGGAAATGCAGCTAGCGTGGCCGATTGCTTGAATAACATCGGGATCATCTATACCAACTTAAGTCAGTACCCCAAGGCCATCCAGACATTGCATGAATCCATATATATTTCAAGCCAGCTTGGCGTGCTTGAGACCATGTGGAGATGCTTTATCTCTTTGTGCCGAGCACTGTGGAAATCAGGAAAAGGTGAGGAGGCGGCAAGCTCATTTGAGAAGGCCATTGAGACTATTGAAAAGATTTACAGCCACACAAGCGGCCTTAAAGAAGAAGAGCGCTCCTCCATGATTGGCGAGAAGCGTTTTGTCTACCAGGAGTTCATCGAGCTCCTTCTGGAGCTCCACCGTAAATCCCCGGACATGGGATACGACAAACAGGCCTTCACCATCTCAGAGAAAGCTAAATCGAGGACATTCCAGGAGCTCATGGCCAAGGCTGGGGCAAGGGCGGTTTTTGCCGGAGATGAGACATTTCAGAAGATAGTAGAGAAAGAACGGCAATTAATCGCTAAGGCAATTCATTTTCAGGGTCTTCTTTCAAAGGAGATGTCAAAGCCTGAAGAAAAGAGAAACATTGAGATGGTCAACTCCCTGAAAGAGCAACTGTCAAAGGCCGAGAAGTCCTTAAGTGAGGCTGAAAAGAAAATAGAGACAGAATACCCCCGCTATGCTGACCTTAAGAGGCCCAAATCGTTGAGTGTCGAAGAACTTCAAGATATCCTCAAACCTGATGAGACCTTGCTTACCTATGCTGTGGGCAAGGACAAATCGGCTGCCTTTGTGATCGGAAAGGAGCGCTTTAAACTGGTTGAGCTTGCAGTCGGGAGAGAAGAGCTGGCTGAGATGATTACCAAGTTGCGAGGGGGACTGGATGCTGAACTGATAAAACTGAGGAAGAAGTCAGAAGGCAGGGATCCTGTTTTTGAGCTAAAAGACCTTGAAAAATTCAAGCCCGAGGATTCTTACACCCTCTGCCAGAAGGTCTTTCTCCCTGTTTCTGAAGAACTCGAAGGTGCCACCAGGCTCTACATCTCGGCAGACGACATCCTCTACACCCTGCCTTTTGAAGCCCTGGTAGACAGCGAGTTTGACATCAATGCCTTCCGGGAGGCACGGAAGCTTGGACGGAGGGGACAGGGCGATTATCTGGGTGAATATGCCGCTCTGCACTACTTGATCGATACCTACACTCTCACCTATCTTCCTTCGGCATCAGTGTTCCGATCTTTAAGGAAATACGAAAAATCTGGATACGGTAAATGGGGCAAACCGCTCATCGCCTTTGCTGACCCAATTTTTAGTAAAGATGATGTCAAGACAGAGGAAGAAAAGGGCTTAAAAGATAAAGGTATAAAGCAGAAGGGAATAAGTAAAGAGACAGAATTAACAGCCCAGATTCTCACCCGTTCAACGGGAAGTGGTGAGCTGAAAAGGCTTGAGGAGAGTGCCCAGGAGGCAGAGGTTATTGCTGAGGAGGTCAAAGGAGATAAAGAGGACGTTTATTTGAGGGAAAAGGCGACAGAGGAAAATATCCACGCTGCTGGACTTAAATCTGCTCGTTATCTGCTATTTTCCACTCATGGGTTGCTGGGTGGAGATTTCACAGGAGTGGCGGAGCCGGCTTTGGCCCTGACCCTGGTGAACAATCCTTTGACCAGAGATGGCTTTTTGACCATGAGCGAGGTGCTGGGCTTGGATATAAATTCTGAACTGGTGATTTTATCCGCCTGCAACACCTACGGCCGGGGAGAAAAAGCAGGCAGAGGGGAGGGTTTTGCCGGGCTGACCCGTTCGTTCATGTATGCTGGAACGCGCTCGCTGCTGGTTACCCACTGGAGTGTGGAGAGCCAGGCTGCCCGGGACCTTATGGTGGAGACATTTAAGAAGATGAAGAAAGAGGCCAGCTCAAAAGCCTTAAGGGAGGCCAAGCTCGAGATGAGAAAATCCTTCAGGCACTTGGGAGAGAAGACCGGGAGAAAGCTCTCCCTTTCCCATCCTTTCTTCTGGGCTCCTTTTGTCCTGGTGGGGGAAGGTAAATAATCAAGGTGCAGCTCGCCTTGCCTTTTTTTTTCAATAAAAGGCGCTCTGATGATAAAAAGGAGTGGTTTTCGCTTTTCTATGTGCCTGGAAACAACTATTTTATTTGCTGTGCATATTGAAGAATCATCCAAATACTCAACTCATAATAAATTTGTTGATAGGATTTGATTTCTTCAGGGGTAAACAAACCTTGCATTGCACTCCAAAGAATTGAGCTCAAAAAATAGATCTCGGTATTTTGATAGGCATATAGATTTCCTTTTTGGATTTCAGAAACCGATTTTGTAAGGCTACTCAGGTTAGAAGCTAACCTCGCCATATCAAGACTTGTTGACATCATTGATTCAGCAACTTTAGGGCCTAGCTCTGGCGCTCCAGCTCTTGAAGCAACATCCATTGCGTGCTCTTCAATTTGATTTGGAGAAAAAGAAGATAAAGCACTTAGATAAAGCTGGGAGGCGAGGCGTTCTGCGCATTCTTGCCATTGACCTCCTGGAGCATATTTATCATTATTGTTTTTAATGAAATTTGGAAAATCGTTTGGATAGGCAATGGCGACACCATACATCTCGGCAACCAGCTGCCAAGTATCTTGATCACATTTAGATGGTTTGCCAGACCCACAAAATGCAAATTTTGCAACCAAAACTAAAAGAATAATTACAAATAGCTTTTTCATGGTATCTATCCTTTATTCAGATTTAAAAAGTACCAGGATGTCATTTTGGCTTCAAAAACTGATATCAGAGAAATTTTAAAATTGCATCTATGGTATTTCAGAAGCCTTTCTCTCCCTTTTATAAATTCTGCCAGAAAATAACAATTAAGAAGAGGAAAGTCAAATTTGTGCTGCAAAGACCTTAACTTGTCACGGAAAACGAAAGCATTTTAGCTAAAGCTCTTTTTTGACATCAAATTCATACTGTGATATAGGTTTTTATCAGGTAATTGGAGAGATTAAACTTAAAAGTTTTTTCTTGTATTTTATTCATTGGCTGACTATAAAAAGGAGAGGGCAACAGAGCAAACTGAAAAAAATAATAAGGAGTTAAGCCTTATATGCGTGATGTTTATATCGCTGGAGTCTGTTTAACTCCCTTTGGCAAGGATTTCAGACCTATAGGAGTGATGTTGGCTGATGCCTGCCAGAGGGCTCTTCAGGATTCTGCTTCCTTTACTTCTGATTTGGTTCCGGACTGCTTGGTCATTGGCAGCATGGACCCTATAGGTTTTGCCAGACAAACAGGTCTGGATTCCTTGGTGGGGATTGAACTGGGTCTCTCGAGAGATACAGAGATATATCATGTGGAGCTTGGCTCAGCTACCGGGGCAGCTGCGGTTGAGCTGGGAAAACGATTAGCCTTATCCGGACTCAAGGTTCTGGTCTGCTTCGGTGAGAAGATGAAGGGCAAACTGAAGAATGAAGAGATTCCTTCCCAAATCTCCACAGTTATTGCTGAAGAGGAAAGAGAGCGAGGATTGGGCGAGATGCCTGCTGTGGCTGCCCTGGCCTCATACGAATACATGAATACTTACAAAGTATCAGAAAAGAAATTTCGAAACATCTGCTTTGAGATGAGCGTTCGAAGCCTCCAATACGGAGCTGTGAATGACGTTGCCTATTTTAAAAAATCAGTTACCAGGAAAGAGTACGACAACCCTGAAATCAACAGGGTTATTGCCAAACCTCTAACAAAATTTGACTGCAGTGGGTCTTACAACGGAGCTGGAGCTGCGTATCTCGTTCCCTTTCGTACAGACATAAAATTGACAAGTGTCAAATCCGCCTTTGATAATATCAAGATTGCAGAACGGAAAACTCTGATTTCCCTTGAAGCTGCTGTGCTGGCAGGGAGAGATGCTTTTCAAGAAGCCAGTTTAAATCCCCATGAGATAGACCTTTGTGAACTCCATGATGCTTTCAAATCTGTTCCCTGGATAGCCGCAGAAGATTTGGCATTTGTTGAGAGAGGGTTGGGACATAAATTTGTTCTTGAAGAAAAAAACAGAAAAGGAAGGAAGGTTTATGTAAACCGTTCTGGTGGATTTATAGCGAGGACCCACCCTCTGGGAGCCTCGGGAGGTGCCCAGCTAGTGGAGTTGGTCTGGCAATTACGGGGGCACAGCCAGTACGGGGAAATGTTTAGGGAGGAGCTTCAAAACTTGAATTACGGGCTCTGGTTTAACATGAGCGGGTTTGGGAATACCTGTATTGTTGGCATTATTGAGAGGATAAAACCGACAAGGCAGCGGGAAGGGCTCAAGGAAGAAAACTTGCCTCAATCCGTTCCTGAAGAAAACTTCATCTACAAAACAGCTCCCCGGAAAGACAAGATAATTGCTGCCACGCAATATCAATCTCCGGATGAGAAGCAGGTTAATGTGGCTATAATTCAGACAAAAGATGGGGATTTCAAAATAGGCTTGGCCAGAGATCCTCACGGCCTGAAAAGAGGAAAGTACATAAAGTGGATTAAACCCGAAGAAGGGCCTTACTTTATCCGAGAAGGTTACATCAAGGGGAAATTATCCGACCTTTTAAGGCTGATCCGGAGACCGAAGAAAGAGAAGGAATGAGAGAGGTTTTTTAATTGACAGCAGTAGGAATGAATAACTATAATGAGAAATCTTTAAATCTGTCCTTCAAATAAAAATATAATAAATGGGAGGTTATTCATGAGTGATATTGTCATCGCCAGCGCAGTCAGAACTGCCGGAGGTAAGTTTGGTGGTGCTTTTAAAAATGTTTCTGCCGTAGAATTGGGAGCTCTTGTTCTTCAAGAGGCTGTTCGAAGGGGTGGGATTGAACCTAAGCAAGTGGAGGAAGTGGTCTTTGGAACTGGCTGGCAGGCTGGACTAGGGCCAAATATAGGACGTCTTGCGACTGTAAAGGGAGGGTTGCCTCATGAAGTCCCTGCCTTTACGGTGAACAAGCGCTGCGGTTCTTCTCTGAGGGCTGTTTCTCTCGCCGTCCAGATGATCAAAGCAGGAGACGCAGATGTGATTTTGGCAGGTGGAGCTGAAAATACTTCACAGGTTCCCTATGTGGCTGCTGGAGCTAGATGGGGAAATCGTATGGGGGACAGCAAACTGGTTGATCTCATGCATAAGGATGGCTTCATGTGTCCCTTAGCCGGGCATCTGATGGGAATGACAGCAGAGACGCTTGTCGAAAAATATAATATCAGTCGCGAAGAACAAGATGCTTTCGCCTTTGAGAGCCAGAATAAAGCGGTTAAAGCAGTAAAGGAGGGGAAATTCAAGGAGGAAATACTTCCTGTTGAGGTTCCTGCAAGGAAAGGTCAAACAGAAATCTTCGATACAGAGGAAATCCCAAGAGAGGGAATCACAGTAGAGAAACTAGCAAAAATTCCTCCTGTTTTTAAAAAGGATGGAACAGTAACGGCTGGAAACAGCTGTGCTCTCTGTGATGCGGCTTCGGCGGTTTTGGTTATGAAAAGCGAGAAAGCCTCGGAGCTGGGAGTTAAGCCCTTAGCCCGGATTGTCTCCTACGCTCATGCTGGTGTTGACCCAGCAATTATGGGAATGGGGCCTGTGCCAGCTGTTTCCAAAGCCTTGAAACGAGCAGGGCTTGAGCTTAAGGACATCGACCTTATCGAGCTTAATGAGGCTTTCGCTGCTCAAACCTTAGCTGTGGAGCGGGAGCTTAAATGGGATCGTTCCAAGCTCAACATCCACGGGGGAGCCATAGCTCTCGGTCATCCTATTGGAGCTACTGGAACGAAAATATTGACCACCTTAATCTATGCTCTGGAAAACAGAGATAAAAATCTGGGATTGGCAAACCTTTGCATCGGAGGAGGACAGGGCGTAGCTATAGTGATAGAGAGGCTATCTTAAAAAGCTGGAAACGCTAGAGAAGTTATAAGGTGGAGAACAGGAGTAGGAGACTGGAAATGGTACGCGAAGTTACCGAATTACGGATACTGTAGGGATTTGATTTATCAAACCCACAAGCAAGGTGAGATGGAAGAGAAGGTCATGGCGAGCTTGTCTGCGTGAGGGGACGCACATGGGGGCGACTGAAGGGAGCGTGGCAGTCTCAACCTGACTTTATGGCTGCAAACCATGAACTTCGGAAGCGTCTCTTTTTCCGTGATGTCCGTTTTTGGATAGGTTTTTGGGAATGGATGAAGCGACCCTTGAAGAAAGGCTCAGGCTGTATGGTTCCAAAACACGTTGCTTTTGCCCCAACGAGTCAAAAGCAACTCGGATCAAGGCTTCGCTCTCCTCTCCTTCGAAGAGGAACCGTGCCCGCTCACCCTTTCTCACGGTTTTTTCACCATACAGCCTTCGCCAAGCTCGGGGTCAGGCCTTGAGGTTAGGCTTTGGGGTCAGGCTTTATCATGAATAGACGTTCAGGAACATGAATGAAATCCACTGCTATTCTATGACGACAAAGCCTGACCCCGTTGAATTGACCTCAAGGCCTGACCCCGTTGAGTGAAGCGAATGGAGAATGGCGTTAAAAATCTGAACGGGAGCGAAGACATTGCCAAAAACCTATCACAGAAATGGAGATGCTTACATGAAATCTTAGGGATTTGGAAATTTTTATTTTAAATGGAGGGATAGCAATGGATGTTAAGAAACCTTTTGTGGTGGGTTCAGGAATTATGGGCTCTGGTATAGGGCAACTCTGTGCCCAGCAAGGTTATGAAGTGACATTGGCCGATACATCTGATGAGGTAATTGGGAGGGCTAGAGAAAAAGTCAAGGCAGGTTTAAAAAGGCGGGTAGAGAAAGGAAAGATTACTCAAGAGGAGATGGAGTCAGTTCTTTCCCGGATGAATTGGTCTACAGACTTGGATTATGCTCGAGAATGTGATTTTGTCATAGAGACCATTTTCGAGAATCTCGAAATTAAGAAAGAAGTTTTCAAGACACTTGATTCTATCTGTTCACCTGAAACAATTCTGGCCACAAACACAACAGCCCTTTCAGTCAGCGAAATTGCTTCGGCCACTTTGCGTCCTGATAAGGTTATAGGGATGCATTTTTTCAACCCGGCTGTTATCATGAAATTGGTTGAAGTTATCCGTGGCGAGAAAACATCTGAAGAAGCCATAGCCACAACAAAAAAGTTTGCTGAGAGTCTGGGTAAGATTCCGATTGCCACTGCTAAGGAAGCACCGGCCGGCATAGTCAGTCGGGTTTTAGCTGGGCTGCTGAACGAGGCGGCTATTGTTTATGCTAATGGAGTAGCTTCTCCTCAAGATATTGATGAAGCCATGAAGCTAGGAGCAGGCCTTCCTATGGGTCCTTTGGCCCTCATTGATATGATTGGTCTGGATATTCATTTGGCCAAGATGGAAACTCTGTATGTAAAGCTAAAGGATGAGCGTTACAAACCCCCGGAAATAATCAGGCAGATGGTCGCTGAGGGGAAATTGGGAAAAAAATCGGGCGAAGGATTTTATAAATATTAAATAAAAGAATTATTTAGACTATCAAACAGAAGCTAATTTATCATATATTAGATTTCCTCTCAAAGTTAGGTGAATTAAATTGTCATTGCGAGCGAAGCGTGGCAATCTCATCCTTTTTTTCCTATGAGACGGCCACTCTTTCCAGTCGCTCGTAGTAACATATAATCACGCAACTTTAAGAGAGGGACAGATTTTAGATAATCTGAAAGGAGCAAGCCATGGATTTTGATTTAAATGAAGAACAAAGTATGATCCAGGAAACCATCCGTAAATTTGCCAAAGAAGAAATTGCACCCGTAGCTTCAGAAAACGATAAAAAGGCTCAATTCCCTCGTGATCTTTTCAAAAAACTGGCAGACCTGGGATTTATGGGCACACCCATTCCAGAAGAGTATGGTGGGGCAGGATTTGATTATATAAGTCATGCCATAGTGGCAGAGGAGATAGGCAGGGTAGATTCATCCCTTCGAGGAACTTATTCTGTCCAGGTATCACTTGTCGAGCTTCCCATTTTTATATTCGCCACTGAAGAACAAAAGAAAAAATATATTCCTAAACTGACCACTGGAGAATGGATTGGTTGTTACGGTCTAACCGAACCTAATTCAGGAAGCGACCCTGCCAGCATGATTTCAACTGCTAAGGAAGAGGGAGATTATTACCTACTTAATGGCCAAAAGACGTGGATTACCAACGCCGGAATCGCTGATCTAGCTATTGTCTATGCCAAGACAGACAAAGAAGCAGGAGCCAGAGGCATCACAGCCTTTTTGGTAGAAAGAGGAATGGAGGGATTTTCGACAAGAGACCTCCATGATAAATTGGGTCTTCGGGCATCCAATACGGGTGAGATCTTCTTGGAGAATTGTCGCGTTCCCAAAGAAAATGTTTTAGGTGAAATTAACAAAGGTTTTAAGATTGCTCTAAGCACCCTTGATTTTGGCCGCTACACTGTGGCTGCAGGATGTGTGGGGACAGCTCAGGGCTGTATCGATATCTGTAAAGAATATGCCAAGCAAAGAATCCAATTTGGAAAGCCCATTGCCAGCTTCCAGCTTATCCAGCAGATGATTGCAGACATGGTTGTTGAATGCGAAGCAGGACGCCTCCTTGTCTACCGCGCCGGGGATATGAAAAACAAAGGAGTACGTAACACCAGGGAAACATCTATCGCCAAATACTACTGCAGTGAGATGGTAAACCGTGTTGCCTACAAAGCCATTCAGATCCACGGAGGCTATGGCTTCTCTGGCGAATATGATGTGGAACGCTTCTACCGGGATGCCCGGATCAATACCCTCTATGAAGGAACCTCCCAGATTCAACAGCTAATCATAGGTGCCATTGAACTTGGAATCAAAGCCTTTGATTAAAATTTCTCTGTCATGGCGAGTAAAATACATAATGTCATTGCGAAGAAAGTATAAAATGTCATTGCGGGCATAATACTCACAGAGTGTTGGTCGGCATATCTTCATTTTCTATACAATGAAGCATTTATAGACGATTTTACATATGTTTATTGAAATTGTTTAATGATGTTGGCAAAAATATGTTCTTATTCTGCCTTAAAATGCTAAATAAATAATTTAAATTCAAAATGATATGCTCTCTACAGTAGTTTTCGAACTTAACAAAATACCAACACATTTTGAGTATTATGCCCATTGCGAGCGAAGCGTGGCAATCCCTCAATTTTAATGA
>Ga0114921_10000547_pt1 | contig 15961 bp, 16 predicted proteins | sample BentaG_FD_87016 | JGI IMG/M metagenome (GOLD analysis project Ga0114921, IMG submission 87016) | Deep subsurface microbial communities from South Atlantic Ocean to uncover new lineages of life (NeLLi) - Benguela_00093 metaG | ecosystem: Environmental > Aquatic > Marine > Oceanic > Sediment ...
CAGCTCGCTATCTTGTTCATAATCTAATCCGCTTTTTAAGGCAATCTCAGCTTTTTGAAGCTCCCTTCCCAGATACATTGCATGCTCTTTAGTTTGTTTAAAATCGCCAATTAAATTAAGACTAGCTATTGTTTTTGAAATTTCTTCTGCGCAATCCCCTATTATCCTCTTTGCTAATTTATTATTCTGATAATGCTCAGTTATTATTTTGTTTCTATCTCTATCAATTGAAACAACAAAAAACCCTTTCGGGTCAGCTATCCACTCAGGAGAAGATGAAGCTTGTATTTCTTGTATCTTTTCAATTTTCACTGGCTTTCCAGTAAAATGACCGGGATTTTTTCTCCAGCAATCTTTCACTGCCGCCATTATTTTCTGAGAATTCTCCTCACCCATTAAATCTATTGGTATTATTTGCTTTCTGAACCTCTCTATCAAACTTTCATTAGTTCTTTTTAAAAACGGGGTGTTTCCTTTTGCCCCGATAATCCGTTTATCTTTATCTATTCCATTTTTTATTAGAGAAATAATTGCCTGACCAACAAAATGGCCTTTGGATACCTTCCCGCAAAGAATTAAAAACCTAATATGGGGATTTGAAACAACATTTTGAATAATCTTTTCAATACCAATATTTTCAGTAACACACTTGCCAATAATTGCCACTTTCTCCATATCCAATTTAATTCCTTCAACAGTGGCATTGGTACAAACAGCAACCGGAGATCGTTTATTTCCAATTTCATATCTTCCTTCAGATACCGGCCAATTCTCAAGATTATTCTCCATTATTTTTTAAATTCTAAATTGATCTTACTGGCAGCAGGAGATTTTTGTCTTGCGTATTTTTGCCCCTTCTTTTTAAAATAAGGTATCTCGCAAGGAGTAGAAAGGGTTTCAAAAGTTAAAGCACAAATTCGCATTCCAGAATACAAAACCACTGGAAAAATCCCGAGGTTTCCCAATTCCATCACTGCTCTTCCCTGCCAGCCAGGATCAAAACGAGCTGCGGTTGAGTGAACAACCACCCCTAATCTTCCTAAAGAGCTTCTACCATCGAGTCGGGCCATTAAATTATCAGGTAGAATAAATTCCTCTTTTGTGGTAGCTAAGATAAAGTCTTTAGGTTGCAAAATGAAAGGGTCTCCATCTCCTATCTTTATTTCTTCCATAAACTCTTCAAAATCAACCTTCCTTTTAAGATCCAAATAGGGATATTGGGTTGGCTTGAAGGTTTTAAAAACATTTCCCAAATGCAAATCTAACGAGCAGGGACCTAATTGTTCTTTAAAATTAGGCTTGGGATTAATTTTAATTTTTCCCTCTTTAATATATTTTTTTATATCTCTATCTGAAAGAATCATAATTGCTTAGACTTTAATTTTAATTTCATGGCTCACTCTTTTTTAAATCTTTATAAAAAAAATAGAAATTAATTGTTAATATTTTTTACCATTAACATCTTTTAACTTTCAATTTCTATTCCCATATTCCTGGCAGTGCCTTCAATAATTTTCATTGCTTTTTCAATATCAGGAGCATTTAGGTCTTTCATTTTCTTTTTAGCTATCTCTTGAAGCTTTGTGCGACTAATTTTTCCAACTTTAACTCTATTGGGCTCACCAGAACCCTTGTCAATACCTGCTGCTTTTTTCAAAAAATCAGCAGTTAGAGGTTGTTTCACCACAAACTCATAAGTCCGGTCTTCATAGATAATAATCTTCACCGGCAAGACCCATCCCGACTGCTCTTGAGTAGCATCATTAAATCTCTGACAAAAATCAGAAATATTAAGACCGTGCTGGGCTAAAGAAGGCCCAACAGGAGGTGCCGGAGTGGCCTTACCGGCAGGAATTTGGAGTTTAATTATTGCCTTAATCTTTTTGGCCATGTATATACTTAAGGGTTTAAGCAAACTATATCTTCTTGATTTGCAATGAGTCCAATTCTACCGGTGTATCTCTTCCAAACATATTTACCAATACCTTAATCTTCCCTTTTCCCTCATCAATTTCTGAAACCTTGCCCTCAAAATCTTTAAATGGTCCGTCAATAATCCCCACCAAATCTCCTATCTTGACATCAATTTTGTATTGGGGAACATCAACCTTCATTCTCTTTTTAAGGGATTCAATCTCCAAAGAAGAAATTGGGACCGGCATAGTCCCTGCTCCTACAAACCCACTAACATTAGGGGTATTTCTAACAACATACCAGGAATCATCAGTAACAATCATCTCAACCAAAACATAGCCCGGATATATTTTCTCTTCAATAACCTTTCTTTTACCTTTTACAATCTTTATCTTTTTTTCTTTTGGCACCAAAACATTAAAAATTTTATCTTCCATACCTAACGATTCAATCCTTTGTTTGAGGCTTTTTGCAACCGCATCTTCGTATCCCGAATAGGTATGAATCACATACCAATTCTTGTCTTGTTGTAATTGTTGCTTAGACACATTATTTATTATTAGAGTATAAACTTATTTCTTAAAATTGTAAAAAGAAAATCCAAACCTCCCAAAAATATAGCTATCACTGTCGAAATAGCAATCACTATTAATGTATACTTAAAAGCCTCTTGCCTTGTCGGCCAGTTAACTTTTTGCAACTCAACCCGAATCTCTTTTAAAAAACTAATGAATCGGTTGAAAACTTTTTCAATTTTCATATTATCAAATCCTTCGGCAAACTCAGGTCGAAGTGTTTTATTTAAAAATGGCCCTTTGGCCATTATTTTATTATAATAACCAAGAATGAGTAATACGTCAACCCTTCACCATTTTATACGGATGACCAAAACGGTTTTTGCTTTTTCATTTCCATCAAACATTTTTAAACTCTTTTTGGAAGTCAGTTTAAAATGGTGAAGGGTCAAACATCCAGGTTTTTCACGTATTGAGCATGCATTTTAATAAATCTTTTCCTGGGAAAAACCTCTTTACCCATTAAAGTATCAAAAACCCTATCTGCTTCTTTCGCATTTTCCAAAGTAACCCTCAGGAGGGTTCTATTTTCTGGATTCATGGTTGTGTCCCAAAGCTGCAAAGGATTCATCTCTCCAAGCCCTTTATATCGTTGCACCGTAACAGTCTGTTTCTTAAGGCTTTTCTCAAAATCCTCTAAAATCTCGGTTTTATCTGCCTCGGTATAAGCATATTCTTCTCTTGCCCCTGAATGAATCCTGTAAAGAGGGGGTTTGGCAATATAAAGATAGCCTTTTTCAATCAAGGGTTTAAAGTAACGATAAAAAAGCGTCAAAAGCAAGGTTTTGATGTGAGAGCCATCAACATCTGCATCGGTCATAATGATGACCTTGTGATACCTGAGCTTTCCTAAATCAAAATCTTCAGCAACAGCAGTGCCCAAAGCAATAATCAAAGACCTAATCTCTTTTGAGGTCAAAATCTTATCAAGCCTTGCTCTTTCTACATTTAATATTTTTCCTCTAAGAGGCAGAATAGCTTGAAACCTTCGATTTCGAGCCTGCTTTGCACTTCCGCCGGCAGACTCGCCCTCCAATATAAAAAGCTCGGATTCTTCTGGTTTATTGCTTGAACAATCAGCTAATTTCCCGGGCAAAGATAAACTCCTTAAAATCCCCTTTCTTAAAACTATTTTTTTGGTAGCTGCAGCCGCCTTTCTGGCTTTTTGAGATAAGAGGCAACTTTCAATAATAGCCCTGGCGTCTTTAGGGTTTCTTTCAAGCCAATCAAAAAAAGTTTCAGAAACCACCTGCTGAACCACTGTCTGAACCTCAACATTGCCTAATCTTCTTTTTGTCTGGCCCTCAAATTGAGGTTCTTTTACTTTAACCGAGACAACCGCGGTCTGACCCTCTCTAACATCTTGTCCCCGAAAATTATCATCTGTTTCTCTAAGAAGATTATTCTTCCTGGCATAATCATTAAGGGTTCTTGTTAAAGCGGTGCGAAAACCGGTTAAATGGGTTCCGCCATCAGAAGTATGAATATTATTGGCAAAACTTTCTTCAAAGTGTTCATACTCCTGGGTATATTGGAGGGCAGATTCAACTAAAACATCTTCTTTTTCGCCCTGCCCATAAAAAATATTTGGATGACGAGGAGTCGCTCCTCGAGTTAAATATCGAATATAAGAAACAAGCCCGCCCTCAAAATAAAATGTATAACTTGGGAGCTCCTCGGTTCTCTTGTCAAAAAAAGTAATCTTTACTCCCTTAGTCAAGTAGGCCTGCTGGCGTAAATAATTTAAAATCTTTTTGGCGTCCCATTTAATCTCCTTGAAAATCTCTGAATCTGGTTCAAATAAAATAACAGTGCCCGCCTCTTTACACCTACTGATTTTTTTAAGTTTGCTCTTGGGTTTACCTCGAGAATATTCTTGAACATATTTGGCCCCATCTCTACAAACTTCAGCTCTTAGATATTTAGATAAAGCGCAAACAGCTGAAATCCCCACACCGTGTAAACCTCCAGTAGAAGCATAGACCTTGCCACCAAATTTTGCCCCAGCGTGCAAGGTAGTCATTACTGTTTCCAGGGCCGATTTTCTTGTTAGAGAATGAATGCCAACCGGGATACCCCTACCATTGTCTTTTATTTCAACAAGGCTTCCTGGCAAAAGAGAAACCTTAATTTCATCACAATAACCCATAATCGCTTCATCAATTGAATTACAAACAATTTCCTGGAGTAAATGGTGAAGTCCCTCGCTTCCTGTAGTACCAATATACATAGCTGGCCTTTTACGAATAGGCTCCAGACCCTTCAGAACATAAATGTCTTTGGCAGTATAGCCTGCTTTTGTTTTTTTACTCGCCTTTTTTGTCATTTTTTTAGTTGCGGTTTTTTTACGAACCATATTCCTGTCCGCTGAATTAACGCCGAACTATACGCTGAACTTACGCTGAAAATCAGCGTTTAATCAGCGTGTATATCAGCGACTTATCAGCGGCTATTTTCTCACTTCCCATTCCGGGTTTTTCTCCAGCGCTTTAACTATTTTTTGATGAAGCTGGGCAATCTCTTTTGATTTCAGGGTCCTATCTTCTGCCTGATAAATTATATGAAAAGCCAGATTCTTTTTTCCTTCTGGAAGCTCTTCTCCTTCGTAAATATCAAAAAGATCCACATCTCTAACCAGGGCGCCACCTGTTGTGTTAATTTCATTTAAAACATCTTCTACTAGGACTTGTCGGGGTACCAAAATAGCCAGGTCTCTTATAGCTGCCGGATAAGAAGAAATAGGTCGGTATTCATGTTCCTCTGAGGCTAATTTTTGTAACTTCTCAAAATCAAGGTCAAACAAAACTACCGCTCCCTTAATCTTCAGGTTTTTTAAGATTTCTTTGTGAACCTCGCCCAAGAATCCAATCTCTTGACTGTCGGTTTTAATCTCGGCGCGCTCCTCGGCGTGCCAGATTGAAATCTTACCTTCTTCGGAACCCCGACCCCTCCTTGGGCCCTCTCGACCTCCCTCGAAGTCCCATGTAGGTTGAAAAGAATCATACCAAACATTGGCTATCGCAAGTTTTTCTAACAACAAACTAACAGATCCTTTTGCCTGGTAAAAAAGTTTATCTTTTGAGGGGTTTTTTGTGGCAATCACTCCTGTCAGCATCCTCTTTTCAAGTTCCAAGGGATTGGCTCTGCTCTTGGCAAGAAATGTCTTCCCTAATTCAAAAATTCTTATCTCATCAAAATTTTTAAAATTCTCTTTTACATTTTTTAATAAATTGGGAATCAGGCTTACTCTAAGATATTGTTGCTCAACACTAATTGGATTTTCAACTTCAATCAATCCATTCTTTTTGAAGCCAAAGATTTCCACCTGATCCGGATTTATAAAAGAGTAATTGTAAACTTCTGTAAACCCGGCTCCTTTCAAAATATCTTTAACAACGCTTTCCCAAAAAATATTAATGTTTCTTTTGGGAGGGATTAAAGCCACTGTTGGAAAGGTAGATTCAATTTTTTCATATCCATAGATTCGCCCAATCTCTTCAATCAAATCCTCGGGAAGAGATATATCCTGGCGAAAAGTAGGAACCTGAACTGTCAGGCTACCCTTTGTCTGTTCTTTGGTTTCCAATCCCAATGATTTTAAAATTCTGATTATCTCTTTTGGAGGAACCTTTACCCCCAATAATCTCTCAACATAATCTATATCCAATTTCAGTATTGTTGGTAATACCTTTTTAGGATAAATATCAATCAATCCTTTGGCTATTCTTCCTCCGGCCCGCCTGCCAGCGCCTGATGGCGCAGGCTTTGGCGGGCAGGCAATTTGCTGAATTAAAAAGGCGGCCCTGTCAATTGCCTTTTGGGTCAGATTGGGATCAATTCCATGCTCAAAACGCACTGAAGCGTCTGTCCTCAAGCCTAATTTTCTTGAACCTCTACGAATCACCCGAGGATTAAAATTAGCTGATTCAAGAACTATGACCTTGGTTTCCTTATCAACCTCCGGACCCTTTCCCCCTTTTACCCCTGCAATCCCTATCGGCTTTTTTTCATCAGCAATCACCAAAACATCTTGGTCCAGTTTATATTTCTCATCATCTAAAGTAACAATCTTCTCACCCTTTTTAGCAAACCTGACAATAATTTTTTTACCCTCTAATTTTTCGCTATCAAAAGCATGCAAAGGTTGCCCGGTTTCTAACATTACAAAATTCGCAATATCTACCACATTATTAATCGTTCGCAGACCGCAAGCCTTTAACCTTTCTTTAAGCCAGACAGGAGAAGAATCAACCTTGAGGTCAAAAATTACCCTGGCAGTATAACGAGAGCAAGCCTTTGTATCTTCAACCTTAACTTTAACAAAATTACTGGCTTTTGAATTTTTATCTTCTCTTATTTGGAAACTTGGGATAGATAGTTTGGAGCCTGTAAGAGCGCAGCATTCACGAGCAATCCCAATATGCGAAAAACAATCAGGAGCTCTGTTTGATAAAACATCAATATCCAAAATCCAATCTTTACCTTTTTTCTTTATCTCCTCTACTTCAAAACTATGCATTGTTAAAAGCTCAGCCAATCTTTTAGGCCGTGGCAGTTTGCCTTTTATATATTCTTGAAGCCAATTATAAGAGAAAATCATAATTCGAAGGTTAGAGGGTTAAATGTTGAAGGTAGTAATTATTTTAAAAGGTGTTTTCGAAGACCGGCCAGTATGGCCAGCCACTCTTTTTATTTCTATCTAATTTAAAACTGATTTAAAAATCTCAGGTCCCCCGAATGGAGTAATCTTATATCATTTATCTTGTATTTCATCATTGTAAGTCTATCCACTCCCATCCCAAAAGCAAAGCCTTGCCAATCTTTTGGGTTCAGACCTGCATTTTTAAAAACATATGGATGAACCATACCGGCACCCATTATTTCTAACCAGCCCGTTTTTTTACAAACAGAACAACCCTTCGACTTGCTTCGCTCGCTCAGGATAAACCCCTTGCCTTCACAGGCCAAACAACTCATATCCACTTCAAAAGAAGGTTCTGTAAAAGGGAAAAACGAAGGACGGAGTCTAACTTTAACAAATTTTTCGAAAAATTCTTTAAAAAATTCTCCTAATATTGCCTTGAAATGAGGCACTGAAATATCTTTGTCAACCATCAAACCTTCAAGATGATAAAATTGGAAATCATGAGCAGCATCAGTGGCTTCGTGTCGAAAGATGCGTCCGGGAACAATAATTCTCAAAGGAGGCCTGTGTTTTTCCATGTAACGAATCTGAACCGGAGAGGTGTGAGTACGCAACAAAAGCTGTTTATTTTTACCATCCTTTTCTTTGAGCCAAAACGTATCCCAGGCATCTCTAGCTGGATGTTCAGCTGGAATATTTAAAGCATCAAAGTTATACCATTCTGTTTCAATATCCGGTCCCTCAATCACTGAGAACCCTATTGCGCCAAAGATTTCTTCCATCCTTGTTTTAACCTGCGATAATGGATGCAAGCGGCCTAAAGCCGGTTTCTCAGCGGGCACAGTAACATCAAACCGTCCTGCCTCTTTGGTAGGTGTAGTGATAAGCTGTATCTTTTCTGCTCTTTTCTTTATTTCTATTTCCAGAAAATTTTTCAATTCATTCGCCTCTTTTCCTAATCTGGCTCTTTTTCCCTCTGGTAACTCCTTTAAGGACCGCAAAACCTGGGTAAGATGACCGGAGCGTCTCCCTAAATATTTCCGAAAGACTCCCTCCAATTCCCTCAAATTCTTTGCTTTTTCTATCTCTTTTTGAGCCTCATCTTTAAGATTTTTAAGGTTAATCTGGGGCATATTCTTATATCTTATTTTAACCTAATTCTCCCTTAAATTCAAGCAGGGAAATGTGTAAAACTAATATAAAAAAACAGGTTAAATAGACCTGCTTTTTATGATCTCAAATAAGGATTGGCTCGTTAGGAATCTCTGATGCCTTTTTTTATTTATCCTGAGAATAAACCCTGCACCTTCTCATACAATTGAGAACTTATTATATATTACTCATCTATACCCTTATTTTTCGGGAGAAGGTGCAGGGTAAAGCGAAGATTTTTTAACAATGATTTTATAGATATTCTCAATAAAATCTCCTCCAGCATAACCCACCACAACAGCCAAGGTAGGAGTAAAATAATCTAATCCCAAAAAACTAATACCAAGCTCTTTAATTGTCGCAGCGCTTATTACCCCAATAATCCCAGAAAGGAACATCATAGTAAAGAAATAAGGGAGTTCAAATTTAACATTTTTGTAAGCATATTGATGTTTGATAAAACCAACCAAACCCCTGATCACCCCGCCACCAAATCCAGCAATTAAAATTACAAAATAATACATATTTTTAGTTATAAATTATTTAATTACCTTTCTTGCCTTTGGATATCTCGGAAACCTTTTTATTGACGTTTGTACAATCCTGTTAAAATAGCGTAATCGAGGACATGACCCTCCATTGCTCTTTCAATATCTTCCTTCCCTGAAGACGAATCGAGATTAAGCCTGATATCAAGAGCATAAAGTTTGAATTGATATCGATGCATCCCTCCTGGAGGACAAGGGCCACCATATCCTGGTCTACCAAAATCAGTCATTCCTTCTATTGCCTTTTCGGGTACACTATTTTCATCAATTCCTGTGGTTCTTGGATCAATATTCCAAACGGTCCAGTGAACCCAGTCTCCACGAGGAGCATCAGGGTCATCAACAATAAGCACAAAACTCTTAACGCTTTCCGGTTCCTCTTTAATCTCAAGTGGAGGATTAATATTTTCGCCGTCGCAAGTATATCTTGGGGGAATAAACTGATTGTCCTCAAAGATAGAGCTTTTGAGTTCCATATTCTTTTTTATTGGTAATTCTAATTCTGGCTCTTGCTTCGACCTTTGTAAGAAAAAAAATCCCGCAATTACAAGGAGTAATAAAATAGAAATTATGACAAATTTTTGATGACCTTGTATATCTTCGTTTCTATTTTATCACAATTTTACTGAAATTTAAAATAATTAAAGACCCGAGTTTTAAAGTCAGACAATCTATTACGATTTGATTGAAAAACAAAGACTATATCTGTAAATCAACAAAACTCCCAAAACAAGGAAATCTTTCATTCTCTTTAGAAATAATACATATTATAAATTATATTTTTTATTTCCCTGATCTTATTTTACTACAAGTAAGAAAAATAAAAGCTGGATTCTGTGGCTTTGATTGAATTTCCCTGCTTTCTGGTTTCGTTCTTACTCTTTAAAATAATTTTTTTGAAGCCAGATATAAATTCTTTGGGTATCTGCCTTGCTATTCTCAGAACCCAAAAGAATAATTGCTATATTTCGCTCCTTGCCATCCTCAGTGGTTAATCGGAATATAAAAAGCGCGGTATTCTTGGAAGCAGAAACATAGCCTGCCTTTCCCCCAACAAAAGTGGGGTCTTCAATAAAAATATTCTTGTTCCACAAATTCTCAATTTCAAAGTCCACACTCCCGAAACTATAAATCTCCTCTCCTCTGGAAATCCTCAAAAAAGGAAACCGGTTATTTAATACATATCTTGCTAAATAAAAAAGGTCCTGAGCTGTAGAGACGTTTTTGGGATCAAAACCAGAAGGATCAACAAATTCTGTATTTTTCATTAAAATAGCTCTGGTTTTTTCGTTCATCAATCCAACGGTCTTTTCTCTTCCTAAAAAGTAGCTTAGAACCTCAGCCGCGTCATTAGAAGATTCTATTAAAAGTGGGTAAAGCAACTCTACCACCTTAAACCATTTTCCCTGCTCCAACCCATCTGTTGACCCATAAGCCTCAAGCATTTCTTCTCTCACCAAGATAGGGTCTATAAAACCAACATTTTCAGCAACCACTGTAGCTGTCATTAATTTTGTTATAGAAGCTAGTGGCAACTGTTTTTTAGAATCTTTTTCTGCAAAAACAAACCCTGAATCCAGGTCTGCTACCAAATAACTTTGAGCAGAAGTCTTGGGGACCTCAGTTGGTTCTTCAACTAAATATTCGTAAGTATCCCTATTTTTATCTATCACAAGAACTGGCATTCCTACCTCAACAAATTCGTAAATAGTCTTCGCGTCTTTGTTCTTGAAACGCAGACATCCTCCGGAGTACAAGGAAACGAGTTTCGCCCCCCAAGGATAGTAGGGCTCTCCGTGAAGATAATACATTCCATAATAGTTAAGCGCGTATGGCATATATACCCCTGTGGTATTGGAATAACCTACCCTGTTCTCTGAAATTATTTGACAAAGACCAACCGCTGACCCACCCCATGTTCTAGGATTACCTTTTGCCAAAATAGAAACTTCTTTTTCCAAAACACCGCCCTCATAAAGCCTTATTTTCATTTCAGCGAGATTGGCCTCCAAAAAATCTTTTTTGTAAGCAATAAACTCTTTCTTTACATCGTCAAACAATTTTAGAAAAACAGGCCCCTCTTCCTTTCTTTGCGACATTTCCAGCACAAGGCCCTCCAAATTGACAGGAGAATCGATTGAGTCTGTAACGATTCTCGCCACAGAAACAAGAATGGCTGTACAGAAAAACGCAAAAAATAAGAATAAAAAAATAAAGGTATCTTTTTTCATCTATGTTTTTGTTTCTTAACCAGAAAACTTTTTAGTTCCCTCCTCCTGTCCTGCGAGAAAACTATTATAAATTTTTCCTTAAACCAACAAAACTCCCAAAACAAGGAAATTTTTCATTCTCTTTTTTGTAAAAATCTGGCTCGCTTTCTTTTCTGCGGGCAGAAAAAAATCTCTCAGCCTGACAAAAAGTGCAAATTCCACAATCTTCAATATTCTCTTGCTTAATCCCAAAGTCCAAAAACTTATCTAATGCTATTTGAGTCAAATCAAAGTAAAGCTTCTCGCCTCTCTTTTCAGTATACTTTTTCCATTGACTATGCAGAATAAAGTCTTGATCTCTCTCTTTCAGATAATAACAACATCTTCTGATATGGGGCCCAATTCCCACTATTAAAGACGAGGGCTGACTATCAAGGGCTTCAATGGTGTTCTCAATAATTCCTTTTAGTAAACCCTTTCTCCCAGCGTGAATGGCTGCTACTTTCTTCTGTCGAGGATCATACATTAAAATAGGCAAGCAATCAGCAGTCTTGATTACTAAAATCTGGCCCAAGGATTCACTAATCAATCCATCTACCCCTAACTTAATACACCCTCCAATGTCTGGAGGGCAAAAATAAACATCTGAACCATGAACCTGCTCAGCAAAAACTAAGTTGCTGATTTTGGCATTTTTGTAGCCTAATTTTTCCAAAGACTTTAAGACATTCTGTCCGCTTTCGGGGTTAGAAAAAGGATTAACCGAACCATCTTTTCTTTCCAAAACACCATGAAAAATTTCGTTTTTATATCTTTGAAGATTTTCAAAAAAAATCATTATCTTAAAAGTTTCCTAATTTCTTGCTCGTATTCGGGAAAGTAATCACTGATAACCTGAAGATTAAATTTTTCAAGAATTGATTCTTTGGGCTCTCTTTGTAGCAAAAACTCAAAAGACTTTTCTACAAGTTCTTCTGGTTTATGTCGCCTTTCAGTTATTTTTTTCCAATAATCTTTATCAAGGATGACAAAATGCCCTGTGTTATCTTTCCCCTCCCCTATCTCAACAAAAAAACTCCAACCAGCTTCTGTTTTTTCTTTATCTTTTATCTCGACTTTTTCCATAATTTTTATTTTCTGAAATTTAAATCTTTTTTTGCAGCAACCTTATCATTTCAAAATTTCAATTAATCTTCCCTCAACAAAATTCTTGCTTCCTGAACAAGGGACTTAAAACGATTTACCGGAACCCTGTTTTCCTTAGCAAACTCTTCAATGTCAAGTCTCAAAACATCCTCTGCCAACATTATTCTCTTTGATGCAAAAACATCTGCTAAATCCTTTTTAAAAGAAGGAAGGATTGTAATGGGATACAGCTTTTGGGTATCTATTAAATACTCCAGTCCCTTTTTTCTTGGATAGTTCCACCCCAACAGGTCACTCCCAACACATTTGCAGTAGCGAATAGTTTTACTGGTAAACTTAGTATTTGTCACAAGAAGACTTTTGAGCCTCAGGTTTTTACCCGATTTTCTGGAAGAGTAACCCTTTTTAATATCTAAAAAACGAGCATAGTTTGACAAGGCTGCTTTCAGCTCCACTCTCTGTCCTGCTAAATTGCGATACTTACATTCACCAATAATTAAAGAATTATCTTTCTGGGCTAAAAAATCTATTTCATAACGACAACAAAAACCCGAAATGTTTTGATTAAGCCTTACCCTAAACCCCTTTTTCAAAAAAATCTCTCCAATGTATTTTTCAAAAGGAAAGCCTGTTGGGCCTAACTTTCTCATACCCTCTTTCAAACTAAACCTTAAAGCTGCCGCAGGAAATTCTTTGTGAAGCAAACTCTTTACTCTTTTAAAAATCTCAGAAGTTTTTGTATCAGGTAAAATCTCCCTTTCAATGGTCTTAGCAATCCTTCCAGCTAAATCCTTGGAGGCCCCAACCTTTCTTGCGCCCCTATAAACCTTCCAAAAAGAGAACGGCTCTCTTTCCCCTCTTGAATTGATAACACACAAAGAACAAGTTGTATTTTGAAACATATCCATCGCTAATTTTAACAAAATCTTTCTTTAATGCAAATAAAAATATATAATGGTCATTGATGAAATAGAAACAACTAAACACCATCCTCTAATTACTAAAAATCTATGAAAGTATTAATGTGTCCTCCAAAATATTATCAGATTCTTTGGGAAATTAATCCCTGGATGAAAAAAGAAAACCAACCAGATAAAATTCTAGCAAAAAACCAATGGGAGAATCTCTTTAAAATCTATCAAAAATTAAAACTCAATATTCTATTAATTCCTCCTCAAAAAGGATTAGCAGACATGGTATATATAGCAAATGCTGGCTGGGGAAAAGGTAAAAATTTTGTTGTCTCAAATTTTAAACACAAAGAAAGAAAAAAAGAAAAATCTTTTTATCTTAAATGGTTTAAGTCAAAAGGTTTCAAGCTCTTCACCCTGCCCAAAAACATCTCTTTTGAAGGAGGAGGAGATATTGTCACAACAAAAGAAGTCTATCTTTTTGGATATGGTAAAAGGAGTGATTTTCAAGCAAAAGATTATTTAAAAAAATTTTTAAAACTTAAAAAACCAATCATTCCTTTAAAGCTTGTAGATGAAAGATTCTTTCATCTTGACACCTGTTTTTTTTATATAAAACCCATAGATACTATTTTGTATTTTCCAAAAGCTTTTGACAGTGATTCTCAGGAAAAAATTAAAAGACTTCGAGCTCGAAAGTTCGAAGCCTCAGAAAAAGAAGCTGAAGATTTTCTCTGTAACAGTGTCTATTTTAACAAGACAATCATTCTTGGATGCAGGAATGAAAGAATTGAAAGATTTCTTAGAAATAAAGGACTAAATATAATCTTTGCCGATATTTCTGAATTTAAAAAAGGTGGTGGTGGAGTTAAATGTCTAAGCCTGTTTCTGGATTAAAAAACATCAAGAAACCTTGCCTGCCAAATCCTATCTATTACTGATATAATCTACTACTTTTGTACTTTCAGCATTGACAATCTTGCTGATTTTTTTATGACCCAAACCCCTACTGCCTCATAGACCCCAAAAAAGATACTTACATAAAACAAGTTCCCTAATAAAGTATTTCTAAAAAACGGCAAAGCTGCCACATAACACTGAATTATTCCGGAAAAAGTTTTCGCATACCAGGAGGTAAAAGCCCAGACAGCAAAATTTGTTAAAACGAAAAATATAAGGGAACATAAAAAAGAGCTTCCTAAAACTGTATACCATCTTTTATGTCTTTTTAAATAAATTCCTAAGATTCCACACAAAAGAAAACTTGCATAGACAGAAGCCATTAAATTAATCTCGTATAAGCCAATAAATATGTCACTAATTACCATCGTCAATATGGGTAAAACAAGGGCTATTCTTTTTGAAAAATACACTCCACCAAATAAGGCGATAGCAGCAATGGGTGCAAAATTAGGAGGATGGGGAAGGAATCTTAACAAAACTCCCAAAAAAATCAAAAGCAATACACATAAAAATTCCGGAATTCTATCTTTTTTAGTTAAAATAAATTCAGCCATATCTTTAAAAAGGTGATTTTTCAAATTTAAATTCTATCTTATCCCCTAAGTTTATTTCCTTCTTATCAACTGAAACCGCGGGCATTTCACCATTGACATAATAGAGCCAATAATTTCCATTCTCTCCATTTTCTTTATCTCCAATCGCCTCTATTAATACTCCAAAATCATAAGTCTTTGTTTTTAAAACTAAATCTAATTCTCCAATCCCCTCTTTTAATAAATCAAAAACTGTTGTTCCTTTTCTAAATTCACTCTTAAAGATTAAAGGAGGTTCCTCGCCATTATCAATAATCAAGCTTAGCTCCTCTTTATCTTCTGATTGAAAAGTCTCGCTTTCTGTGTGAGAAACAGGTGGATTGGCTTCCTTGCAAAATATCATCCATCCCAGAGTCACTAAGATTATCACTGATATTGCTATGAAAATGTTTGTTTTTTTAATGTTTTTGCTCATGAAATTACCTCCTGCATTTTTAAAAGTTTTTCAGAGTCTTTTACTTTTTCTACTTTAACTATTCTTGCCACTCTCAAATCTATTTTTTGAATGCTTTAAAATTAATCATATATCTATCTTATCAAATTCCCTCTCCCACTCCTACCTTGTGCCAGATGCGTCTTGGGTTGATGATTTTATCTCCTTTTATCTTAGCAAAAAATTGCTTTCTTGTCCTGTGGAAAGTCAAAAGTCGCTGAATTGGGTATCCAGCGACTTTGTTTTGAGTCCTCCTTCTCACTTGTTGGCTGCAAGATAGGCCATCACCTCCTCATACCTGGCCTGGCCAATCTTGCCGGTGTTTAGATACCAACGAAGAAGTGTGGAGAGCCTAGAGGCAGTGTGCAACCTGTAGCCGGCCTCTTTTAATCGCTCCCGACCTCCTTGTTCCAGGTCCACCAAGACCATCACATCCTGGACTTTTACTCCGTTTCTCTCCAAAACCTGGATTGCTTCAAGTTTACTGTCTGCCCTGGTAACAAGGTCATCGACGAGTAAAGCCGTCTGTCCTTCCCGAAAAGCGCCATCAATAGTCCCTGGTGCACCGTGGGTTTTGGCTTTCCGTGGTGTAATCATTGGGATATGGGTCAAATAGGAAAGAACAGCCACGATGGGAGTTGCTGCTGTTGGCACATCAGCGTAACAGTCAAACTGAAGCCCCCGGCTCATATCCCTGAATATTTTCACCACTCCCTTCATCGCATCAGGACAGGAACGAAGTAGTCGCAGATTGACATAGATAGGAGATAGCGGCGCATCAGGATTCTTCTCGTGGAGTTTAAGCCTGAAGGCTCCGAACTTAATTGCTCCAAGGGCAAAGAGAGCATCAGCTACCTGTTGCAGTATTCCG
>Ga0114921_10000548_pt1 | contig 15959 bp, 6 predicted proteins | sample BentaG_FD_87016 | JGI IMG/M metagenome (GOLD analysis project Ga0114921, IMG submission 87016) | Deep subsurface microbial communities from South Atlantic Ocean to uncover new lineages of life (NeLLi) - Benguela_00093 metaG | ecosystem: Environmental > Aquatic > Marine > Oceanic > Sediment ...
CGACCATCCGATGCCTGCTGACGAGCCCGTCGAGGCTCACTACCTGCGACCCGACGTGGTCATCACTGTCCACGGCCCAGACGGTTCAGAGGAGGTTGAGATACGGTTTCCTGCGGAAAGACGTTTTCGTCTGTCACTGGACGGGGCCTATCAGGCGCTGATGGATGCGTTTGACAACGAGCGTGTGCCTGCCAACCCAGCCGAATGTGACCACGTCCGCCAATGCGTGGGTAGAAGCAAACTCTTCATTTCGGGCTGGCAGGAGAGGTGGCGGACGCTCCGTCGCATCGTCGAAGGGATGGTTGAGTATCAAAGGGAGTTCTTGCTCAACGATGCCAGATCGCTCCGTCCGCTGACACGGGCTCACCTCGCGGAGATGGTGGGGGTGCATGAGTCAACCGTCAGCAGAGCTGTGGCGTCCAAGTATGCTCTGATCCCGGGAGGACGGATCGTAGCCCTGTCGGATTTCTTCGATGGCTCGTTGAGGGCCAAGATCTTGATCGAGGATTTGATTTCAGAGGAGAATCATCCGCTGACAGACAGCGAACTTGTGGAGTTGCTTGCCCAGGCTGGCGTCCGAGTAGCGAGGCGGACCGTGGCGAAGTATCGCCAAGCGCTGAGGATTCTTCCTTCGGAATTGAGGTGATATGTCCAACATCGAGAGACTGATGAAGGTCAGAAGTAGGTACGTAGTCCTTGCGGCCTGCCTGCTGGGTCTGGCGCTCGTGGTGATCATTGTCGGCTACGTGGTGCGGAACGCTGGCGCACGTGGCCGGGTGTCGGCGTTGGGCGACGCGGAGCAAGCCTGGCTGGAGGAGAAGCGTGAATTGCGGATCGCCGGGAGGCGGGAGGAACCCCCTTTCGCCTTTGGAGACGATGCTGGCACATACGGTGGGTACGAGGTGGAGATTGCGGAAAGCTTGGGGCCGATCCTGGGGATAGCGGTAGAGGTGCTTCCGATGACCCGGGAGGAGGCCGTGATCGCTATGGAGAACGGTGAAGTTGATGCCATCATGGGGATGGTGAGGAATGCTCGAACGAGTGACCAGTATGGATTCACGGAACCCTATGTCAGCAGCTCCTTGGGCATTTTTGTGCGATCGGAGAGGTTCGACGTAGCGTCATTGGGAGATCTACGGGATCATCAGGTCGCCGTTCAAGCGGACACTGCGGCGGAGACCGCACTCGCTGATCAGCCAGGTGTCTTCCCAATACTGGTGCAGTCCGCTGAAGAAGGCTTGCGGTCCGTGGCGGACGCGCAGGTCGTCGCGTTTGTGGCAGACGAGATGGTCGGCTTGCGTGCGGTCCAGCTGGCAAGTCTAGGGGACGAGGTGAAGTTGGTTGGCCAACCAACAGAGACTGTTAACTACAGCTTCGCGGTGCCGAAGAATCATGACACAGAACTCAACGTTCTGAATCATGCTCTCGCCTCAATGCAAGCGGTCGGACTGAAACAGCAGGTGGATCGCGCCTGGTTTGGAGTACCTTTGGCCTCGTCTGGGGCATCACCCACCAGTACTAGAATCACGGTGGCTCTCGGTGTGGCGCTTGTGGGGTTGGTCTTGGGTAATGCGATCTACATGCTGCTGAAGATGCGTCAACGCACCGAGGAGCACACAGTAGTCCTCGAAGAATCACGGGACAAGTATCGGAAGCTGGTGGACGGGACCGATGAGGCCATATTCACCGTAAGTGGTGATCTGAGCCTTCTCGAGGTCAACACCAGAGTGGAGTCGCTCACCGGATACAAGAAAGACAGCCTCTTGAGAATGAGTTTGGAGGATCTCGTTCCTCCGGCTCAAAGACAGGCTATGAAGAGCTGTGTCGAGAGGGCCTTCCTGGAGGGAGTTGGCAGGTTGGACGTCGTCTCAATCATAGATAGGCATGGAGACGAGGTGCCAGTGCAGTTCAGCGCTCATTCGGTTTCGCAAGCTGGACGAAGGATGATTCAGTGCATTGCACGGGACGTCCGCGAGCGCGAGAGGATGCGTCATCAGGTATTGCGACGGAGCGAAGACCTATCTGCCATCAATGCCATAGCCAGTATGGTCAGTCACTCTCTAGATGTCGAGGAAATGCTGGAGAAAGCGCTGGCAAAGGTCTTGGACCTGACAAGGGCAGACAGCGGTGTCATCTACTTGAGCGGAAGCCGTGACGGAGAGATGATTCCTGTGGTCAAGCAAGGGCTCACCACACAGGTCATGAACCAGGTAGGTTGGCCGGATGAACCTCGACGGTTTGCAGATCAGGTGGCTCAAGGCGGGAGAGTCCTCGTTTCGACTGACTTTGGCCATCAACCGGTAGGATCGGGGAGTCCGCAAGTCGCTGGCGCTGCTCTCGGAACGCAGGCTGGCGTTCCTCTGACTTCGAAGGAACGGGTCTACGGCGTAATGAACATCTATGGGCGGGAACCTCGCAGGTTCACAGAGGAGGACATCGCGCTACTGACGGCGGTGGGAAATCAAATTGGGGTCGCAATCGAGAACGCCCAGTTGATCCACCGCCTACAACGCACTGTCAGTGAGATGGTGACCATGAAGCAGTTCAGTGAGAGTGTGCTGGAGGACATGACGAATGGGTTGGTGGTGGTAGACACGGACGGCAAGGTAAGACTCGTGAATCGCGCTGGAGAGAGCCTGCTGGCATGTAGGGAAGAAGAGGCGCTTGATAGCTCTGTTGAACAGTTATTGGGGCGGGGCGCGAGGATAGTGCAGGATAGTATGGAGAGGCAACTGGCGTTTCCTGGTGAGGAAATCGTCGTAAGGAGGGATGGGGGAGAGAGCATCCCTCTAGGGATGAGCGTCTCGCCCTTGCGGGATGATGAGGGGAAGGTGAATGGCGCGGTGGTGATGCTGCGCGATCTAAGTAGAGAGAAGGAGCTGGAGGAAGAAAGGACCAGGCTGGACCGGCTGGCGCTGTTGGGAGAGATGTCGGCGGTCATGGCGCACGAGATACGCAACCCGCTGGCTGGGATGGGTGCCGGCATTCAGCATCTGCTCACGAAGTTCGAGGTGGGTGACGAGAAGCATGACGCTTTGGAGAGGGTATTGAAGGAGGGGGAGAGGGTAAACAGAATCATCGAGGACATATTGATGATATCGCGCCCCCCGCATCTGAATCTGGCGCCTTGCGACATCTCGGAGGTGATGGCGGATGGAGTGAGTCAGTGGGCGGAGAAGGCTGGAGGGCAGGGTGTTGAGATCAGGACCTACTACGCTACCGATGTGCCGCAGGTGAGGGGTGACAAGATACGATTGCAGCAGGCTTTTTCAAACCTGGTAGTGAACGCGATAGAGGCCATGGCCAACGGAGGGCAGGTGAGGATAGAGGTGACAGGGTCTGTTGGGGCGGAGTGGCTAGGGGACGGTGAAGGCGAGTGTGTCCAGGTCATGATACAGGACAAGGGGATCGGGATCAAGAAGGAGGACATAGCGAAGGTATCCGACCCATTCTTCACAACAAAGGCGAGAGGGACAGGGTTGGGACTACCGATCGCGAGGCGGATCATCGAGGAGCACCGGGGTGAGTTGGAGATCGAGAGCGAGGAGGGGGAAGGAACCAAGGTCACAGTGCGGCTTCCCCTGGCCAGGAGGGGAGGGCGATGAACGCTAGGATACTGATCATAGATGACGAAGAGACTCTGTGCTACTTCCTGAAAGAGTCGCTGGAAGAGAAGGGCTATAAGGCTGTTACGGCGCACACGGCAGGAGAGGGCTTGAAGGTGGCAACGAGGCAGCAGATAGACCTGGTGTTATTGGACCTGAAGCTACCTGATGGCGACGGTATAGATGTATTGTATGAGATCAGGAAGGTGGACTCGAATCTGCCGGTGATAGTGCTGACCGGGCACGCGGCGGTCGAGAGTGCAGTGCAAGCGATGAAGCTCGGAGCGTATGACTACCTGGAGAAACCCATCAACCTGGCACAATTGAGCACCAGTGTTGCTGAAGCCTTGGACTCGAGGCGTCAGGAGCCTTCCGCGATTGGGGCGCGACAGTCGGACATTGAGGAGGAGGGTGCCGCGCTCGAGCTGGCAGATAGCGTGGGGCTTACGGAGCAGAGTGGCGTGGCAGCAGGAGAGCTCGCAACGATGTCGCGGACGCTGAGGCAGTTGGAGCGGCAGCTGGAAGAGACCGTAGCGTTGGATTCCATTTCTTCTGGCCTATTGCGGTCTCTGAATCTTGATCAGGTGATAGGAAGGACACTGGATGGGCTGCTTCAGTTATCCTCTGTAGACATGACTGCCATCTTTGTTGGTGATAGCGATGACGCGGAATTGGTGCTTGCCAGTCAACGTCGGTTTCCTCCCCGCGTCTGGGAAGATACAGCACTGCGAAGGCTCTCAGGCGAGGGCGTCTTGGGGAGATCCATCGCTCGTTTGCCGAAGGTCCTCCCTCTGAGCGAAGCGGGTCCTGATCGGTGGGTCGAGCAACTGAACACCCGCCTAGGGAATGACATCTTCACTGTCTTGGTTCCCCTGAAGGATCGGGATCAATTGCGAGGGCTCATGCTAGTCGGCCGTCGGGGTGTGCGCGCCTTTGACCGCGCGCAGATCCAGACGTTTTGTACGATTGCCGAGCGACTCGCTCTCGTGATGGGTCACGCAATCCTGCAAAGTTCGCTGTGGCAGCGCTTCGGTCAACTGGCAGAGCGCGAGGCTCTTCACGAGAGTGTGCTGCAAGGGATGACGAATGGGTTGGTTGTGGTGGACAGGGAAGGGAAGACAAGACTGGTAAATCGGGCGGCAGAGGGGCTGCTCGGGTGCAACGAGGATGAGGTGCTTGACAGCCCCGTGGAGAATGTTCTGGCGTTTGGCGCTGAAATCGTGCGGGATAGTCTGGAGAGGGAATTGGCCTATTCCGGCGAGGAGATCGTAGTTGAGCGGGATGGGGAGGCGGGCATACCGTTGGGGATGAGCATATCGCCGCTGAGGGGAGACGGGGGTAAGGTAACCGGAGCGGTGGTCATGCTGAGCGATTTGCGGGAGGCGAGGGCACTGGAGGAGGACAGCAGGAAGTTGGATCGTCTGGCGTTCTTGGGAGAGATATCGGCGGTGATGGCTCATGAGATCCGCAACCCTCTAGCGGGGATGGGAGCAGGGATACAGCATATGCTTACGAAATTCGATGAGGGCGACGAGAGACATGAGGCCCTGGAGAGGATATTGAAAGAAGGGGAGAGGGTTAATCGGATCATTGAGGACATATTGCTGATCTCGCGATCTCCACACTTGAATCTAGCTCCTTGTGACATATCGGAGGTGATGGGTGAGATAGTTTCACAATGGGAAGAGAAAGCCCGGGAGCAAGGGGTGAAGATCAGGGAGTATTACTCTTCGGCGTTGCCGTTGGTGAAAGGAGACAAAACACGATTGCATCAGGCATTGTCAAACCTGATCTCGAGTGGGATAGAGGCGATGCCAACGGGAGGGGAGCTGAGCATATCGGTGACCGGGCCCGGGAGTGGGGCTCTGGTAGGCAGCCGGAGAGGCGCAGAGTTGTGGGTGGATGGGGAATATGTAGAGGTGGAGATAAGGGACAGAGGCGTTGGGATAGGAGAGGAAGAGCTAGGGAAGATGTTCGAGCCTTTCCACGCGATGAAGGCCCGGGGGACGGGATTGGGTCTGGCGATCACGAGGCGCATCATCGCCGAGCATGGTGGTGAGGTAAAGGTAGAGAGTGAGGAGGGGGAAGGGACAAGGTTCGTGGTGAGAGTTCCCCTGACAGGGAGGGGAGGGCAATGAACGAGAGGATACTGATCATAGACGACGAAGAGACGCTATGCTACTTTCTGAAGGAATCCTTGGAGGATAGGGGCTATCAAGCTGTGGCGGCGTACACGGCAGGAAAGGGTTTGGAGGTAGTAACGAGACAGCAGATAGACCTGGTGTTACTGGACTTGAAGCTGCCTGATGGAGACGGTATGGATCTGCTGTATGAGATCAGGAAGGTGGACTCCAATCTGCCGGTGATAGTGCTGACCGGGCATGCGGCGGTCGAGAGTGCAGTCCAAGCGATGAGGCTTGGAGCATACGACTACCTGGAGAAGCCCATCAACTTGGAGGAGTTGAGCATCGCTGCCGCCAAGGCCCTAGAATCGCGGGCCATGCGCCAGGAGATTCAACGATTGCGGTTCCAGCAGGATCGAGACCAAGAACTCATCGTTGGTGAGAATAAGAGCATGCAGGACATCATGCGGCTCATCGAGCGCGTAGCCCCCAGCAAGGCCAGCGTTCTGATCCATGGGGAGAGCGGGACCGGCAAGGAGGTCGTGGCCCAGGCGATACACAACATGAGTCCGAGGGCCAAGAAGGGCTTTGTGCCCATAAACTGCGCCGCCATTCCAGACACTCTGATGGAAACAGAACTCTTTGGCTACGAGGCTGGGGCCTTCACGGATGCAAGGCGTCAGAAGCTTGGCCTGATAGAGATGGCAGATGGGGGTACACTCTTCCTAGATGAGATAAGCACTCTGAAACCGGAACTGCAGGCCAAGCTCCTGCGCATTCTTGAGACAGGAAGCACGCGGCGACTGGGCAGCATGAAAGACATGCACGTTGACCTTCGAGTCATCGCTGCCACGAATCGGGATCTGCGCGAAGCCATGAAGGAGAAGGCATTCCGTGAAGATCTCTATTATCGCCTGAGCGTAGTAGTCATAGACATACCCCCGCTTCGCGAACGCCTTGAAGATGTCGACAAATTCGCAGCAGCGTTCATCGCTGACTTCAATCGGACAAGGGCGACGAAGGTGAAAGGCATCTCGGATGATGCACTTCGTCTGATGCGGCAATACGAGTGGCCTGGCAACGTGCGCGAATTGCGCAATGTCATAGAGCGAGCGATGATTCTATGCAGCGATGACGTGATCAACGTAGGGGATCTTCCTGCAGAAATCGTGAGCAAGGAGCCGGGCGTGGCATTTGCAGGAAATCTCCTGCCGATTCCGCCGGTGGCTTCCGGTGTGGACATGAAGGCTACCATTGCGGACATCGAGAAGCGAATGATAACGGAAGCGCTGACGCAGACCCAAGGCAACAAGAGTCGGGCGGCAAGGCTGCTGGGGGTTAGTCGCGACGTTCTCAATTATAGTATGCAGAAATACGGCTTGCAGATAGATCATTGACGGATAGATTGGCCTTGCTCCAGCGGCCAAGAGATCTCAGTCTTCTTCGTTCTATCTGGTTAGCATCCTTCCCACAAAACCTCTCTCCGTGCCCCGCGGTGCACCCTTCCTCTCGGTAAGACCTTGCAAGCTGTATGAAGTGCGGAATTCTCCGCACTGAGTGATTTTCCTCACGACTAGCGTCGGCCACAGGTAGGAGTCCAGTCCTTCAGGTCTAGCTGTTCGTGGGCGGGCGCTTCGGTGTCGATCCTTCGTTTCTACTTCCCCCGATCCCAGGACCACTAGGTGTGGTAGCTGGGGGGGAGATGTCCACCCAGATATAGTATCCCCGCAGATACCTCTCCCGGGCGATCGCCTTCCGCGGTCCTGTAGCGCTTTCGACCTTCTGCGGCCCGAGCTTCCACGTGTACCTCGTCTTCTGAGGTGGTCAGCCTGGCACGCATCTTGCAGCAGAGTAGTAGCAGGGGGCTCCACGGGTACACGGTGTGGGCGGCAAAGAGATGTCGGAAACCTGGGCGAAGTTGCTGATAGCTGAAGATGAGGACACGCTCTCGTTCTTCCTCCGACAGAGCCTGGAGGACTCCACGCCTCCTTTCATGGTGGAGGTCGTGGATGCTGGTGACCGGGCTTTGAGGAAGGTGCTCACAGACAAGTTTGATCTCATCATAGTGGATCTCCGTCTTCCAGATATGGACGGTCTGGCCCTGATCAGGGCCGTGCGGCAGTTCGATCCTTTCATGAAGGTAATCGTCATGACCGCCTACGGTTCTCCAGAGACGGAGAAGGAAGTCAAGAAACTCGGGATTCACGGATATGTCACTAAGCCTTTCGCTATTGAAGACATGAAGAGAATGATAACTCAGATAATGACGGACAAACCGTCGTGTGGAAGGGGGTCAAGAGCATGAGGTACGAGATTCAGATCGTTATGTCAGTCAGTCTCTTCGTAATTGGTGTCCTGTCATCGGTTTCGGGTCTCTGGATCATTCTGGCGAAGGAGTATCACCAAGCGATGAAGCAGTTGTCGGCTCAGTCCGTGAGGATCACCGGCCGTGCCGTCACGCAGGACTCAGTAGCGCCTATGATCGATTCAGCATCTCGAATGGTGGAGGCCATCAACCAACTCATCCGCACCGCAGCTGGCGTCGGCGCTTTTCTGTGCGTGGTGGGCGTCATGATCTGTGTCGTCGCCTTCTGGATGATTGGCAAAGTGTAAGGGGGAGACGATGAGCGAGATGGAGAACGGAGGCCTGCCCGAGTCGGCCGAGGAGGCGGAGGAGCACAGCAATGTGGAACTCATAGATGTGCAGACTACCGTGAGAAGGTACCTGCAATGTCTGCTGGATGACTTGGAGTTGCAGGATATCTCATCCTCGTACATACCGCTGCGCCTGAGGCCCTTTCGAGGACTGGCTTCCCAGTCACAAGGGGGTGACCAGGATGCTGAGCCACGGTCCGACACTTGGCCTAGGAGTACGTCGGACATCCTTCCATCCCTCGAAGGTTGGGAGAGGATTGTTCTCCTGGGGAGGGCAGGGGCCGGAAAGACCGCCACATTGCGCTGGCTAGCACATCAGCAGGCAGAACGCTTGTTGACTGGGGGTAGCTCCCGCCTGGAAGGCAAGAGCACACCAGCACAATACCTACCCCTGTGTGTTGAACTGCCCACAAGCGACGAGGCTGATGGCCTGGTGAGCGCCCTGGCAGGTGTCTTCGAGAAGTACGAACTGACGGTCAACGAGGAAGCGGTGGGTCACATCCTCGATCACAACGCCATCGTGTTTCTCTTCGATGGCCTGGAGCGCATTCGTGACACCCAACTTCTGGATGAGGTGGCCCGCTTGGTCGAGTCCGGAAATGCGAAGTGTGTCGTCGCATGCCGCACGGAGGACTATGGCGCTTACCGACGCTGGCTCGAAGACCCGCATGTGCTTGAGCTTGAGGATATGGATGAGGAAGAGCGCAGGACTTACATACAGAGCCAGCTGCCTGAATCCGCTAGGCCCTTCGCCCTGTCGAGGGCCAGAGGTGAGGAGCAACTGTGGAACCTGCTCAGGATTCCCCTCTTCTCAACGACATTCGTGGAGCTGGCCGAGCAGGCTGCGAATGGATTGGGGTGGGTGGAAGGCACCACGCTCGTGGAGGAGGGAGTACGGCGGCTATTGAAGGCCACGAGTTCACGGCTGGACGACTTGGACATTGACGAGGCAAGACGCAATTTGGCGGCCCTGGCTCTCCAAATGCAGCGTGGGGGGAAATCCGAGACCCCTGAGCTTGGTAGTGGACACGCTGTCATCCAGCTTGGTCCACCAGGAACAGCGGTCTCACCGCAGTGGCTTTCTAGCCTTGCCTCCACGGGCATCATAGGCATCTCGAAGGCGGAGGACACCGTTTGGTTTGCGGACAGTATGGTGCAGGATTACTTCGCCGCGCTAGCCATGAGTGAGTCCTATACAGGCGCGCTGTCCAAGAGCATCTGTCTCGACTCCGAGGAAACGGCAGAACATTGGGAAGGGGTCTTGCTTCACCTCTACCATTTCTTGTCTGATCGCCTGGGATACTTGCAGCAGCTCTTGCAGACTCGGATTGATGGGTGGGGCCCTCGCATCGCGGCGAAGTGTCTTGCGTACAACGAGGATTCTGAAGAAGCTCGCCAACTAGCGGCATCGCTTGCCCTGGTTGACACCCTTGATCTGACATCCGTCTACCGGCTGGGAGTAGCGCTCAAGGGCCTCGGAAAGATGGACGACGCTGCCGCTCTGTTCGAGGGCATGCTCGGGCGTGAGCGAGCGGATCCACGGCCACGCCAGGAGATGTTGGGCTATCGAGAGAAGTATGGACCGAGTTCCCTCGACTCGTCCTGTCCTGCACAACCTGAGACGCTAATCTCGCGGCGAAATCTGGGCCTACTGTATCGTGAGCTGGATCAGGTCGACAGGGCAGTGACGGAACTAGAAGAAGCTGCACAAGGAGCAAATGCGGCCTGCTCGGATACGTATCACGAGTTGGGGCTAGCGTATCTGCAACAAGGGCGCCTGGAGGATGCGTTGACGTCTTTCCAGCACGCCATAGCCCTCAGTTCTGGGGCGGCTGCCTATCATTATAGCGCAGGCGTCGTGCTGAACCATCTGGAGCGCTACGCTGAGGCTCAAGCGGAGCTTCAGCAAGCGACTATGTTGGAGCCCGAGGATCCAGGGCCGTGTCTGGAGCTGGGCTTTGCCTACGAGAAGCAGGAGTGGTACGAAGAAGCCCTGGCTGCCTATCAGGCAGCCGAAGCGCGCGATCCACGCGAGCCACTGGGCCCACAGCGGATCAGCAGACTTCTGTCCGTGCACGAGCGATGGGACGAAGCCGCTCAGGCATTGCAGCGTGCGCTGGCGCTTGCACCTAACAAAGCAGATTGGCATTACGAGTTGGGTGCGCTGCATGACCGCCGTGGCCAGCGCCGGGACGCACTGGCGGAATACCTCCATGCGGCTGATCTGGATCCAAAGAACCCTGATTACCTCCACACAGCGGGAGCCCTGTTCCTCAAGATGAATCGCCCTGCAAAGGCGATAGACTATCTTTGTGCAGCTGTGGATTTGGACTCGGGGCGGGCTGACTGGTGCTTTGATCTGGCCTCAGCGATGGCTTCGCAGGGACGGAACGACGAAGCATGGGTTTGGTCGGAGCGCTCAGTGAGCCTCGCGCCAGACGATCCCCAGCATCGGGTCCTGGCTGGGAGGATTCTGCGCCAGCTAGGGCGACGCAGCGAGGCAGAGTCCCAGCTAAGACAGGCCGCCGAACTGGACCCACAGGTGGCAGCTGCGCGTAGTGAACTGGGCCTCCTGCTGGACCACGCCGGACGGCGTGACGAAGCCCTGGGCGAGTATGAAGCTGCAATAGCTCTTGACTCTGAAGATGCTACCCACCACTATCGGATGGGGATCGTCCTACATGATATGGGTCAACGCGACAAGGCTGTGGCGTCCTTGACTAGAGCGCTTGAGTTGAATCCTTCCTTTGCTAAGGCAGCCGAGAAGTTGGGTGCCGTCTTCGAAAAAGCCCAGCAGCACGTGGACGCATTGCGGATGTATGACCAGGCAATCGCCGTGGACCGGGGAGATGCGAGCTATCACCTGCGTGCGGGGGCTCTGTGCCAGAAGATGGGACGCATGGAGGATGCACTGGGCCATTTGGAGGAATCTTCAAAACTCGATCCACGGAATGGGGAGATCCACTTCTTGCTGGGCCAGGTCTATGAGATCGACGGGTCGCTGGAAAGAGCCTTGGATGAATACCAAGAGGCGATGGGGTATAGCCCGGAGGAGGCAGAGTACCACGTCCGTGCAGCTTTGGTTGCCCATCGTCTCGGACGCTTCAATGAAGCGAGGGCACAGGCTGAGAAGGCGCTGGAACTGGAACATGGCCGTCCAGAACTGAACTACGAGTTGGGTAGGATACTGCAGGAGATGGGTTTGTCCGCAGAAGCGGCCGTGTGTCTTGAGAGGGCTGTGGAGGTCGCACCCGAGGAGCCAGAGTTTCAGTTGCACTATGCGAGGGCTCTTGGCGACCTCGGGCGGGTCGAAGAAGCGATACGAGTGCTGGAAGCAGCCCGGCGATCACTTCCAGCATCGGCCGGCATCCACGCCGAGTTGGCGGGGCTGTATTCAGCAGAGGGTGGAACAGGTGAGGCCTTGCAGCAGTGGGATGAAGCGATCAGGCTTGAACCCGAGGATGCTTCCTTTCACTTGGCAAAGGGGACACTTCTGCGCGATCACTTTGAACCAGAGCTCAGTGTAGCCACCCTTGAGCGAGCCAGTGCTCTGAATCCTGACAATCCAGAGATCCAATGGCAGTTGGGGCTGAGTCTCGAGGCAGTTGGCCGCGATAAGGAAGCCTACAAAGCGCATAGACGTGCCGCGAATCTGGCGCCTGACGTCCACAGGTACCAACTATCGTATGGTATCGCGTGCCGGAGGCTGGGTGATCTGAGCCAAGCGACCACTGCCCTCCAGGCCGCGATTGAACTGGCTCCAGACGATGCGGAGAGTAACCATCAACTTGGCGACCTCCACCTCGAGCAAGGAGAGCCTGATGAAGCCGTGGTCTTCTTGGAGAAGGCGTGTGCGTTGGATCCCGACGTTGGAGCGTACCATCGCTCCTTAGGCCGAGCCTACTCCATGATGGGCCAGGACGAAGAGGCTATCAGCGCTCTTGAGCGTGCAAGCACACTGATTGAGGAAGACGACGAACTGCTGTACGAACTGGCCCAGGCCGCTGACGCTCAAGGTTATACGCACAAGGCGCTGGCCCTATGTCGTCAAGCTCTTGACTTGAAGCCTCACGATGCTCGGTACCTGGCACAAGCGGCTGAGTTGCTCAGAAGGCTCGGGCAGGACAAGGAGGCTGTCCAGACCCTGGAAGAGGCATCAGGGCAGGACGTCCCAGAGATTCAGCACGTACTGGCTCAGCTGTACCGTTCTCAGGGTCGACTGGGAGACTCATTGCACGCGGCGGAAGAAGCGGTACGGCTCGCACCGTCCAGTGCGGAGTACAGGACCCATTACGCAGAGGTGCTGGTTGACTCGGATCGGGTGGAGGATGCTACGGCGCACTTGGAGGAGGGCGTCCGACTCGACCCACGGAACGCGGCCAGCCGGTTCTCCCTTGGCAAGCTACACGAGCGGCAGGGTCTCTTGGAGCAGGCAGTGGATCAGTACCGGCAAGCTGCAAGTCTGGCTCCTGACCATGCGGAATACCACCTCCGACTAGGGGGTCTGCTTGGGAAGCTAGGACACTCCGATGAAGCGACAGCGGCATTGGGAAAGGCCATCGCTCTGGGCCCGGACGATGTTGAGGCATGCTTGACCGCCGGGCAGGTGCTGTATCACCAGGGGGCATATGAGGAGGCTCTATCGCAGTTCCAACGTGCTATCGAGCTGGATAGCAGCCTAGTCTCAGCTCAGAGGGCAGCCGGTGCCGCACTGCGCTGTCTCGGCGAGCACACCCGAGCGATTGAGGTACTGCGGAAAGCGATCGCATTGGATGCCGCCGATCACGAGACCCACCTTGAAGTTGCGAGAGCTTACGCTGCTGTCGGGGATCTGGAACGCGCTTTGGACAGCTGCCAAACGGCCATTGACCTGGCTCCGGACCAAGCAAGTTACCATAGGCTCAAGGGCAATTTGCTGCGGAGGCTGGGTCGCACTGATGAGGCGGTAGGGTGCCTGCGACAGGCGCTGGGGCTGAATGACACAGACATCGAGGCTCACTATGAGCTGTCGCTGGTGTATGAAATGCAAGAGAGGTTCGAGGAGGCTGCCAAGTCCCACGAGCGAGCTGTTCAGCTTGCCTCTGACTCACCAGAATTCCGCGAACCGCTGGCTGTCGTGGGTTCGAGGATTGCCAAGTCACTACCGATGGCCCGAGCGTCCTCCTGGTTTGAGGGAGTCGAGCGCGAGATGCACGAGGTGCTGGCAACGAGGCCCGAAGATGCTCTTGCCCACAGCCAATTGGCTCTCATATATGCGAAGAGAGGCAGAGGAGAGAAAGGCCTTGCCGAGTGCAGGAAGGCCATTGAGCTTGATCCTGATAACCCGCTACACCATCACAATCTAGGTGTGGTGCTCCACAGCATTGGCAGAGATGAAGAGGCAGTCCAAGAGCTGCTCACGGCGTGCAACTTGGATCCCGAAGACCCTGCTAACCACTATGAGTTGGGCGTGGCCTACCTCGCTGTAGATCAGTTGGGGCCTGCCATAGCAGCTCTGGAGACGGCCACGCAACTCGCTCCCGTGCGCGCAGACTATCAGTGTGCCCTGGCGAAGGCTTACGAACAGGCAGGGCGTTATGACGACGCCATTTCAGCACTGACCAAGGCCATGGAGCATAATCCCAATGTTGCCGATAGACATCACCACCTGGGCGAGTTGTACAACAAGGGCGAACGGTACCAGTCCGCTTTGGACGCGTACCTGTCAGCGATCGAGCTGGAGCCGGAGGAGGCCCAATACCACTTTGATGCCGGCCTTGCGTACAGGCACATGAGGCGGTACCAGAAAGCGGCCCACTATCTACAAGAGGCGCTCAACAGGAGAGACGATGACCCCCGCTGGTGGGCTGAGTTAGGGGCTGCTTTGGAATCGCAGAACCGTTGGGAAGACGCAGGGACGGCATACAAGAAGGCTATGCAGTTGGCGCCAGACGAGCCTTTGTACCTCCTGAACCTGGGTAGGTGCTATGAGAAGCTGGGCCGCTATAGCGATGCCGCCGCACAGTATCTGGAGGCATCTGCGCTGAGGCCAAGCTGGGCACTGGTTCATGAACATCTGGCTAGCTTGGCAGAGGCACAGGGTGAGCCCCACGAGGCGCTGCTCAGCTATAGCAAGGCCCTGCAGGCAGATCCGGCCAACCCTAAGTACCACCTCAAGATGGGCGCTTTGCACAAGCGCGAGAAGCGATATGATCTGGCCATGCAAGAGCTCCAGAGGGCCATGGAGTTGTCAGCAGACGCGCCAGCTGCATATCATGAAATGGCGGAGGTACATGAGGAACAGGGCAATCATGATGAGGCCCTACATGCCTTCCATCAGGCCCTTCGGGTAATGCCCGACGACGTTGCGTCCCATGTCAAGCTTGGTCAGCTGTGTGGGCGGCTTGGACACATTGACAAAGCCGCTGCTCACCTGAAGAAGGCTATCGAACTGGAGCCTACCGATGCAACCGCTCATTGCGAACTGGGACGGATATTCGAAATGCAGGGGGACCATGGTGCGGCGTTGCAGGAGTACGAACAAGCGCTGCGCTATGAGCCGCATAGTTTTGTTCCGTATTTTGGGGCAGGCATGATCTACAAGAAGATGAAGCAGTACCCCGAAGCCGTGGAGATGTTCCGTCACGCGGTCAAGCTAGAACCTCATGACAGTGAGGCTTACAAACAGTTGGCAGCCACGAGTGCGCTGGCCTTCTTCGTGGCCCGGGGCGCTCGTTCGGCTGACCGATTTCAAGAACGAACCGACGTGGCATAGGAGGCCAAAACAGCGTGTCGCTGATAACGTCTAGAGAGCTATTCGCCGTAGCCAAGCTGTCCTTCGATCTGGGCTATCAGGATTCGGGAGTACTATTGCTTGAGCATCTTCTGCAGCAGTTGCCGAGCCATGTAGCTGGGCACTGCCTCCTCGGCGAGAGGCTCGTCACTCTCGAGCATTTGGCGGAGGCTCGAGAGCACTTCGAATACCCTTTGATGGTTGATCCCTTGAATCTTCCAGCGCTAGGGGGGATGGGCCGCATCGACCTGGCCGAGGGTTCCTCTGCCGAGGAAAGCGAATACCTCCAGAGGGCTTGGGATCTGTACCCTTACGATGCCGTGACCAGGCAGCTGGTAGCCAAATCGTTGGACGACGTGCCTCCCTTGACTCTGGCCCGAATCTTGACAGTGTCTTCCCTTCATGAAGATGCCCTACGCTACTACCAGGTTGCTTGTGAGCAGTCAGACTCGGGGTCAGCGGAGGCGGTCTTGACACTCGTGCTTGCGCAAGCCTTGTGGAGGGCAGGGCGTGCGGACAAAGCCAGACCTTTGCTGGAAAGGCTTGTCGAGGAGGAGCCCAACTGGATCAGACCGAAACTGATCTTGGCTGACATAGCTCTGGAGCAGCGGGATGATGCCCTCGGCGTGGCCCTGCTACACGACGCCAACGCCCTGGATTGTAGTCTGCTCGTCGCCCAGGAGCTGCTTGGTTCAGATGAGCGGTACGACTCGCTGATGATGACAAGTCTTGAAGTGCCAGCCCTAGGGTCTGAGATCATGGACAGCGCACCGGCAATCCTGCGGTACCTCTTGAGGGCAGAAC
>Ga0114921_10000550_pt1 | contig 15928 bp, 19 predicted proteins | sample BentaG_FD_87016 | JGI IMG/M metagenome (GOLD analysis project Ga0114921, IMG submission 87016) | Deep subsurface microbial communities from South Atlantic Ocean to uncover new lineages of life (NeLLi) - Benguela_00093 metaG | ecosystem: Environmental > Aquatic > Marine > Oceanic > Sediment ...
GCTTTGCGTGCTCTTTCTCGTTATCCGCTGTCTCCTGAAATATAGCTGCTATCTGCTCATAACCTTCCTTTCTTGCCTGAGAGGCAAAGTAGGTATAGCGGTTCCTCGCCTGCGATTCTCCTGCAAAGGCAGTCAGGAGATTTTTTTCGGTTTTACTTCCCTTTAATTTCATGACTCCCTCCTTTTCAATCTGTCGACTTCCATAAACCGTGAAGGTTGCAGTATTCCCTTGCCTCTATTTTTTCTGCTTTGATTTCAAATAGAGCCTCTGGTTTATCTCCCGGTTTTAGAAACTTCCTGTATGCTGCACCATCCGCAATTATCTCTATCCACTCTATGTAGTGTTTCTCTTCCATGGGATGAGCGACACTTCCAACTTTCACTTTAATACCGTCTCCTGTCTTTTCAACCACGGGGACATGCTTTTCAAGAGCAGCATCAACTGTGTTCTCTTTTAGAAGTTTCATCGGTTGACCACAACACACGAGCGCTCCTTTACCTTCGTGCAAGACTTCCACAATGTTTCCACAAAGCTCGCACTTGTAAACTTGCAATCTCTCAGTCATTTTACACCTCCTTTCTTTTCCTTTTTTCTTTTATAATCTTTGATTGCCTCATGAAGCGCATCGGCTGCCAGGTTTGAACAATGCATTTTCAGCGGAGGCAACCCATCAAGTTCATCAGCCACATCATTACGTGTTATCTTCATGGCTTCATCCACATTCATCCCTTTCACAATCTCGGTTACCATACTGCTGGTTGCAATGGCAGAACCGCAACCGAAGGTTTTGAACTTTATATCGCTGATAATATCGTCTTGTACTCTAATATACATCTCCATTAGGTCTCCGCAGACAGGATTCCCTACCTTCCCATATCCATCAGGGTTTTCTATAGTGCCTACATTCCTCGGATTCATGAAATGTTCCATTACTTTTTTACTATAACCTATCTGTGCCATATAAACACCTCCTTTATTCTATGAGTGATTTTCCAATTAAAAATGTCCATTATACAAGCTATTCCAAATTGTGTCTCTCACTATCAATCCCATATTTTTGCCAATACAGAAAGACGGTTTTTACCGAACGTAGGCTTGTCGACAAGTCGGCGAAAAACTTGCATTCTTCCAAGTATTCAAATTTAAGAGAGTTGTTAAATTTTTCAGGAACTCTTGTAAAGTTAAAGCCAAGTGAGGTAAATCCCGTCGACCTTAATGTCATTTCAATACTCTCTCTATAACGGCGAGAGTTTTCTTAACTTTTGAACCGTTTCCTTTACAGCCTTTACAACTATAGGTACTTCTTCAGCCTTATTTGATCGTCCCAGGGTTAAAACCATTGACCCGTGGGCCTCTTCGTGTTTCAAACCAATTGCCAGTAGAACATGTGAGGGTTCCAATGTCTTGGAAGAGCAGGCTGATCCTGTGGATACTTGTATATTGTACATATCCATATTCAATAGGATACTCTCGCCCTCTATACGACTGAACCGAAAACTTGCATGGTTTGGAAGCCTTTGTGTGGGATGACCCGTGAGATACGATTCTTCTATCTTCAATATCTCATCGATGAGTTTATCCCTTATCCCTTTGAGTCTGGTGCTTTCCTGCTCCATTTCATCCTTTGCTATCCTTGCTGCTTCCCCTATTCCAGCAATGGCAAATAAATTTTCTGTCCCAGACCTAAGTCCCCGTTCCTGTCCACCACCAGGAAGGACTGATTGGAGCTTTACTCCCGGCTTTATGTATAATGCACCGGCACCTTGAGGACCGTACATATCATTAGACGATAGTGTCAGCAGGTCTATTCCATCATTTTGTACATCTATAGGTATACGCCCTGCAGCGGCTGTTGCATCCACATGCAAGTACAACCCCTTTTCATGAACTATCTCGCTTATCTCCTTTATAGGTTCTATCGTTCCTATTTCATTGTTTGCGTACATTATCGAGGTCACTGTAGTGTTTTTTGTCAAAGCATCACCGAGTTTCTCAAGGCTGACGATACCCGTTGAATCGACCGGTATAATGTTCAGTTTGAAACCATTTTTCTGAAGCTCTTTCATAGGATTGAGAACTGACATGTGTTCTATTGCACTTGCTGCAACCTCTTTTCCTTTTGCTACATTTCTAAGTGCGGTTCCTTTGATAGCCAAGTTGTTGGATTCCGTCGCGCCACTGGTAAAGATAATACAGGTCTCCTTCTCTGCATTAATAAGTTTTGCGATTTTCCCCCTGGCATCTTCGATAACCCTTTTCGCTTCTAATCCAAGTGAATGAAGAGACGAAGGATTTCCGAAGTCATTTTTAAGATACTGCTCGGCAAATTCAAATACCCTTGGATCAACTGGCATCGATGATGCATGGTCTAAATATATCCTTCCCATAAATTCTCCTCTAAAACCACATTGTTGTACCAGCATCCAGCGCCAGATCGTTCAGGGTTCCTGCACCTACTATTTTTACTCCGGGTATCAATTCAACCTTTTCCCAACCTAACATCTGTTTGGATGCCTCACACACATAGATTTCAATTCCCATTTCAAGGGTCTTGTTTATCATTTCCAGAACACTTGGAAAACTCCCAAGTTTTATCTTTTCAGCTTCCCCAGGGAGTAATATTTTCAACCCTTGACCTAAATAATATACTTTTGCGTCAATATCCATTGCCTTTGCAGTTTGTGCCAAAACCAAAGGCGGATACTGTCTTTCTGGTACATCACTTGTTTGTACATACAGAATAGAATTTTTGCTTTTCATCTTTAGCCTCCTATTTTTCTTTCGGCACCCTCAAAAATTAGTGTCAGAAACAATCTTGCTCCTTTATTCTTCGATATAAAATTTTCTCACTCCTTCTTTTAGGATGCCATTTGAAACTATTCCTTACTTTTCTCATTTTGCAGTCCTTTTTTATTAGATGCAGCCTTTACTAACTTGATTCGTCTCATTTCACCCTTCTTATAAAGAAGGTTAATAGTGTCCCCTTCTTTTCAAATTTCAAAATCTCGTGTCCAGTTCTTTTAGCCCATCTTTTAATGTCCTCTTCCGCAGCAGGGTCATCTGCTACTACTTTCAACACCTGTCCTACATCGATTTTTTCTATTTCCTCATTGGTCATAGCGAGGGGCATAGGACAGTAAAAACCCACACAATCCAGCTCTGCATCAGAGATAATATTTAAACTCATCAATAACTTCCCCTTTCTATATCCTATATTTCGCAGCCTGTTTTCACTCGCCCCCCTCTTTTTGTGTCACTGGTGGAGTAAATACTCGTTGGGCAAGTTCACGGTCAAGCATAAATAAACCACCACCTTCATCGCCTGCAAGTTTAAGTTTTTGAACCACCTCGTCCGCCGACGCTTCTTCTTCAACCTGTTCGGTTACAAACCATTGTAGAAAACTGTTTGTCGCATGGTCCTTTTCTGCTACAGCCAAGTTAACCAGGTTATTTATTAACCCTGTAACTTTCTGCTCATGCTTGTATGTATATTCAAACACTTTCATAGGAGACGCCCATTCTGATGGTGGCGCCTCAATAGCATCCAAAATTACCCTTCCACCTCTTTCAACGACATAATCATAAAATTTCATCGCATGCACCAACTCCTCCTGCGCTTGTACCCTCATCCAGCTCGCAAATCCTTTAAGATTAATTGACTCAAAATAAGCAGACATTGACAGATAAAGATAAGAAGAGTACAGTTCCCGATTTGACTGTTTATTTAGCGTCTCTTGCATTTTCTTTTTAATCACAATAATCTCCTCCCTTTATTCATTCTAAATCAATCTTGTTTACACGGCAATAACTTCTTTTACTTCAGGCACTTCTTGTTTTATTGCCCTCTCTATACCCATCTTCAGTGTCATCTCGCTCATTGGACATCCTCTACAGGCGCCTGTTAACCTTACCTTCACCACTCCATCAGGAGTGACCTCTACTAACTCAACATCTCCACCATCTGCCTGTAGTCTTGATTTAATTTTATCTAAAACAGATTCTACTTTCTTTTTCATTTTTCCCCCTTTTCATTCAAAGTTTTTTGAAATTTTCATTCTGCTACCTCAAATTGATCTTTGTCGACACCGCATACAGGACAAACCCAATCGTCTGGTAGTTTTTCAAAGGGTGTTCCCGGTTTTATTCCAGAATCAGGGTCACCTTTTTCAGGGTCATAGATATATTCACAAACTATGCACCTGTACTTTTCCATTTTCTTCACCACCTCCTTTCGATCTTCTTCTTTAATGTATGTTGGCGCTGTTTTTGGAGCCGTGCCCCGTTTTATATCGTGATAGTAAGCATAAGTCATCGGCTCCTCATCTTTGATGATTTGGGCGTCAACTACCTTTCCAATAAACACTGTATGCGTCCCCATATCCATACTATTAATAACTTCCGTTTCCAAGTATCCAACGGAATTCTCCAAAACTATCGGGGCACCAGTTATGCCAACCTTATAATCTACATCTTTGAACTTGGCAATGTCCCGGCCACATTTGAATCCAAAATGTCCTATAAATTTCATTGGCGTCTCTTTTGATAAAATTGAAATAGTAAAGACCTTGCTTGCTTGGATAAATTCATGTGTAAAATTCTGTTTGTTTATGCAAACCGCTACTGTTGGGGGTTCTGCTGTTACCTGAAAAACTGTATTTGCGATTTGTCCGTTAAACTTATCTGCCTTCCTGGAACTTATTATATATAGACCATAACCTATCTTATACAAAGTATTAGGATCCACAATTCATCTCCTTGTGTTTTTTTGCAATAGTATCCGCCAACCTGTCCAGAGAACTGAAATCTCCCTTCCTGGGAAAACCCTTACAAACAACAGTATCCAATACTTCGACTTTCAAGCTGGAAATAATTTCTGCAAGTTGTTCGACTGCTTTGCTACCCCAACCGTACGAGCCAATGATAGAGACAAACTTCAATTTAGGTTTCAGAGCATTTACCAAATAGGTGGCATAAACAACAGCTGGATGTGCACCGGTCAATACTGTGGGCGTTCCTATGACAACAGTAGCTGCATCTACCAATGCCATTGCCAACTTTCCAACATCAGTATTAGCCAGGTCAAACTGTTTCACAGTTACACCTCTTTCAATCAAGGCTCCTACAAAATGCTCCACCATCTTCTTTGTACTACCGTGCATAGAAACATAAGGCAGTACAACAATATTTTCCGGTGGATCAAAGACCCATTGCCTGTATGCATTGAGGATAAACCTTGGATTGTCATACACAGGGCCATGACTGGAGGCAATAATATCTATTTTTAGGTCTTTTACCTTATCAAAATTCTTCTGGATTATCGTTCTAAATGGCATCATAATTTCTGCATAATATCTCTTGGCTGCTTCGTAGACTGTGGCTTCATCAGTTACATATAAATCACTCGTTGCCAGATGAGAGCCGAAAAGATCGCAGGGAAAGAGTATTTTATCTTCCTTTAGATAAGTCAACATCGTTTCTGGCCAATGAACCCAGGGGAAATGGATAAACTCCAGCGTTTTATTTCCTAATGACAATGTTTCCTTATCGTCAACCGTTATGAACTTATCTTCAGGGATAACGAGTAAATCTACAAGCATACCCTTACATTTGGGAGCTGCTACAATTTTGGCTTTCGGATACTTGGCCAATATCTGAGGCAAACTTCCTGAATGGTCTTGTTCTGCATGATTTGCAATAACATAATTTATATTTTTAATCCCCAACTGATTCAGATTATTTATCAACACATCTGCCTTAGTTGGGTCAACCGTATCTATCAGTGCTATTTTTTTGCTGCCCTTAATTAAATAAGCATTATAGCTTGTTCCATCTGGGAGTGGAATAAGTTCATCAAATAATCGTCTATCCCAATCAATGGCACCAACATAGTAAATATCTGGTTTTAATTCTTTTAGTTTCATCATTTTTATTCCTCCTTTTCCATAATTTCTTTCAATTCTTTTAACTTCACTATGTGATCTCTCTCTTCATTTATTAGTTCATCGACTGTTTTATGCTCAGCATTCGGGATGAATTGACGCATACTTTCAAAGAAAAGGATTGAATCCTTTTCAAATCTCATTGCTACATCAATAGCCTCCAAAGGAGTCTTAATTTTCTGCGCCAAATCTTTACCTGTATCCTTTTTGGTGAAGACATGACTGTCTGCCATCGCCTTCGTATACCCTTCGTACTCTCCAGGATAGCTTTCTATCGGTTGGTATTTCTCCAAAGGTTGCAATAAGTTCTGAAAGATTGCTATATGTTTCTTCTCCTCCCCAGCCAGATAGGAGAAGACCTCTCGCGCATTCTCATGTTGAGAAGATTCCTTGAGAGAGTTGTAGAACTCCGCACCATTCTTCTCTACAAGAATAGCGAGTTCAACAAGTTCACTGGCTTTAAAAAAGTGACTCATCTTATCCCTCCTTTATAAGTAGTTCCACCTACTTCGAGATAGTACCATCCTTTAAATGATTACTCGATTCCAGTCAGAGCCTTGATGTACTGAAGCCGTTCATATAATTCAGGACGATCACTCTGCATCTGACTCAGCTTACCTCGTATCTGGTCGATAGAGTCAAAACCGTGTTTTTTCATCCAAGTTTCTATCTGTTTGAGTATCTTGCCGATTTGCTTCACCCCATTAAGGTATAATGTAGAACAGATCTGAACAGCTGAAGCACCTGCTAATAACTGCTTAATAACACCAGCTCCATCATGAATACCGGTTGAAGCTGCCAGATCGCAGTTTACACGACCTGCAAGTAAGGCAATCCAGCGCAACGATAGGTTCATTTCATCAGGTGAGCTAAACCGGTACCCTGGGGCAAGTTCAATCTTCTCGATATCGATGTCAAGCTGATAGAAACGATTGAAAAGAACAAGTGCCGAGGCACCGCGCCTACCAAGTTCCCAAGCCATTCGAGCCATGGAAGTGAAGTAGGGACCAATCTTCACTGCAATTGGAATATCAATACGAGTTTTCACTGCTTCAAACATCTTGAAATATAGATGCTCGATTTCTTTGCTGCTACGATTAGGGTCGCTTGGCATCACCGAGATGTTTAGTTCCAGAGCATCAGCACCAGCGGTTGCAATTTGCTTAGCGTAATTCACCCACCATTTAGGAGATATGCAGTTGAGACTGGCAATCACCGGGACAGAGACCGCTCTTTTTACTTCCTCTACTATCTTTAGATATTCATGTGGCCCAAGTTCCATACCGAATCCCCTAAGATAGTCGAACGCTTCAGGATGCCCGGGGAGCCAGGAGTGTTGCTCTAAATCTTTAGTCTCAGCCTGTATTTGCTCCTCAAAAAGGGACTTGAGCACAATGGCACCAGCACCCGCATCGGCACAACGACGAACACCTTCAAGGGTGTTTACTAGGCTGCAACTGGCCACTATAAGTGGATTGCGTAAATGCAGCCCCATGTACTTAGTAGAAAGATCTATCATAGTCTAACCCCCTTTATTAAGTTTTTTGTTCTTGAGCGATTAAAAAGCCAATCCCTCCTCCTAACAGTATTCCCAGTATTATTCTGAGCAACATAGTTTTCCTCCTTCAAATCTCCTTTTATTTAGTCATATCAAGCCAACATCGCTTTTATATCCTCTTCTGGATTGCCTATAAGTTTTATATCATAGTTATCCTTGAGTACTTTCAGAATGTCATCGTTTACCCACGCAGGAAGTATATGACCAAGGTATATACCCTTAATATTAAGAGAGAGAAGGCTCCAGAGTATGGCTACAGCTTTCTGTTCCATCCAACTGAGGACTAATGTAAGTGGTAATTCATTTACCCCGACGCCGAAGAGTTCGGCAAGCGCAGATACAATCTCAACTGCAACTATTGCGTCATTACACTGTCCCAAATCTATAAGCCTTGGAATACCTTCTATATCTCCAAGATCTAAATCGTTGACTCTAAATTTCCCGCAAGCAAGAGTAAGAACGATGGTATCTTTAGGTAGAAGTTTGACAAATTCTGTGTAATATTCCGCTTTCTTAGCAGGAGAATCACAGCCACCTACGAGGAAGAAGTGGCTTATTTTACCATCTTCTACCAACTTTTTGATCTTATCTGCCAGAGATAGAATTACTGATTTAGAAAATCCGGTTGTTAGCACAACATCTCCTGGTTTTTCTTCCAGCTCTGGTAACGATTTTGCCTTTTCTATAACAGGCTTAAAGTTGTATCCATCTATGTGTTTCACACCGGGCAACCTTATAGGACCTGTTGTAAACATCCTGTCTTTATATTCTTCTTTTGGTATAAGGGCACAGTTTGATGTTGCAAGAATCGCTGCAGGATATTCTGCAAATAATTTTCGCTGATCAAACCATGCTTTGCCAAGATTTCCTGCCAGATGCTTGTACTTTTTTAACCCAGGATAGCCGTGTGCAGGCAGCATCTCCGAATGAGTATAAACATTTATCCCAGTTCCTTCTGTTTGTTTGAGCAATTCCTCAAGTGGTTTCAATCCATGACCTGTAACAATAATCCCAGGACCTTTCACCGTCCCTGTCTGCACCTTGGTAGGTTCAGGCTCACCGTATGTTTTAATATGAGATTCCTTCAAAAGTCTCATTGTCTTTAGATTCATTTCTCCGGCTTCAACAGCTAACTGGATAAGGCTTTCTGCATCAAAGTTCACATTCGTAAATGTAGCATAAAAGGCTCTCTCGATAAAACCGTCTATCTCGGGGTCGGTAAACCCAAGTTCTCTTGCGTGATAGAGATACGCAGACATCCCCTTCGTGGCAAAGATCAGGTTATCCTGTAGGCGAGCTACTGTGGGTTCTTTTCCACATACACCCTTAACAGTACACCCTGTTCCTTTTGCAGTCTGGGAACATTGATAACAAAACATATCTAATCTATCCATCTTTCCTCCTTATAAAAGTCTTTTCTCTCCTTTTATTTTCTTAATATCCGTAATATCCTGGGTAACTTCCAAAGTTCCAAGATACTCGCCATCTTTACGGACTGCCAAGTAGCGGATGTAAAGGATTTTTCTTTTCATGACCACTCTCATAGTGTCACCGAACTGTTTAAATATACCACTGCACAAAGTCATCCAGGCTAATCCTTTCACTTCGATAAGCATTTATTCTAGATTCAAGATCCGGATAGCCAATCGAGATTCCCAATACGAGTCGCTTCGTTTTTTGAATTCCAAAAAATTTCCGAACAGCATCTGGATAATGAGCCAGCGATGCTTGCGGACAGCTTCCCAAGCCAAAAGAATGGGCAGCTAAGACAATACTTTGTGCGAATAATCCCATATCCAATATTGACCAAGAACTGAGCGTACTGTCCATAAAGAGGAATAGAACACAAGGCGCTCCATAAAATTCAAAATTCGACAAACTCAACCCCTTCCTTTTCTGCTTATCCTCCCGTTTTATTCCGAGGATCTTAAACCTCTTCGCGCCATGTTCTTTTGCCCTCCTCTCTAATTCTGGTAGCCAGGTCTCTGGTAGTGGGAAGTCAGGATTTGGAGAAACATCTGATTTTGCCAACTCACAAAGAATTCTACCGAGTTCCTCTTTCTTCTTGCCACTTACCACCACAACTTCCCAAGGTTGTGTGTTCTTGTAAGAAGGACTTCTACTCGCTGCTTTTAGAATCCTTCCTATTATTTCTTTAGGAACGGGAGTGGATTTAAAAGCACGAAAACTTCTTCTTGTTTCAATCCCCTCTAATAATTCCACCATATATCACCCCCAGTGCATTCTCCAAATAGGCGATAACCCTTTTAACATCTCCTTTTTATTTCTAAATAACTCACTCATAGTTTCCTTCTTCTACCGTTCATAAGTATTTACGACCTATTTCTTATTTCCTTTAATCCCAAGGGTAACTTCGTTAAAAGACACATCTTTTTCCGCGGCTTTAATAGCATTTTTTACTATGTTTACAAGACCAAAGCAGCAGGGAACTTCCATATGTGCACAGGTTATAGATTTTATGTTGTTCTCTTTCAGGATTTGGGTAATCTTCTCCTCGTAGAATTTGGCGTCATCCAACTTGGGACAGCCTACCAGCAAAATCTTCCCTTTTAATAAGTCGTCATGGAAATCGGGATATGCAAAGGGAACACAGTCCGCTGCTATTAATAGATCGGCATCTTTTAAATAGGGGGCGAACGATGGAACAAGTTTAATCTGAATAGGCCACTGTCTGAGTTGAGATACCCCCAAATCCATTGCCCTTGAGCCGGGGCATCCTGAGAATACAGCAGTGTGTTTATGTTCGGGATGTAGAGTTTCTTCAATAGGAACCTCTATATTTCTCTCTCTTAAGAAATCTATCGCCTCATTGAGAAATTCGAACTGGTTATGTTCTTTAAGATGTTCTAAGTGCGCCTTTATCACATTCTTCCCCTGCTTTACTATATTTTTCATAACCTTTCTTTCGTCGTACTCTTCAGCCTCCCTTTCTTCAATTACGATTGCACCTTCGGGACAATGGCCAATGCAGGCACCCAATCCATCGCAGAATAGGTCGCTTACGAGTCTTGCCTTACCGTCTATAATTTGAAGTGCCCCTTCAGGACAGTTTGGAATACAGAGACCACAGCCATTGCATTTCTCCTCATCGATGCGAATTATCTTTCTCTTATTCATTTCCTCCAATTTCCTTGATACTCCATAGTTATTCCTTCTTTCCGTGCTCCTTTTTCAAACACTCAGGGCATATTCCATAAAGATATGCCTGCACTTCCTCAACTTTACATCTTTTGACCTTTCCCTTTTTGATTATTGGACAATTAACCTCAATATCCAGTATCTTTTCGCACTTTCGGCAGAGCAGATGATGATGAAGCTTTGGATTAGGGTCAAAACATGCTTTATCTTTTCTTATGGAAAGTTCTTGTATCTCTCCTATCCTCTTTAAAAGTTCCAAAGTAGAGTAAACAGTAGATTGAGACATCATCGGATATTTCTTTCGCAACGCCTTATAAATCTCGTTCACCGTTGGATGAGTAGTACTTTTTTTCAAAAACTCAACCACAGCTAAACGCTGCGGAGTTAATACGATCCCCTTATCTCTCAATCTATCAATTAACTCACTCATGATTATAATGATTCTTTGTTAATAATTATTATAAGATAAAAAAATTTCTTGTCAAGGAAAAAATGCAAAAAATTACAATTTTTGAATCTTTTTTAAGATTCTTGCATCTGTGTAAGTAGAAGGGAGGTGTTTGAGATGTTTGGAATTAACAGATATAATCCACTTGTTGAAAACGCAAGAATGGAAGATGTCTTTGACGACTTCTTTGATAGTACCTTTCCAGATTCTTTTCCTGTAAGGTCAAAAAAATTCAAAGGTGTATGGACACCATTTATTGACTTCGCAGAGAAGAAAAACTATTTTCTCCTCAAGGCCAAGCTTCCCGGGATGAAAAAGAAGAATATACACATATCTATAAACGACGGAATTCTTTCTCTCAGTGGGGAAATAAAGAGAGAAAATGAGGAGAAAAAAGCGGACTATTACCGCAGTGAAAGGTTCTTTGGTAAATTCGAACGGTCTATTCGACTTCCATCAGAGGTTAAATCGGATAAAGTTAAGTCGACTATGAGAAACGGAATTCTGACAGTCAGACTTCCAAAGAAAAAGTCTTCCAGAAGAAGAGGCGTTAAAGCCAAAGCAGCATAAAAGTTACTACAGTCTCTTCGATAAGCTTTTTTAATGAATTCGGACAAGTCCTTGTCGCCTTTCAACAAATAGTTTAAGAAAAAGAAACCACGAAACGCACGAATTAAACGAATTTTTAACCTATCTTCGGACATATCCACCAAGTAAATGCTATATAATGGAAGAATGGGTTTCCGAACCCGTATGGACGAAGAAATCTCATTTTTGGCGCCAAGATTGCCAAGGGGGGTAATCTTTTATAATTTGACATTGATTCGATGTTTTGATAATTACCAAAATGTCCAACAACAGATTTAATCCCACCCCTGGGGTGGGATTTATTCATAAATAAGTGGAGTATTTGAAACATCGTCCCCCACCCCCCCAATAGCTGCTCTTTTAACAATAGTGCAAAAATTCGAATTTGTGAAAAGGTCGCATGAGTGAAATTTGCAAAATATTTTGAATGACTGACTCTAAAAGGACCCCAAATTCTGCTTAACATTGTCATATTTTTAGATTACGATTGCAATAGAAAATGGAATTGACGAAAGAGAAAGCAAAAGAGAATTTATCTAAATTGATCGCCAAGTTCGAGAGAGAGTTAGCAACTGGTCGAATAAAAGAGTATTTGGAAGAAACGACCAAAACTGGTTTTATCCAACCCCTATTGAAAGATGTCTTGGTTTAAAAGTTTATGCCTGTCCCCATTATTTCCATTATTTCTCTCTGAATAGAGACCTTAAGACTTTGAGAGGGCCATAAACAATGATATTGTCACCTTTGTTCATTTTCTCTCTTGCTTTCGGAATGGGAATCCAACTTTTGCCCCGTTCTATTCCTAAAACCAACAATCCCTTCTTAGTCAATTTACATTCTAAAAGAGAACAGCCGATAAAGGGATGGTCTTCTTTTATAGTCACTCGCACAAGACCGTAGCCTTCAATGAGATGAAGGAGGTCCTCGGCTATACCTTCTTCAAAGGCGTGGGATTTTATGAGTCTACCCTTGATATAATTCTCCCATCTTCTTATAAACCCTTTACGAGTTGCGACTCTGTAGATTACATATATTCCTAAAAGCAGGATTACAACATTGATAGGAAGAGTAAATCCTTTACTGGTGACAAGGGAGGTTGTAGTAGTTACGATAACTGTAACAATCCCCACGTTTCCCAATATCATGAGCCAAGTGATAATCCGCCGCCTTAAGGGATAATTTATAACTAATTCTGCTTCTTTTGTTGTAAATCCCGTTCCTGAAAAAGCTGATAGCGCCTGAAATCCTGCTCTTTTCTCATCCATCCCGGTCATCATCAAGGCAATAGCTGCTGCCCTTATTATGAGAAAAGACACAAAGATCACAAGCAAAGTGGGAAGGAGAAAATATAAACCACCCATGGTTAGTCACCCCCTATAAACATTTTTTCCCCAATTAATATCGCATATTCCGCACATGAAAACATTGAGCAAAATTTCGCCCAACTCTGCAGAAGACATTATGGAGTATCCTGCAAAGAATCTATAGCCTTCACAATAATCCGTGTCTATTGTGATATGCATATCAAGCTTTAATCAGCTCCTCACCTATTCTAAAGCTCTTCCATGTATCAGCAAATTCTTGCAGTTTTTTGTCTACGAGATAGTTGACAGTCCCCTTCTCATAAGTGCCATCCTTTTTCCGTTTACCTGCCTTTACTCCTGTAAGTATCTCAATGCCTTGGTCGATAGTTTTTATCGGATAGACATGAAACTTGGCCTTCTTTACCGAATTCACAACATCTTTGCGTAACATCAAGTCATCAATATTTTGATGCGGTATCATCACTCCCTGCGTTCCAGTAAGTCCTTTGGCTTTACACACATCGTAGAAACCTTCGATTTTCTGATTTACTCCTCCAATCGGTTGAATCTCGCCTTTTTGATTGACAGAACCTGTAACAGCGATATTCTGTCGTACAGGCAGTTCAGACAGAGTTGACAACAATGCATACACCTCAGTTGAAGAAGCTGAATCACCTTCCACTCCTGAATATGATTGCTCAAAACAAAGACTGGCACTCATTGCCAATGGCTTATCCTGAGCATACTTTGAGCGAAGATAGCCTGCAAGTATCAGCACTCCTTTGCTATGAATTCTTCCACTGAGCTCTGCCTCTCTCTCAATATTAATTATACCTGAGCCACCCACCGACGCTTTAGCAGTTATGCGAGATGGTCTTCCAAAAGAATAATCACCTGTGTCGTATACTGAGAGACCATTGACCTGTCCTACCACACTTCCTTTGGTATCAATCATAATTGTCCCTTCCTCTATCATTTCTTGAATCTTTTCCTCAATAAGCCTTGAGCGATCCATCTTCTCCTCAATTGCCTTTTCTACATGCTTTTCGGTAACCTTAGAAGTATTGTCTTTGTGAGCCCAGTAGTTGGCTTCTCGTAGTATATCTGCTACATTATTAAATTGAGTGGATAGTTTATTCTGTTTGCCAGCAAGCCTTACCCCATATTCAACAATGGCTGCAACTGCCTTCTCATTAAAAGGGTTTAATTTTTCGTTCGTAACTATCTTTTTTACAAAGTTAGCATACTCCATAATACTTTCTCGCTTCACATCCATAACCGAGTCAAAATCTGCACGTACCTTGAATATCTTTTTAAAGTCCTCATCATGATTGTAGAGTAGGTGATACAAGAAGGCATCACCAACCATGGCTACTTTTACATCGCATTGTATTGGTTCGGGTTTCAATGCCGATATGGATATCATATAGAATGGAGCATAGTTCTGTATCTCTATCTTTCTATTTCTTAAAGTTCTTTTGAGTGCTGGCCATACTCCCTGTTCTACCAAAACATCTAAGGCCTCGATGATGAGAAAGCCACCATCAGCTCGAAGAATGGAACCTGCCTTTATTTTGGTAAAATCAGTCCTCCAGTTCCCAGATCTATCCGGGGTAACCTCAACAGTTCCAAAAAGATTACGATATGTAGGTGATGTTTCAAAGATAACAGGTGCTTTTTTTGCTCCAAAGTTATCTATGAGAAGATTAACACGATATTCTAAGAATGGATCACCCTGTGAAATTGACACACCGGGTAAGGAAGAGGTTTGCCCTTCTGGCTTCTGAAATTTGGCCAGGTTGTCAAGGATGTCTTCCTTTACCTCATCCAAGTATTCGTTTAGCGTATCATTTTTATACCTATCTTTTATTTCATTAATCCTATCTTCAACCAAAGGAGTAACAACCTCATTATCAAGTGATTTAACCTGCTCATTTACCTTTTTCTCAAGATTTATCACCTCTTTAAAAACAGCCTCCATCTTATCAGCAAATTCAGAATGCTTCTCCTCAAGTCTCTTTAGTCTTTCTTTTGTAAGTTTCCCCTCCTTTACCCAAGCCGCCAGCTGGTTAAAGTCTACAGGTTTACCGTCAATCACAGGTAGTACAGTTGGTTTTGTAAAGGCACCAATCTGCAGCTGAATCAAAGTAAATTTTTCTTTTGCAACTTTGCTTTCGAAACCTTTAAGTAATTTTTTCTGCTTATTCTTGAGGTTTTCGACAATCTCCTTCTTTCTGCGCTGGTAATCTTCGCTTTCAAAAACCGATGATATATTCTTTGCTAAGTACTCAACAAGCTCATCCATATCTTTCTTGAGACTTCTACCTTGTCCTGCTGGCAACCTGATGAATCTTGGCATATCGGAATTTTTGAAATTGTTCACATAAAGTTTATCATCTGGTATACGCTTTAAGCGATCAGTTCCCTCCAATAAACGATTTACGGCCGTCTTTCTACCGGTTCCCACAAGCCCGGTAACAAATATGTTGTATCCCAAACTTTCGATGTCCAAGCCCAGACGAAGAGCATTCACTGCCCTCTTTTGGCCAATTATATCCGGATACAGTTTTAATTCATCGGTTGATTTGAATCCCAGGCTTTTTGGGTCACATCGCCATCTAAGCTTATCAACCGGCACTTTCTTGAAATGTAATGCTTTCTTCATTTTTATCGCCTCCTTCTCGTGTTATTATTGTCAAAAACCACCTTATTTTGCTTTGACAACAAGTTATAACCCGATTTTCGTAGAAATTTCCAAATTTACCAACCATTATGACATTTTATCTATTTAGACTTTTATGTCAATGCTTTTTGATTGTTTTAATCATGCGATAGCATAAAAATGTAAAAATGTGAAGCCGTAGATCTCGGAGAGGCACCGTCCCAGAGTCTTCTATAATCTTACCTAATCACTTTCCAATTTTTGATCAA
>Ga0114921_10000551_pt1 | contig 15917 bp, 17 predicted proteins | sample BentaG_FD_87016 | JGI IMG/M metagenome (GOLD analysis project Ga0114921, IMG submission 87016) | Deep subsurface microbial communities from South Atlantic Ocean to uncover new lineages of life (NeLLi) - Benguela_00093 metaG | ecosystem: Environmental > Aquatic > Marine > Oceanic > Sediment ...
AAGTTTACCAACAGCTTTCCACCAAAAAGAAGCCATTTCTTCTTTCTGACTATAAGACAGAAACACCTCACCTTTAGCAGCTAATTCGTCTGCCCATGTTAAAAATTCTTCATCAGTAAGTTTACGATCATTTGCTTTCCTCGCAAATTTTTCAGCAGATTCTTGAGATAAAGTAGGAAATATATTTCGAATCTCTTGAACTATTGTTGTTCTTTCTTTGTTTTCTACTGAATAATTGATATACGTTATTACCGTTGCACCGATTAATATAAACACTAAAGCAATTTTCAATTTTTTCTTTTTAATATATAATTTTCTAACTGACTAAAAAGTTAAAAAATAGTAAAAAATAGTTTCTTATAAGATAATATTTATAACTAAAACACTTAATTAATGCTTAACCTTTTCTTTAAATTTCAACTTTTTTAATTTTTAATAAATCACATAGATCGGATAATTGTTCAACTAAATTTCCTTCTTTTAATAGTAAATGGTGATCAACTCCTTCAGATAGCATTTTATTAAACTTAATGATTGCATTGCTTCCCAAATTAACTTTTGCAAAAAATTTACTCCCGCCATCTACCCATTCCTTATGAGACACTGGTTGGGTTGAAACTTGTGTAACTAACATTCTATAGGTATTCTCTCTGCCACATAAGTTGACCATTGTGACCTCCGGCATAGCCCTAAAAGGAGTACCAACAAAAGTTCCCAACTTTCCGCTAGCTGATATCTGAACCTTAGATATATCATCAGTAAAAGAATGAGCTGAACTGCCTTCATGCGCCAGATAAATAATATTAGCTTCCATACTTCCAATTTCCGCTAATGCAGTAGGCCCTGGTTTTAGCTTATTAAGTATAGTCATTAAAATAGTATGTCCGATATCTCCTTCAGTATCTAAGACAATTCCTTCGTCCGCAAGCCATGAGGATGGCAAATTAACTAATCCGCTATATTTTGGATAGCATTCAGCAGCAGCAGCAGTTAAAGTATAATATTTGAATATCTCTTTAATCGCTAAATAAACTTTAACCGCATATAAAAGATTCTTCTCATCCGCAATAGTCTTACCCATCCTGTTATTTTTTTTGAAATTTAATAAAGCCTTTTCGGCAATAAATTTTCCCTGTTTTTTTGCTCTTTCTAAAACTTCATCCATTTCTATGTGAATAACAGTAACCCCAAATTTTTTTGAAAATTCCCATTCCTCGCTGGTCATATCTTGTGAGCCTGCTACCCTCCAAGTTTGTCTAGGTCCTATTAAAGCAATCTTAGTTTTATCTAAATCTTTAAAAACCTTGGCAGTAGCAGCATATTTAGAAACTTTATCAATTAGTTCGGAATCTTGAGGTAAACCATATACATATTTATAATTAAAACCATGTTCCCATAAAATACTTCCAAAATGCTGAACACAGCCAATTGAAAATGTCTCAGGATAAGGAACTCCCCATAAGACAATGGGATATTTTAAATTATTAATAAAAATATATTGTAAAGAATCTAAAACCCATGTAACATGAATCATTACTAATAAATCTGGTTTATTCTTTAAAAAATAATCAACTGCCGAAAATGCGTCTGCAAGATCCCATACTGTTTTTTCAAAAGCATTGACTTCTAACCCATTCTGTTCAAGATGTTTAGTTGCTTCTTTCAATATTTCTTCTGCTCTCTCACCGCCACTTTCAAATTTACTTGCCATAGCTACTAATGCAACTTTTGGTTTAATCATAATAATCTCCCTTCTTTATATTAATTTTAAATAACAAATCTATAATTTCACCAGTGATATTAGCGTGCTTTTGATGAATCTAGGAAAATAACTGCTTATGCAACATCTTAAAGATTCTGGCTCCTCGAATAGAATTACTAATGCTTTCCTCCTTTCTTTTTATGACCGAAGACGTACCATAATGAAGTGTCAATAACTCCAAGAGCAATATCATCAATATTTGATATCGTATGGAATAGATTTAAGGACTTTAAATCTAACTGGGAAATTATAAGAATTGGCATTCCTACATTGCCGGGCATAAGAAGTTCCTTAGTATCAAGCATTAATATTCCCAAACATTTACCTAAAAAATAGTATCTATTAATTCTCATTACTTCTTTCTCAATTCAATATCTACTTAAGACACTTTTTTATTAATTACAAAAAAATTACTCTTTTTCAAACATACCTAATAAGGAATTATACAAATCTAAATATCGATCATAATCTTTTTGATATATAATAGCATTATCTTTTTGTGGTTCTATACGCTTTTTAACTTGAACCATTTTTGCAGCCGCTTCACTAAGACTTGGATAAATACCGGTAGCAATACACCTGCTAGCATGGCTGCTCCTAAACAAGCTGCTTCTTCATTCTGCGTTGTATAAACAGTTCGTTGAGTTACATTGGCCTTAATCTGTGACCAAAGAAAACTTCTAGAACCACCACCTAAAGAGCGAATTTCTGTCACCTTAATCCCCAAATCCTCTAATACATCAATATTACGTTTTACTGCAAAGGCAATGGCTTCCATAATTGAACGAATAAAATGAGGTTTACCATGATGTAAGGAAAAACCATAAAAAACGCCTTTTGCTTTGGGATTTGATTCGGGCGCCATAGCACCCTGAAGATGATGTAACATCACTAGTCCATTACAACCTGGTGGAACCTTTTCAGCTTCCTGATCTAATATTTTGTATGATTCTACTTGAAGTAAAGATGCAAGATTAATTTCAGAAGAACAAAATTTATCTCTATACCAACAAAGAACCATGCCTCCAGTGGTGAAAGTATGTGCCATATATTTATTAGGCATGCCATGATAATGACAGGGCATACGTCTCTTTTCGTCAAATATAGGGCCTTCAACAGTCGCACAAATAGCTAAAGCAGCGCCAGTATTTTCTGATATAACACCAGGAGCAATATTCCTTACGCCGATAGCACCACAGGCTTGATCTAAAGCTCCTGTAGCTACTATTGTGTATGCAGATAGACCTAATTCTTTGGCTATATAGGGTAGTAAAGAACCTGCAACTTCTCCGGATTCACAAATTTCTGGTAGCCGATCCTCTTTAATACCTAAACAATCTAACATTTCTTTCCACCATACTTTTTTAATAATATCCCAATAAACAGTGGAACAGATAAGAGATTCTTCACAAAAATACCGTCCAGTAAGACGGTAAATAAAATAATCTTCAATTAATAAAAACTTAGCAACTTTATGAAAAATTTCAGCCCTATTCTTTTTAAACCACAATATTTTAGAAGCAGGCCAGGTTGGTACTATTTCTACCTGTCCAGTTATCTTATATGTTTCTTCATTTCCAAAAATCTGAGCTAATTCTTTAGCTTCCTTCTGTGCTCGATTATCTAACCATACTACCGCATTAGTGAGAGAACTGCCGTCTTTATCTACTAAAATAAGAGTTTCCCCCTGTGCTGATATTCCCAAAGAATGAATTTGATTAGGATCAATCTTTGATTTTGTAAAAATTTCTGCTATTCCTTATTTGAATACCTGCCAGTAAGTCTCTACTTCTAATTCAACAGCCAATTCAGTTGGGGTTAATAATTGATATTCTTGAGTTAATTTAGCTAAAACTTGACCATCAACCTGGAAGAGAATAATCTTAATGGCAGTTGTACCAAGATCAACTGATAAAATATACTTTATTTTTAATCTCCTTCCATTTCTTACTCTGGACTAGGTGCGCAACTCCAAGTAATTATAGCTTTTTGATTACCAATATTAGTTAGTTGATGTGGTACTCCTTCAGGAATAATTATAATATCTTCCTCTTTTAATTGATAATATTTTCCGTCATTTGGTGTATGCACAAGCACTTCTCCACGACTAACGTAAAAAATCTCATGGGAATTAGAATGGCCTGGATCAACCGCACCTGTTTGCCCAGGCAATAAAGAAGAAGTGCCAAAAGTTATTTTATTAGTTTTTATATATTCTCGACAAACTTCAGGACCATCCATAAACACTTTTGCTTCATTTGATTTTATAACTTTGGCTTCCATTATATAAGACTCCTTCAAAGATATTTTTATAGAGCTTGTTAATTAATCTATACAAATAAAATATATTTAATTATCATTTATTACTAAATTTTATTCAAATAATTTAAACATTTTTTTTATTTATCTTATCTTCGATGTATTCACAATGGTTTATAAATTATTTTCTTTAATAGATAATCCTGGCCCATAACCTAAAGTTTCACCTTGATCAATTATCACTGCCGTTCCTTTCATTGCAGAAGAATCATCCGAAGCAAGAAATAGAACCAAATTCGCTACTTCTTCAGGTTTTGATATTTGACCCATTGATTCAAGAACTTTTTCCGGATTTTTTTCTAAGCTCAGCTGTTCTTCCAAAAGAGGAGTATACATATTGCCAGGGCAAACTATATTAATTCTTATGTTATCTTTTGCATGGTCTAGCGCTAAAGCTCTCGCAAAAGAAACTACACCGCCTTTTGAAGCAGCATAACTTGTAAAGCCTGGATCACATACATAACACCAATTAGAACCGGTAAAAACTATAGTTCCGCTACCCTGCTTTAACATTTGTTTTATTGTATTCCTTGCTGTTAAAAATACCCCATCTAAATTAACAGATATTATTTTCCTCCAGTCTTCGAAAGAAGTTTCGTTAACAAATCTGCATTTATCTATAATGCCTGCGTTTATATGAGCAATATCGATTCTTTTATATTTCTTTAATACAGTCGTAAAGGCTTTATCTACATCTTTTTCATTAGCCACATCACACTCAACGGCAATAGCATTTCCGCCCTTTTTATTAATTTCACCTGCTACTTTTTTACCCAGTTCGAAATTGATATCTAAAATAGCAATTTTAGCACCACTTTCTGAAAATTTTTCAACAACTGCTCTGCCAAGTCCAGAAGCGCCTCCAGTGACTATTGCAATCTTTTCGTTTAATTTTCTCACTTATTTCCCTCCTTGTTAAAATGTGTTTATTAAAAATTTTACTTTACAAAAATTTAAAAGCTTGAAATAAAATGTCTATATTCTATTGCTTAACCGCACCAAAAGACAAACCTCGTACTAAATGTTTTTGTAAAATAAATGCAAGTACTATTACTGGAATTGTTACAATCGTACCGGCTGCAGAAAGTTGAGCCCAAAAAGTTCCATGCGGGGTAACTAAACCAGGAAATGCGGCAGGCAAAGTTCTTGAAGCTGTTCCACCTAAAACTAAAGCAAATAAAAATTCATTCCATGAAAAAATAAAGCTAAATAAAGATGTAGCAACAATCCCAGGCTTTACAATTGGCAATATTACGTTCTTAAATGCTCCAAAAATAGTGTAACCGTCTGTTATTGCAGCTTGTTCTAATTCTACTGGAATATCATCAAAAAATCCTTTCATAATCCAGATAATAAATGATAGTACAATTGTTATATGGGCTAATATAACTGCTAAATGGGTTCCTAAAATACCAACCTTACTAAACAAAATATACATTGGAAGGGCAAATGCTACTGGTGGAGCCATTCTAGTTGAAAGAATATAAAAGAAAAAATGTCCTTTTGCCTGGAAGTCAAATCTTGAAATTGCATAAGCACAAGGTATCCCTATTACAAGAGATATTATCAATGAACTAACTGCTATTACAAAAGAATTAATAAAATACTTCAAAAACTCTCTTTCTATAAAAACTTTAGGAAAATTTTCTAATGTAGGTTTAAAAATCCATTTAGGAGTAGTGCTTAATAAATCAACCCTGTTCTTAAAAGAAGATAAAATCATCCAAAAATAAGGAACAAACGTAATTAACATAAATGTTAAAATCACAACAATAATTAAAATTTTATTTATTGTTTTAATTTTTTTTATTACCATTGCCATAAAATGTTACCTCTCTTTCTTTTTTAATTTGTTCCCTATTTAAATAGCGAAAAAATAGAACGCAAAGTAAAAAACTCACTATATATAATAAAATAACAATTGCAGCTCCATAACCTAACTTCCAATGCATAAAATTTAATCTATATGCATAAATATTCGAAGTTTCTGTATATACCCCTGGTCCCCCACGTGTCATAATCCACACTTTATCAAATATTTTAAATGCTTCAATTGACCTTAATAGAAGAACAATTGCGAATAAAGGTGCGATAAAAGGAATGGTGATATGTTTAAAAGTTTGCCAAGGAGTTGCTCCATCCACTGCAGCTGCTTCAAAAGGTTCTTTAGGAAATGATAAAAATCCGGCCAGTAATATTACTGTAACAAAAGGAGTCCATTGCCATATATCAATAAGTATCAGCGCAGGCATAGCTAATGTAGTACTACCCAAGATAGAACCTTCAATTATCCCAAACCTTCTCAAGTATGTTCCAATAACTCCAAATTCTGAATTAAGAGAAAGTGTGCCAATTAATCCTACTACAACTGGGGCAATAATTGTTGGGATAATTAAAATTGGTATTAACTTTCTAATACCTTTAAGATTAGATTTTGCAAAGAACATTGCCATTAAGAAACCAATGGTTAATTCAAAAAAAACTGCTGGAAGTAAAAATTTAAACGTTATACCTAAACTATAAAGGAACTCGGGATCAAAAAGAGCTTTCCTGTAATTATCTAGTCCAATCCATTGGCCCATGGATCTAGAAGGTGAAGTATAACTAATATCCCGGAAACTATAATTTAGAGCAATAAAAAAGGGTGTAAGCGATATAATAAATAATACTATCATTGTCGGGGCAATCCATCTTGCAGTTCTTGCTTTCATCAAATTATTAATCTCTCCTTTCTACTACAATATTTTTTGGGCCACATTTTTTCATATGGCCCAAAAAATATTTTTTTGCAAATTTCAAGACATTCTATTACTGTGGTAACTCTTTTTCTATTTCTTTTTGACACCAATCTAAAGCTTCTTTTGCGGTTTTTTCGCCAGTTAATACACTATTTACTGCTAACTCAATTTTCTCTACAACCCATGTTTGCTCAGGGAAAGTTGGTTTTGGAACAATAGTAACAGTAGTATCTCCGGTCAACGGGTTAATTGCATTCGCAAAGGTTTCCGGAACACCTAAACCTGTTTTATCTCCAAGTTTTCTTGTTTTTATCACTTCGCCAGATTTCAAGTAAAGAGCAGTTGGTGCATATATAATTTTCTTAATTTTTTCATTATCATAAGTCTTCCTCACTGCTGAAGCGCCACCGGTAAGCATTTGAGCAATTTGAGAGTCTTCTCCCATACACCATTGTATAAATAACCATGAAGCTTCTTGCTTTTTAGAAGATCTCGGAATAAACATTGACCATCCTTCAATTTGAGTCATTTTCACTTCTTTAATAGGCGTGCCACTAAAAGCCATTTTACCTGCTACTAATGATTGCGTTGGGTCCTCAACAGCATAGGTAGCATCATCCCATTGAATTGCTTGTGCTACAATTCCTTGTTGTTGTGATGCTTGTGTTTCATCCCAGGTATAAGTTAAACAACCTGGAGGTGAATATTGTAAAAGTTTTTTATAATATTCTAAAGATTCAATTGCTTCAGGCGAATTAATTACAACTTTCCCGTATTCACTACCTTTGTCTGTCAACAATTCTCTACCTCCGAAGCTATAGAGAAAATTTAACCATCCATAATAAGTAGCAACATGTCTAGCAGCTTGAATGGCAGTTCCATAAAAATCTTTTTCCAATATTTCTCCAGCAAGTTTTTCACCCTTTTTCCTTGTAAAAAATTCAGCAGTATTTAAATAATCCTCCATCGTTATTGGTGGGCTAGGTAATTCGTATCCATATTTCTCTTTGAAATTAGCTCTTTCTTCGGGATGTTCAAATATATCATAACGATACCACATGAACATTGATATAAAATGAAAAGGTAAACTGTAGACGACATCTTTGTATGTACAACACTCATTAAACCATTTTTCATTTAAAAACATCCCCTCAAAGTCTAATTCTGGATCCCGAAGATTTTCATCATTATAGAAATTCTCTAAAGGTACAACCCAGTCATTTTCAACTATTTTGCCTATTTCTCGATGAGGATTTAGTACAACATCATAAATTCCAGTTTTCCCTACAAAGTCTGCTGTAGTTTTTGCAATCACCTCTTCATGCCCATACATTTCAATTATAACTTTTATATCTGTTTTCTCTTCAAATATATGTTTAACTTGCTCTAATCCTTCTAAGGGTGGCAAACTTTCTCCAATCAATCTTAAAGTTACTCCGGAGAAAGGCTTAGAATTTTCTTCTAAAGATATCCATTTAGCAAAACCAAAATTAAAAAATAAACAAACTAAAGATAATGAGATTATACTCACTAATAAAATTTTCTTTTTCACGGTAATATTCCTCCTTTACATATTTTAAATTTACTATTCTACTTGTATCTACATCCGTCTACCAATTGTTAGGAAAGTTGATATCACCCCCTTTTTTAAATGGCATATCTTGCCTTAGTTTTTTCATTAAAATAATATAAGCTTTCCTCATCAAATTTAATCCATACTTTTTTAATATTTTTAGGAAATTCTGTACTTAAAATTTTTGAAAATATTTCTATATCGCCTACAAATAATGAAATTATTTTTGTTCTTCCGATATCTTCAACTATTGAAACGTCTGCAGGGATACTGTTTTCTTTTTTTTCTGAAGTGTTTATAAAAACTTTATTAGGTCTAACTCCTAGATCAAATCTATTATTATCCTTTAATAGGTTTAGCAATTTTCTACCTTGTTCTTTAGGGAGAGTAATCTTAAAATGAGGATTTACGGCAAAACATTTTCCGTTCTCAACTTCAAAATTACAGCTGATAGTATTCATAGGTATATCGGAAATAAACTTTGCTACCCACTCATTCACAGGATTATTAAAAATATCATTTGGTTTTCCAACTTGCAATATTTTTCCTCCATTAATAACCGCTATCCTATCACCCATAGACAAAGCTTCTAATTGGTCAGGAGTAGTGTAAATTGTCGTAATATTAAGCTCGCGCTGGATATTTTTTAATTCTGCACGCATTATGTGTTTTAATTTTGCGTCTAAATGTGCAATTGGCTCATCCATAAGAAAAACATTAGGTTCTCTTACAAGCATCCTTCCCATTGCAACTCTTTGTTTTTGTCCTCCAGATAATTCTTGAGGCAGTCTTTTTAATAACTGTTCAATTTGTAAAAATTTTGCCCATTTATGTACTATTTTATCAATTTGTTCAGGTAAATATCTTTTATTTTTACAAAGTGGACCTTTTAAAGGAAATGCCATATTATCAAAAACACTTAAATGTGCATACAGAGCGTAAGATTCGAATGTAACTGCAACATCGCGCTGATAAGCAGGAATTTTATTTATTAAATTATTTTTAAAATAAATATTTCCCATGTCTTCTTCTTCAACACCAGCAATTACTTTTATAAATGATGTTTTTCCCGCCCCAGAAGGACCTAATAAAACAAAAAATTCACCATCGTTAATTTTTAGATTTATATTGCTCAATGCTTCAATAATTCCATAAAATTTATAAAGGTTTTCTATTCTAATATCTACACTCATTATTAGTAGTAACCCTCCCCTTCTGCGAATGAAACAAATTCTTTCTCCGATACACATATATTTTTCGTAGTATGCTTGTTGAAAATAATTATTTTTTCTGGATCAAAATCAATTTGAACTTCCTCTTTTTTAGAAAATTTAAAATCCGCAGGAGTTTTTACCATAACTATATTTTTATCAACTTTAACCATTGCAACTCCATCATCACCACGTACTTCCCAATGATATATTTCCCCTGAAATATTTCTACAATTTCTTTTCTGTTTAACTATTATCATATCTTGCGGTCTAATTCCTAATTTCATTTCTTTTGATAATACTTGCTCTTTTTTTATTTCAATTTTAATTTTATTTGGTACTTTTAATTGGAAATTATTAGAAATTAAATGTAAATCATTAAATTCCCCTTCTAAATTACAATTAAACATATTTATAGGTGGTTCACCAATAAATCCAGCAACAAATTCATTAAAGGGCCTATTATATATGTTTTCCTGAGTATCATACTGTTGTAGTTCGCCAAAATTCATTACAGCTATCCGATCAGCCATTGTCATGGCTTCATGCTGATCGTGTGTTACATATATAATTGTTCTATTTAATTTTCTTTGTAATCTGGTTAACTCAGCTCTCATATGAGTCCTTAATTTTGCTTCTAAATGAGAGATGGGTTCATCCATTAATAGAACCTTTGGACTTCTGACTAACGCTCTTCCAATAGAAACTCTTTGTTTTTGGCCACCACTCAATTTATTAGTGTTTTCATTTAAGATATCTACAATCTTTAATATTTCTGCAACCCAATAAACCTGTTTTTTAATCTCATCAGATAAAATTCCTCGTAATACAAGTGGAAAAGCAATATTCTCGAAAACAGTTTTGTGGGTGTATAGTGCATAATTTTCAAAGACCATTGCAATATTTCTATCTTGTGGGATTATCTCGTTCATAATTTTTTCCCCTACCCATATTTTCCCCTTTGTTATTTCTTCTAACCCTGCTAACATTCTTAATGTTGAAGATTTTCCGCATCCAGAAGGACCAAGTAAGGCTACAAACTCACCATCTTTAATGTCCAAATTCAAATTTTTTACTCCAATTACATCTCCTTTTCTTGTTTTATATATTTTCCAAACATTTTCTAATTTAACTGTGCTCATTGAAATTACCTCGTTTTACAAAATTCTAGCATTATCTTTAGCAAATTTATGAAGTTTTTTATCTTGAAACAACTTCATTTTTTCTTTTTTTCTTAACTTCACCGGGTCTTCCAACCGGATAATATAAATAATAATAGGTACACTTATAAACAAAGACCCCCAAACTGGGAAAAGCCATTCTACAAACCTCAACCAAAATAAACCAATAAGAATAAACAATACTATTGACCAAAATATTTTGTCTCCCCATAGCATCCTTTTTGGGAACATAAAATCACGCCTTTCTTACTTTTTAATCAAAATGGAAGATAAAAATTGTATTAAATTATTCTAAGTTAAATTCTTTTACTTTCTTAAAAACAAGATTTATTTGATCTTTTAACTCCATTTCATTACCAAATTTATTATTAAAAAATGCACTTCCAATAGTAAAACCCCGTGGTTTATAATTTAAAACTTTCTCCAGTCTATCCCAACTATCAATACTCCCAGCTAAAATAACAGGTTTTTTGATTTGACTTAAAAAATCCCTGATAAGTCTTTTGTCTGCATCTTCTTTTTTATATCGGTATGCTAAAAGGTCAACTCCTTTTGCGCCATTCTTTAAAACATATTTCGCATGATTTATTATTTCATCTACAGTTCCATCTAATATGCCGGGATGACCATAAATTTTCCCGCAAAAAGGATAATATTTGGGATGTTTGTCAATTAGATAATCCGCTATTTTTTCATAAAAAACGGTTCCCATTAGGTAATCAAATCCGCATTCTACTGCAAGTTTGGCTCCTTCCATACCCTCTTTTTTACTAAAACTAACTATTTCTAAAAATGTTTTTTTATTTGCTTCTTTCATGCTTTTTACTAATTTTTTCATTTCAACAACTGGTAGCCCAACGTCTTTAAACCCCCAGCACTCAACTTCCAAATCTTTACAATTTTCAAATATTTCATTTGCATTTTCTACTGTTCTATCATTATTAGTAAGCATTACAATCAATTTAACACTATTGCTCATGTTTCTCTCCAATTGTTTTTATAAATTAAAGTTTATTAACATTATTTTAACTTATTTCAAATAATTCAACTAAACTTTCATTGAGCATGATATATTTTTTATATAAATTGTCGTATGTTATGCGGTTTTCTGGATTGGGTAAATATTCATTCTGAATTTTTATTACTTTTTCGCTAGCATCCTTTACATTTTTATATAAACCAATTGCCTTACCTGCAATAATCGCAGCACCTAAACAAGCTGCGTCTTGATCGTTTTTTGTAGTAATAATTTTTTTATTCAAAATATCTGCCTTCATTTGGTTCCAAATTGGACTTTTAGCTCCTCCCCCTGAACAGATCACTTCTCCAAATTTCATACCAAGATTTTCAAGAACATCAATATTTCTTCTAACTATACAAGCTATGGCTTCCATGGTTGAACGAATGAAGTGTGGTTTGCTATGATGTAAAGTGAAACCAAAAAAAACGCCTTTTGCCTTAGAATTGGCTTCTGGTGCCATAGCTCCTTCAAGATGGGGCAACATAACTAAACCATTGCAGCCAGGAGGTATATTCTTAACTTCTTCATCTAATAATTTATATGAATCTTTTTCTAATAAATTAGAAAGTTCAATTTCTGCTTGACAAAATTTATCTCTAAACCACTTTAGCACCATACCCCCACTTGTAAATGTATGTGCCATATATAAATCAGGAATTCCATGATAATGACAGGGCATTTTATTTTGTGGGTCTAAAAAGGGGCTGTTTACTGTTGCACATATAGCTAAAGCTGCTCCTGTATTTTCACTAAAAATACCCGGTTTAACATTACCTACGCCAATAGCTCCAGCAGCTTGGTCAAGGGCACCGGTAGTTATCATCATGTTTTTATCTACACCTAATTCCTTTGCAATTTCAGGTAAGATGTAGTCTACTATTTCTCCAGATTCTCTAATTTCAGGTAATTTCTCTTCACTCACCTCCAAATAGTCCAACATTTCGTCCCACCACTTTTTAGTTTTAATATTCCAATACAAAGTAGATGAAAGCAAAGAACTTTCCGCAACATATTTCCCAGTTAATTTAAATATAAAATAATCTTCGAGCAGTAAAAACTTATACGCTTTTTCAAATATTTCATTCTTATTTCTTTTTAACCAAAGAATTTTAGTTGCTGGCCATGTAGGAACAATTTTTACTTGGCCTGTAATTTTATAAGCCAATCGATCGGAAAATTCACTCGATAATATTTTTGCTTCTTCTTGTGCCCTATTATCTAACCAGATTATTGCATTATTTATTGGTATTCCTTTTTCATCAACTAATATAAGCGTTTCGCCCTGTACTGATATTCCTAAAGCCTTCACATTCTTAACATTAACCTTAGTTTTTACAAGAAGTTCTTTTAATGCAATTTTAAAAGCTTCCCAATATGTATCAACGGAAAGTTCAACCTCTAAGGCAGAAGGAGTTAATAAAGTATACTCTTTTATTGATTTTCCTAAAATATTTCCGTTTTCCTCTATAATTGCAGTTTTTATCGAGGTGGTTCCTAAATCAACGCTTAAAATGCACATCTTATTACCACTTTTCCTTTCTGTAAATTTTTTTATATTTTTATGCTAAAATAACTTCAATTCCTTTTTTTTCAAGCTTTGAAATTATTTCTTTATCTAAATTATCATCCACAATTATTTTATCGAATTCTTCTAATCTACAAATATTAAGGGGCCCTATCTTATTGAACTTAGTGCTATCACCAATTAATATTTTCTCTTCTGCCTTTCTAATTACTTCTTGTTTTGTCTTAATTTCGATATCAAAATAATCACTTATGCCTTTTTCGAGAGATATACCACTCGCACCAATAAAAGCCTTGGTAATATTATATAAACTTAATTCCCTTTTTATGTCTATTGCTCCAACTGAAAGCTCCGCTTTCCTAACTTCGCCCCCAATAAGAAAACATTGATGTTTTTTTTGGCCGCTAATTTTTATTACATTCGGTATCCAGCTAGTAATTACAGTCAATTCAATACTAATGGGTAATAGTTCAGCAATATTTAAAATAGATGAGCCAACATCTAAAAATATTGAATCTCGATCTTTTAATATTTCTATAGCTTTTTTAGCAACTCTTATTTTTAAATCTTTATTTATCGATAATCTATAAATATACGTAGGTTCGTATTTCATATCTTTATCAATTAAACGAATAAATCCGTAACTTTTATATATTACCCCATTATTTTCCATAATAGTTAAATCCCTGCGTAAAGTAGCAAGGCTAATATTAAGTTCTCCTAAAATATCTTTTATTTTTAATGATTTTTCAATTTGTAATTTTCTATATATTTTATCTATTCTCTCTAATTTATTCATACATCTTATCATCTTTATTTTTTATTTACAATATTATATGACTACATTTTATAATAATATTAGCACAATGATTATCTTTTATCAACAGCATTATTATATTATTTTGCTATTATTGTATCATATTTTGAAACGAAAGGTTAAAAATGACTGGTTATCGGCATTCTGTAAGATTAAGATTTAGGAAAATGGCAAGCAAAAAAGGCTTATAATATAGAGCTTTTGAGTGATGATTGCGAAAAAATTTCTTTTTTATCATTTTGTTTCGAAATATACTTTTATCTTTCGAAAATCGCTCTTTTTCCTCCAATATTACACCCCTTCAAAATCTGAAAGTGGCTATTTATAAGGGTTTCATGGTTTCAGGGAGGCAAAAATACCCCAAAATCAAAGTACTAAATTGCCGATTTTTCGAAAATTGAGGCCTCAAAAAAGGCACTTCTCGTGCATATTTAGGTCATTCCTGAAGAGGGTTTATAACCCTTATAAATAAAGGGTTTCTACTTGCCCTGTTAAATTGCATTTAATATTTATACGGGGCTTGCCCCTGCTTTCGCGAGGGTAAACTCCGGCAGGAATCCAGTCCTTTTTCGCACCAAAGAACCATCCACTATCGTATTAAATTGCTAATTTTTAGAAAATTTCTATGTGTTATAGGGCTAATTTTGTCTCCCGACGTAATCTTGAAAGATTAATCATTATTAATGTCCTATAAATGTCTGAAATATGTCTGTTATGTCCGATAAATGTCTGTTATCTTAATTCATATTTTCGACCCTTCTTCTTACCGATTTCTTTTAAAATACCTTTATCTACCAAATCCTGTAAATCTCTATATAATGTCTTTTCAGAAATTTTCTGAATTAGAGTTTTAAAAGATGATAAATTTATACTTCTTTTTTCTTTTACGTATATTACTTCTTTGGTCTGTCTTTCACTAAGCCCCAATTTTTTAAGATTTTCTTCATTCCACTTATCCTGGTAAAATCTTACAGTAAAAACCCCATGTTCTTCCTCAAAATCTGGTTCAGGAAGTCCTTGCTCCCGGTACTTTTCTATTATTTTTATTGTCCCTCTACCCCAACTTTCAATAAATCCTGCTTTATAAAAAACATCTGCCAGAAGAATATTTCTTGGTTTGGACAAGTGATCTGTTTTTAATTTTTTATCTTTCAATAAGTTTAATTTTTCAAGAATTGTCTGATAATCTTTTTCTGCAACAATAGAAGGAATTCTATCTATCGCATATTTTTTAAATTCATCGATCGTCTTTATGTTAATATCATTAAAACCTGCTTTCTCCTCCATAAATTCATCCCAGATCTTACCAGATTTTTCTATTAAAAAATTAGTAAGTTCTTCTCCCTTTAATTCGAAGTTATTACTCCCACTTCTATAGCAGTAGTTATTATTTGAATATGAATCTTGTCCTTTGAAAAAAAGATATACAGTAGGTTATCAGGGTCGTATCTTATTAATTGACAAATTACACTTGCTTTTTCTAACTAAATCCTGCAATCCAATATTATTAAGCATTTTCTCTTAACCTTTTTCTTCTCAAACTAACAACGTTATAACCTCTAACCCCTTACGAAAAGTTAGAAAAAGTTACCGAATTATTGAGCCAGTACATGTGTCCCTTGTATATTACTAGTAACTTATTATTTACTAAGAAAAGATATTAAAATGATACTGGATGAGTTTAAAGTTATTGTCTTTGTGCCCAAATCCTCTTAGCACAACGTTTTGAACAAAATACATGGTCTAATCTTACCGGAATAAATATTTTAG
>Ga0114921_10000552_pt1 | contig 15915 bp, 14 predicted proteins | sample BentaG_FD_87016 | JGI IMG/M metagenome (GOLD analysis project Ga0114921, IMG submission 87016) | Deep subsurface microbial communities from South Atlantic Ocean to uncover new lineages of life (NeLLi) - Benguela_00093 metaG | ecosystem: Environmental > Aquatic > Marine > Oceanic > Sediment ...
AAATTAGAAATGAGGTTTCCCATTCAATATCCTAAACAGCCTCCTTTTGTTAGATTGCATACTCCAATATGGCACCCAAATTTTTGGCCAAAACCAAGTGAATATAAAGGACAAAGAAATATTTGTTTAGGATTAGTAGATCCGTCTCTAGTTGGCAAAAAAGGAGGATGGAGTCCTTCAAAAACAGCGGTTACAGTTGTTCAAGCAATAACTGCTATGTTAAACACTCGAGGAAAATATGTTAATCCAACTGATGTGTTTAATAAAAAAGCAGCTGTGGAAATGATGAAAAATCAGAAATTATTTGAGAAAAAAGTTAAAAGTTTAGTAAAGAAGTATGCCAAGGATAAATGGTGATCTTAAAATGGATGTCGATGAAAATAATAGCAATTCTCTCAGAGATGCAATTAAAAAAAAAATTAAAGAGAAAATTAAAAAAGAATTACTTGAAGAAGTATATACAGAATTGCAATTAGAAGAATTACAAGAAGAAATTACTGCCGAAATTATCGAAGCAAAACCAATTAATCACTCAAAAGTCATCAAAGCGAACCTTGAACCCATTCCGATGGAACCGGTAAAAACTATAGCTAGAAATGACATAATTGAAGCTAAAATAGCTATTACTATAAAAGCAATTCTTAAGATCTCTAGCCATTCTCTAAAATATGCACATTCAAAAATACCTAGAGAGCAATGGGTGGAAGTAATAGGCTTACTCGCCGGTAATTTTGATAATGCTAATGGAATTCTCCACCTTGAAGATGCTTATCCAATGGGGCATGGTACAGCAGTATATGCTGAAATAAAGGACTATAGGAATTATGTTAGAGCTTTCAAAGACATTAAAAAAAAGAATCTTTTTATTTGTGGATGGTATCATTCTCATCCTTCCTATGGATGTTTCATGTCAAGAGAAGATTTAGGAACTCAGGCAAGATACCAAAAATTGTGGAATAAAGCCGTTGCGCTCGTCATCGATCCATTTCAAATTAACGGGAAATCGGTTGGATTTGAGATTTATCGCGCAAATTTTAAAACCAAAAAATGGTATTCGGTACCTTTTGACATTAAGGGACATTTAGATATCCGAATGTTACCAGAAATTATAGAATTCATGAATCCAATTATAGAAGGGAAACCAGCATATTTAGAATATGATGAATAAAGAAAAAAAGCCAATATTGTGATATTTAAACTATGGTTAAAAATAAAACCTTAACAATCATATTTTCCATTTTTCTGATTATTGGTCTAATTCATGGTTTAATCTCCTTTTCTTTTACAAATTTTGCAACTTGGTTATTAGTAGGATTGTGGTTAATCTTTACATTAAAATTGTTTGAAAACATAAAACGACACCGTGAGTTTAATTCGCCTCATAATACCGCATTTTTTGTCATTGTTCCACTAGGTATTGGAATTTTTTATTCTATTTGGGCTTTTTACACAGAAATGTTAGGGGAAAATCTACTTGAGGGTGTATATTTTAGTTTATGGAGTCTAATTTTTGCCTTTCCTTTTGTTTTATATGGATCTTACTCTTTATATCGCTGCTTTAAAAAATATAATGTAATATATTTTGGAACGAAAGCAGTAAAAGCGCGAAGATTGGGTTTTATCCTATCATTTTCAGTTCTAATTTTTATAGTAACCTATTGGATAAGTTTTTATAGTGTTATTGAGAGTTTTCCATTAGATTTAAATCTATTACTTCTATTAATATCTACAATTTTAATAGTAATAGCTTTTGGCTTTACTAATAATCGCTCATCATTACCAACATTAACTCGTGATTATATTGCAAATCGTACTAGAACAATTAATAATTTAGCTACACCTTCAACACAGAGACAGCGTGTGCGGACAACGAGGGTAACTAATCCAACTCCATCTACGCGATCAACTACGCACACATCAAGATCAAGAACTCAATCATCAAGGACAACACCCACATCTCGTAGACAAACTACTCGAACTAAAACATCAAACACAACTCGTACAACTACAGTTAAACCAACTTCAAAAATTCGCAATATTAATAATTATAAACCAAGAGGATCATATTTATCATTGGAGGATTTTAAGTGTATCTTTTGCTTTAAATTACCAAAACATCCTGAAGACAGGGGTCGTGGAATAGTTGTATGTCCAAATTGTAGGTATCCTTCCCATGCTGATGAATTTAAAGATTGGATGCGGACTTCAAACCTCTGTTCACGTTGTAGTGCCCCCATCCCGTCTAATTTCAGGAAAAATCCTAGAGTAGTAAGTGTAAAAAACTTTGTGATAATCTATAAACAACTCCTTAAGAAAAAATGAGAATCAGTAAGATAACCTTGAAAGCAAAGGAATTAAACTCTTATACTATTTTTTTTAACACTTTGAAAGCGATATTTATCTAATTCTAATATTTATTATATTTTCCTAAATTCCAGTATATAATAATCAAAAAAGAGAATACAAAAGAAAAATGAATCAGGAAAGAGTCCAAGAACTTATAGCTCAGCTTATTAAAGAGATCGAAGGGAATGATCAATTACGACCAGCGACGAAGGAAACTCCAAGACGAGTAGCTAGTGCTTACAAGGAGATTTTTGAAAGCTATGAATTGGATTTGGATAAAGATATTAAGATTTTTGAAGCTCAGTATAGCGAGATTATCGTATCGAAAGATATTAAATTTTATAGCATGTGTGAACACCACATATTACCTTTTTATGGCACAGTTGATGTAATATATATGCCTGGAGAATATCTATTAGGAATTTCAAAATTCGCGAGAGTTGTTAATTATTTTTCGCACAGATTAAATGTGCAAGAAAGAATGACCGATGACATTGCTAACTATTTAATGGATTGTCCCTTAAAACCAAGAGGAGTAATGGTTATTGTTAAAGGCACTCACTTATGCGAGATAATGAGGGGTGTAAAGCAATCCAACCCAATAATAATAACTTCTGCTATAAAGGGAATATTTAAAACTAACCCTACTACAAGATCAGAGGCATTAGAACTTTTAAAAATCTAAAAGTATTCTTTTATTTTTTTGCATAGAGACTCATTGTACAACAACTTAAAATTTCACACATTTCTACGATCTTGCAAAAGACTTAACATATAGCGCTGTGTTATTAAATCTGAACTTACTTTTCCTAACACTTCCCCATCTTTCACAACTGGCATAGCTGATATCTGGTATTGTTCCAATTCACGCACAATATCTATTAAAGAATAATTAGGAGAAACCGTAATAACATTCTTGGTCATAATTGATTCGAGAGTTACGTTACTTGCTCCTTCAGCGGTGGCTTGAGTTATATCCCAATCCGTAACTACGCCTATTAATTTACCTTCGGAAAGAACAGCTACTATACCACTTTCTTTTTTAATCATAAGCTTTGCTGCGTCTTGGATACTGCAATTAACATCTATGGTCGGAATCTGAACCATTATATCTTTTGCAGTGCGCTCTCTCTCTTTAGCAGAAAGTCTCTGAAGGCTAACGCGTTCAGCAGCCATACAAGGTAACATATCTGGATTAGCAGCCAATAAATCAACTAATTCTATCATGTTGTGATGAATTACATCTTCTCTGTATTTTTCTCCCGCCGTCAAACGCTTTTTTGATAGAATTGTAAAGTCTTCTTTATGATCTCTCAACCAATTTTCTACTGCTTCACGATTTCCTAATATTTTTTCTGGGATTTGAAGATTTTCTGGAGTTTTAACAATGTGCTCCTGAGCGGCGAATATTACTCCACCCGAATTCACTAAGTAATCATTTGCTATCATCACACCCTTTTCGCCATATACAATTTGTTCCATACGAGTCCGAGCGGCTTTCCTATTGGGATCGGGAGAATAAGTATTAGCACCCTCGATAATGACAGACCATTTACCCATTCGATCAACTAACATTGAAGCGTTATCTGTAACTCTTACGCCTAGATAATTGAATATTGGGGCAGCAGGTATTAAACAAAAAGCGTTTTCAAGTAGAAGATTATTTGCATTTGTAGAAAATTTAGTAGGGTGGTTATATCCTTCGGAACAAATTTTATCATTAAAATAATTATTAATAACCATACCTGACTTCTCCCAAAGAGAAAAAAGAGATTCGATTGGTAAACCTTTTTCGTTATAAAGATATCCTTCTAAATCACTTACGCCTATGACTTTAGCGCCAGGAATCCGTTCCTTTAATATCCGCGAAGCATGTGCTCCAACGGCTCCAAAGCCCTGAATGATAATTGTAATATTTTCCCCTTCAGGTATTTCTAAATTCACAAATTGAGGTAAAACTCTCATCCGCGGCATTATTTTTAATAATGTTTGCAGAGCAATTACAACGCCTCCTGCGGCAGCGCCTAATTCATCAATCCGATTGCCACCCATATCAGCTGGCTTGGATACGGCACTATCTAAACCATTTTCTATTGCAACTAATTTCATGTCTGCATCTTTAGTGCCGACATCTGGACCTGGCACGTAAATATCTTTATATCTGCGAATTAATCGAGCAAAACCACGAATAACTTCATCATGTTCTTCTGGGGAAATGTTTCTCTCAGTTACTATACCAGATTTTCCACCCCCATAAGGAAGGTTTGCAGCTGCATTTTTTAGGGTCATACCTCGGGCTAAATTATGAATATCAGCGGGGGTGATATCCGGTAGCATTCTAATACCTCCCATAGATGGTCTCCCCATCGAGAGATTATCAACAACTAAATATCCTCCAATTTCTAATTGTGAGTCTTCATCCCAGACGCAAGTAACCAGTTGTGGACCGAGTTTATCACATACAATTCCTAACCTCGATAAAAGGTGTTCGTCAACATTGCTAAATTCCGGATAGCACTTTCCATGATCTTTTTTAAGTCTATTTTTCAAGGTTGCTTCAGGCAAATTTTCGCGCAGATAATCATTCATTTTTTTTGGAATCATGATTTTCTCATCTAATTAGTAATAGTTAAATTTAGATCAATTTTTTGAATAATCCCTTATGGCATATAATATGGTATATTTAATTTAGGTTTCATTTACTTATATGAATGATCACACATAAAAGGGTAAATATTCATATTTTTTGTTTAAAATTTAAGTAGATAGCATAATTACTTAATTCAAAATTGGATTTAGAAGGTAAATTAAAAATGGTTACAATCATAGCAACATTAGAAGTTAAAGAAGGAAAAATGGAAGAAGTGAAAGAAGTTCTGAAAGAAATGGTTGCACAAATAAAAGCGTCTGAACCGGGAACTTTAGAATATATCCCTCACACCGTTAAAGGCCGAGATTTCAAAAACAAAATAATTTTCTACGAAAAATATAAAGATGGAGAAGCTATGAAAACCCACATGGCTAACTTAGCAAAAACTGGAGCAAAATTAACTCCCTTATTAGTACCCGGAATGGATATACAGACTTGTTTCGAAATCCTTTAAAAAAGTAATCTCTCTTTTTTTTCTATTTTTATTCGTCTTGTAAAAATGGTTTTCCAAAGTTTAAACATAGCTCAGCTTTAGCTAATTCTCTTCCAATATAATTTATATGTTCTAGGTTTGTTGTAAGATTTAGTTCAAGTACTTTTTTGCTAAGAGCTTCAGCGTTATTTCCTATTAAAGTTTTGAGCAGATTATCGTCATTAGAAAAAAATAGCATGTAGATTTCTTTAGTGTAGTGGTTTATGTAAAACTTAAAATAACCATTTTTATCGTGCATGTAACCACCAGAGTAATTTTTTACGGTTATTGCGCTAGACATATCAATCTCTGGAAGAGTTTGACTAGTTTTACCTTTAGCCTTGAAAACATCGATTCCTTGGTTTATAGGAGGAGTATTTTTATATTTTGATATATAATTCAGTTTAATACTCTCTTTTAATTCTCTTACACCTTCTATTAATTTAGTGCTGTGTTCAACTGTAAACAAGACACCCATGTCTAATTCAATTGCCATACTAGCCAATAATCCATTTATTCCCACTGAATCTATATCCATAAGCTCTACTACGTTTGATATGCCAAAAAAGAGAGGTAATTCTAGGTTTTTAGTTTCCGCTTTTGAAACTTGTTTTTTATACAAAAAATAGGCTTCAAGAGAGTTACAAATCCCCGGAGAAATAGGAGTTTCTAATAAGGGATCGGCAATTAACTTTTTAAACCCGTTTTGTTTTAATTCTTGAGTTAATTTAAATAAATTCTTAACACGAATTTCAGGTTCTTTTGGGAAATAGGCTGCTTTGATGTTTGTGGGTAATATCACAATAGGGATATCTCGAGGGAGACTTAAGAAATCTTTGAAATTTCCAAGATCTAAACTTAAGATTAAATCAACTCCTTCATCTACAGCTGCAAAAATCTCGCTTTTTTCCATTGAATCAATACTGATTAAGACATTAAAGTTGTTTCGGATAAGACGAACAATTTCTTTTATCCTTTCGGGGTATTGTTTGTTTGCTACACAACCAATATCAATAATATCTGCACCAGATTCTATGTAATGATTTACTTTTTTTATGACTGCATCGTCGCTTTTTTCAGGGCAGTTAACAATTTCAGCAATTATCGGTGGTAGAAGATTTTTACCGACCATTACATTCGAGGATTGCTCATTAATGAAAAAGGTGTGAAATCCCAGATTTTCTTTAGCAAATTCAATTTGTTCTTTAACAATTTCTTCGTAATCTTGTTCAACAGAAATCTCCATTATTTTATTTGCCGCAATTTTATTAGATAGTTTAATAGAATCAATGCGCTTTAAAATCATGGGAAGATCCGATGCGAATTCGGGTCCTTTCTTTATTTCAATTGAAAACTCTTCTTCTAATTTGGTAGTATCCCATTGAATGAAACCTGGAAGCAATACTAAATCATATTGATTAAGAATTACATTTTTCAGTATACCCTGAACTATTTTTTCCGACAAAAACGCAGAAATGGTTATGGGGGCTTTAAAAACTTCAACCTCCTGATTTGTAATATTTGATATTATTTTTTTAATTATTGGATAGCTATTTTTACCCGTGATTAGTAAAATTTTCCTAATTTTAATCACTCGTTATTTGTTTTTTATCAAATGGGATATAAACATCATCAAGAATTGAACCTTTTGCTTCTTTTATTTTGAGATTATTTATAATGGGTTCAAGTTCTCCGCCTAGTAGCCCATTTGCTATGAAGGCAGCACCTTGAGCAGCGTGTTTTGAAAAGTGACCATAGGAACTCATTAACGTAACCGGAAGAAAATTGTCGAAACCTTTTATGATTATATCTTTAATATATTGTAATTCTGTTGATCTTCCCGCAAGTAATATTTCAGTAATTACGTCTTTGTTTGAAAAAGACGATGAAATTGCGTAAACTGCTTTGGTTAATTCTGAAATATAAGCATTAAGGGCCAATCTTGTTTGTGCGTCTTTTTCAGCTAAAGAAATGATTTCTTTTATGCTTAAATCGGGGTGTCCCGCAATATAGGATACACCTCCGCTATAAATAGCCTTTTTTTTAATGTTTTTGATTAGATAAGCTAGTTCTCCATCAAGGTTTCCACAAGCTCGAAAACCCATAATGTTTGAACCGCCAATTCCGTCAATAATTTGACCATTTTCTATTGCTAATACTGAGGTGAAACTGTATCCAATTTCAACCATTATGAAATTAGTATTTTTAGGATTGATGTTTAACCTTTCCATTTGATCTCTTATTCCCGTAACAGCTGTGCATAGTTTATCTGCTGTTCCCATGTCGATTTTATTTATTTTACGGTACTTCGGAATTGTAGGTAAATGTTTTACGCCTGGAACAATAATAGCAGGAATTTTCTCTTTTCTTATCAAACGAAGGACTTCCCCTAATCCGATTAACTTATCCTTTTCCTTATTATTAAATTTTAATAGAGTTAAAAAAATATCCTCTTCAGTTATTTCTATAACTTTTTTTAGAGGTAATCCAAATCCGCTTGGTGCTACGATTAAATCAATATTATCTACCGATTTTATGATAGATATGGCTTTACTAGGATCGTTTATTAATTCCATTGAAGGAATAGAAGTATCCAATATTACTTCTTTGTTGTCTAATCCGAAAAAATCCCAAGATTTAGAACCGGGATCTATACCAATTACCCGAAGCAATGAAAATCAAGTTCTTTTTAATTTACATATATTAAAAGTACAATAATTATTTCTATTTTTATTAATTACTTATACTATTGTAATTTATTATAATCTATACTAATGTCGCTTAATCTTCGAATAGATTTTTCAGCTCTAGGTATTAAAAAGAACTATTTATATGAAATTTTAGCAACCACATTTTCATTTGATAAAAATCTAATGGTTCCAAATACAGCCAGTATGGGTGTAAGGTTAGTAAACGAGAAAACATTAAAAATTTGGCCTTATCCAAATACAACCACTTATAAAAACATAGAAAACAGTGAAGTCGTTGTATTAAATTTTGTTGATGATGTATATCTATACGCGTTAGCATCTCTTAAGGGTTCTAACCTGTCTAAGAATAATAGAGCTTTCTCAGAAGAATATTACAGCTACTATACTCTTAACATCAATGGTGAGTATAAGGATTTTGCTAATAGTGTTACAGCAGGTTATCCTGCTCAAATCCCTTATTTAAAGCAAGCTTGGGCTATTATAATATGTAACGCAACGAATATACTTCAAATTCTAAAGGAGGATGATTTTGGTGAATTCAAGATAATGGAAATAGATTTAACTGTTATTTCCTGTGAGAAATTCGGAGAATCTTTTAAGTTATATAATAGAACAGAGAATTTAACTTTAGAAACTATCGTACTAGCTACAAAATTAAATGTCGCTATAGAAAAAAAAGACGAAGCCTTAATTAGAACAATTAATGGTAAAATTGAAGAAAATATTAGCGATATAAAGAGATTTGGAAAAAATATGAGTGCCTTGAAGGCGATTGAACATATTGAAATCTATATAAAAGGATTAGAAGTCTAACTTTTATTTCTAATATCTTCGATGAACATCAATGGATATTTAAGTTCTTCAATCCACTCAACTTTAGCGGTTATTTCAATAGAATTAAACTCAAGAACAATTGTAGCGGCTATCAATGTTCCAGATACTTCATCATAATCAAACTCTGTAGCTTTAGTTCCCTGAATTTTGTCCCGGTTGATATTAATATTAACTGATTTTACATATGGTTGGCAAGAGATAGATGCTTCAATACCTTTTTCAATAGACTCTATAACGCGAGGATTTGATGAAATTGGCATTCCACATAATATATGGTAGAGCGCTCCTAATTTGATACCAACTTCAAAACATGCTCTTTCTCTATCGTTTATATCAGATGTAAAATAAGCGTTTTCTTTTCCATTTGACATTAATTATCATCTATAAATTCAATTTTTGCTCCATAATTATTAGGTTTGCATAAATAGATATGTCCTCCGTTGCCGTTAAGATGCAATTGAACAGCTTTTAAAAGATTGTTAGCTTCATCGTCAGATTCTACAATCCCAATTACGCTGGGTCCAAAAGAAGACATTCCAAAAGCTTTTACTCCATATTCTTCAAAAAAAGCGAGCGTTTTTTTTACAATTTCATGTTGTAGGGATATTTCAATTTTTTTGAAGCCGATGTTCTGTATTCTTTTTAAACCTTCCCCAAAACACTCTAAATCTTTTTTAATAATCCCAGGCAAAATTTTCATTAATATTTGATGCGAGACTTCATTAACTTCCCCTTTGGGAATTGGAGCATGTTTTTGAAAGATACTGATTTCTTCATCTCCATAAGCTCCTTTCTTTACATTAGGTATAACTAATACAAATCTCCAGTGTTCTGGTATAGGATGTCTTAAAATAGTAAGTGCAGGATTAGCTTCTTTTGATGCTGAAGATGGTAAAAAAGTTTCTTTTTCTTTTCCTTTACCGAATTCGTGACCTGCATCAATAATAAACCCCCCGTTTTCAAAACCCCTCCATCCGATACCTGAAGTCCCACCTCTATTTACAAGGCGAGTTAGTTCTTTTAATGAGGTATTACTAATATTTTTTAATTTTGTAATTGCTACAGCTATAGCTAAGGATAATTGTGTCTTGGATCCTAATCCTACATGACTAGGGAAATATCTTTTTAAGTTAAAATGGAAATTTTTATTGCTGATATTAAAAGCCTTAAAGATTTTTGACGCTTGCTCATTGATCACTTCTATTGATTCGCGATAATACTTATGAGCTTCAATTTTAAATTCTTCAGCATGATTTGTTGCTTCAAATATTACATTAGGACGGTCTAACATAAGACCGATTCCACCATCAACTCGACCAGTATATCCATTTTCATCAATTAATGAAAGATGGATTCTACAAGGTGTAGTAACTCTTATTTTTACTATTTTACTCTAAGATGATATTAAATTTAGAACTATGAATAGGAATTTTTTCAATAATTTAAATATGCTATAATTAAAAAATTTGTAGTAATAACGCTAAAAGCTTGAGATTATTAGAAATCCAAAATTTATAATTCCACCGATCAATAGGGCTAATCAAATTTCCAGTAGTGATATTTGAACTGACCATTTTCTTTCTAAAACCTTAAATATGTGAAGTTTATTAGTAATATAAAAATTTTATACAACTATGAAAAAATGGTGAAAATAAAAATAAATCTTAAAAACATAATCTCTCTGATTTTCCTTACATTTTTAATGGGAGCACCTTTAGCAATGCAATATAATCTCGTTGGAAACTTAGATGTCGATAATAAGAATAGGGTGAGTCTTCCGAAAACATCAACCAATCACACTCCCATTGCCATTGATGGAAATGACGATTTTACAAATAATGCGTTAATCGAAGGATGGGAAGGAAGCGGTATGCATGATGAGCCCTATATAATTGAAAATTATATAATAAATGCTTCGACTGTTAAAGGGCTTTCAATACGAAATACGAATTTACATTTTATAATTAATAATGTCACTGTCATAGATGGTGGTTGGAATCATAATGGTTTTGATTTCCATAATGTAACTAATGGAAAGTTGTTTAATAATACCGCAACAAGCAATCAACGCGGATTTTCTCTTGATAACTCTTACAATAATACCCTAGTCAACAATACCGCGACAAGAAATAATTATTGTTTCACTCTCTGGGACTCTTCCAATAACATGCTAAACAACAATACCGCAGCAAACAATGATTTCGGCTTCAGTCTCGGTAATTCTCCCAATAACACGTTAAGCAATAATATCGCAATAAACAATAATTACCGGGGTTTCGCTCTCTGGGATTCTTCCAATAACCTGTTGTGCAACAATTCTGCAACAAACATTAATGGGTATGGGTTCTCTCTTGACAACTCTTCCAGTAACCGATTAAGCAACAATATCGCAATAAGCAATATTAATGGGTTCTTTCTAAGTTACTCTTCCAATAACAACACTTTAAGCAACAATATTGCAACAAACAGTTCACAAAATGGATTTGATCTTTATCAATTTTCCAATAATAACATATTGCTCAATAATATTGCACCAAACAATAGTCGCGGATTCTTTCTTCAAGAATCTTCTAATAACACATTGAACAACAATATCGCAATAAATAATAGTGATAACAATTTCCATCTCGTTTTATCTTCCAATAACAACATTTTAGTCAACAATATTGCATCGAATAGTAATTTTGCAGGTTTTTTTCTCCTAGAGTCTTCAAATAACATGTTGAACAACAATACTGCAACAAACAATTATTTGAATGGCTTTTTTTTCGTTAATAATTGTTCCAATAACATGTTGAACAACAATACTGCAACAAACAATAATACGTATGGCTTTTTCTTTAATAATTATTGTTCCAATAATACATTGGAAAAAAATCTCGCAACACAAAACTCTAACGACGGGTTTCATTTCGAAAATTTTTGCAATAATAACGAGATGTTCAATAATGTTGCTATTAATAATTCTAACGACGGTTTCAATATATTTTACTCTTCCAACAACACATTCATCAACAATACTGCAACGCTTAATACTTATTATGGTATCGATCTCTATGATGCCAATAATAATCTAATTTCAGGTAATAATTTATTAGACAATGGTCTTGGTTGCATTTCAGAAGTTAGTTCCACAGGGAATATTATTGCAAATAATACTTGTTTTCATTTAGTTTCGTCTACAGACAATCCTGACTCTGATGGAGCATTTTGGTTAAATTGGCCTACTGAACCATCCGCTTTAGAATATACAATTTTTCAAAATAGTCTTCCATTAATAGAGGGTTTGACAAACAACTCATATTATATCTCTGGACTACTCAATGGAATTTACGAATACCATATAAAGGCATCCAACGATTGGATCTCGATCTCAGATGTAATTAAGATTACAATACTTTTAGTACCATTCCCATTTACATTAAATTCAACTGCTGGCGATCCTGACCTTGATGGGGCATTCTGGCTCAACTGGACCATTTCGGAACATGCACTCAATTATTCGCTCTACTTGGATGGGCTTTTATTGATTGCAGGTTTGACTAATAATTCCTACTTCATCTCGGGATTAACATTGGGCTCTTACGATTTCCATGTCGTCGCATTCAACGATCATGGCAATACCTCGTCAAATATGATTACAATTGAGGTGGATTTTAAACCCCAACCATTTAGCTTGAGTTCGACTGCCAGTGATCCCGACCTTGATGGAGCGTTTTGGCTTAACTGGACGACTTCGGTACTTGCAATGAATTATTCCATCTATTTGAATGGTGATTTATTGATCGAAAGGCTTATTAATAATTCATATTACATTTCTGGGTTGCTTAACGGAAGTTACCAGTATCATGTCGTAGCATTCAACTATTACGGTAATATTTCTTCAAATGTAATTACCATTGGGGTGGATTTTAAGCCCCAACCATTTAGCTTGAGTTCGACTGCCGGTGATCCCGACCTTGATGGAGCGTTTTGGCTTAACTGGACGACTTCGGAACTTGCAATGAATTATTCCATCTATTTGAATGGTGATTTATTGATCGAAGGGCTTAATAATAATTCATATTATATTTCTGAGTTGTCTAGCGGAAGTTACCAGTATCATGTTGTAGCATTCAACGATCACGGTAATTTCACTTCGAATGTGATTATTATAGTAGTTAGAATTGATGTTCCAAATGGAAATATTCCAGGCTATGAGGTAGCATTATTAATCGGAATTATTGCACTCGTATCCACTGTGTTCATTAAAAGGAAATATTCTTCAGGTAAAAAGAAAATCGAATCACTTTAAATTTTTTTTTAACATTTTTGAATTTAAATATGATTTATAAAAATTTGAAAAGAAAAATAGATTAAATGGGTAATATATTTTATTATCTCTTTATTTAATATAAATTAATATAGATTGATATTATATACAGAAGGTATTATTTTTGAGCGATTTAGAAGGTTTAACTAGAAGGTTAATGGAAAAAGGTTTTACAAAAGAAGAAATTATTTTACGGCTTGTTAATGAATATATGGATTTTAAAGACATTGATAAGGAGTCTGCAACCTCACTTGCTGAAGCGATTTATGAAGAATGTAAGAAGAGTGATATAAAAACTGTTTCAGATCCCTTTATGAGATATTTATTGGATATTAATAAGGCAAATGTGACAATTGGAAAACAAGGAGTGGGTTGTAGGGGGGCAGGCGACTTTTTTGTTCATAAACTCATTGCAGAGTTATCTGAAACAGAGAAAAGAGCATATTTATCACCTAGCTCCTTAGATGATGCTGGCGCTGTGAGAATTAGTGATATTGAAGGATATAAAGCCGAAGATAATTTAATCATTGTATCGAAAATGGAAGGAATTCACAGTCGCTTAAGTGACTTTCCATTCTTGTGTGGTTTTCACGTAATTTCATGCAATGCGTTTGCGTGAAGCGTATCGAGAGCCGCACTACGAGATCTCTACGTCAAAGGCGCAAAACCGATCTCAATAATGATTGACACCCATCTAGGAGATGATGCTGATGTAGGAAAATTGTTTGACTTCATGGCAGGAGTTTCTACAGTTGCAGAATTATCAGGAGTACCAATAACTGCAGGCTCTACGTTAAGAATAGGGGGAGATATGGTTATTGGAAATAGACTAGTTGGTGGAATTAGTGCGGTTGGAGTTGCTCAAAAGAAGTTGTTAGCGAGGCGCAACATTCAAGTAGGAGATAAAATATTGATGACTGAAGGTGCGGGAGGTGGAACAATAACCACTACAGCAATATATTCGGGAAATCATGATGTCGTAAAAGAGACTATGAACATTAAATTCCTTGAAGCTTGTAATATCCTATTAAAAAAAGAATATCTTAAAGACATAAGGGCTATTTGCGATGTTACAAATGGGGGTCTTAGAGGAGATTTATACGAAATAAATTACGAAGCTAAAACAGGAGTAACTATATATGAAGAACGTGTAAGAGAGCTTGTTAACCCCGTAGTATTAGAATTACTAGAAGAAGTGGGAGTCGATTATTTAGGAGTATCTCTAGATGCGCTCCTAATTTATTGCTCAGAAAGTATATCGAAACAGATTATTAGTGATTTAGCAACACAGAAAATTAAATGCGCTGAAATCGGTTACGTTGACAGTTCTAATCAAGTAAACATGATTTATAAAGGGGAAGAGAAAAAATCACTTCTTCCTAAGTTTAGAGAATCTGCTTATACTAAAATCAAACAAGAAATTGGGGAAGCAACTCCTGAATCGAAATTAGAAATGGAAAAGAAAATCAAAAAGGCAGCAGTAGAAGCGTTGAAAAAACGCCAAAGAATCATAGATTACGTTAAAAACAAAATTAAACCTTAGCTTATTCTTCTTCAGTTAAAAGAAGAACTTCGTTAAGTGAGCCAGACCTAAATCCTTCTAAATCAACTGTAATATAGCAAAACCCTAATTGTTTGAATTTTGTCTTAATTTCTAAAATGTTTTCATTTTTCATAACTTTCATAATATCTTCGGGCATAAGTTCGATTCGAGCTAATTTTCCTTGGTGCAGTCTTACTCGAAATTGTTCTAAATTGTATGTGTTTTTTAAGAATTTTTCAGCCGCTCTGATCATATCTAATTTTTCCTCGTTGATATCTTGATCGTAGGGAATTCGCGAAGAAAAACACGCCATTGAAGGTTTCGATTGCACTTCTAAGTTAAAGTACTTGCAAATCTCTCTTATCTCTTGTTTGCTTATTTTGAAATCTATATAGGGAGTAGCAATATTCAATTCTTTCAATGCTTGCATTCCTGGTCTATAATCTGACAAATCATCCAAATTTGACCCGTCTAATATGATATCAAAATTCCTTTCTTCCTTAATTTTTATGATATCCTCATATAAGCCTGTTTTACAGATATAACATCGATTTTTAGGATTAGTGCAAAATTCTTTATCTAATAAGGGGTTACGCTCAATAATTAAATGTGTTATATCATATTTTCTTGCAAATTCGCTAGTTAATTGAATTTCATCGTCAGGATAAAGAATTGATTTTTCCGTTACAAGTAATGTTTCTTTAGCAAATTTATTTGAAAGAAATGCTAAAAGGCTGCTGTCAACGCCTCCAGAAAATGCAACTATCACTTTCTTGCTTTTTAAAAAGGTAGCAAGATTCTCAAGCTTATCATTCAGATTCTTAGTCAAATCCATCGTTAACCTAATTCCTTAAAAAACATGAATAGTAATAAATTTTTATTTTAAAAAATATAAATCTTCGAAACATTTAAATATCGCGATACTATATTTAATATAGTATTGAGGAAATAGTATAGCAAAAATACTATTTCATATTCAATTCAAAGGTGCAAAAAAAATGATAAAACAAGTAAAAGGAATGAACACTGAATTTCAAGAGTATGCTT
>Ga0114921_10000553_pt1 | contig 15875 bp, 16 predicted proteins | sample BentaG_FD_87016 | JGI IMG/M metagenome (GOLD analysis project Ga0114921, IMG submission 87016) | Deep subsurface microbial communities from South Atlantic Ocean to uncover new lineages of life (NeLLi) - Benguela_00093 metaG | ecosystem: Environmental > Aquatic > Marine > Oceanic > Sediment ...
AAAAGAAGAACTTATTATGCGTGCAGATATTTTAGAACTTCTATTTAATGGACTTACTTTAGCAGCGCAGTTTATCAATAAAGAAGAGTTCAATGAGTTTTTACAAAGTGAAGAGTTAAAAGTCTCAAGAATTAAGAAATCATTTGAGAACAGTGAATTTGAGACTGGACATTTATATTTATCAAATCTTATGAAACAAATTTTTCAATTAATGCCTGAAGTGAAGAGTTCTTTGTATCTAGCTCAAGAGAAAATCACTAAAGGGGATTTGCTTAAAGTACTGGAAAATAAAAACCCACTGCCAATATTTAGCGACACCCTCCCTTGCCCACAATCATTCTGTAATTCGTTCATGGATATTGATATGTTAGTTGCAAGGTCAAAACATGGCCAATATTCTCTAAAAATAAAAAAAAGCTGCTATTCTTGTGATTTTAATGAAAGCACAATTATTAGAGTGCCTAAGCGAATTATAGAAGATTTCTATTACGAAAAAAGGAGTAGCAAGACATTAAAGATCAATTTAAGTTAATTAGAACATAAGAAGGATTTCTGCTAGTTCTGCTGCTAAATTCTTTCGTTTAAAGGGATTTAAGAGGATTTCCTCCTGAATCTTTATTTGTATTACGGCAATTTTTTCGATATTGGATTGAATCAGTAAATCCTCTATTATTTTGTCTTTATCGGTTGAATAGGTAAGCTGATAGGTCGATTTAAGATTTTTTATTAATAAATCCAGGTCTAGAACTTCGTTATGATATTCTACGATTAAATCAATGCCTTCCTGAAGGTGACTTTTAAGAATAAGAAGTATGCATTGTCCAAAGCGTTCTACACATTCTTTTATGAACTTTTGTATTTTCTCAATGAAAGAATTACAAGTTGTTTCGATATATCGTTTGGGATCTTTTTTCTCATTGTAACTATCTTGGATTTTAGGAGACCATATATTCTGAAGTGTTTCAACAAGAAAATAGGGGAGTTGTTTTTCATCACTTTGAAGAAAGATTTCCCTCGTTATCTCATCAACAAGTTTACTAAGTTCATCAAGGGAGGTCTTAAATAAGTTGCCTGATGATTCTTCTCTATATTGCGCTTCTAGGGCGGGAGAATATGTTGTAATTAGTATCGGGATCGTCCCGTTGAGGTATTTTATAAAGAACTCTTCATTTACACTATGCTGTTGATATGCATATTCTTCTCTTTCAATGTAATATACATCACCAAAAGTTAGATGGTCAAAAATAGGTTCTTTTGGTTGTTCTGATATCAGATTAGGGGCACCAACATATGTCACGGCATCAACCTTTAACCCCTTAAATGGGACATCCAACAATTCTACACAAACATTTTCTCTGTGGTAAAGATACCCTTCTCCTTCAATCCGGTCTAATTCAATGAATTTACTTTTTGGAAGATCAAAATATATCTCTCCTATTACTTTTGCACTTTCCTGAGGTATAATAAACGGAAATGATAAACCAGGTGGCCATATACGCACAAATCTGTCCAATTTAGCGCGCATAAAATGATGTTCTTCTAAAACATAATGTCGAGAACCTGGTAACATTAAAAAAGGATGTTCTGAGTTTGTAAAGTCCCAGAATGCACTCAAAAATGTACCATAGGTAAAGAGATTTGTTTCTGGAAATTTTAATGTGATCCAATCGTCTTTAGCTGCGCCCAGTACATTTTCAAGCATCCTGCTTAGAAGGATATATTCATTACTTTCAAGAGATCTTATAAAGTCCAACATTTCCTCATTAATGGGAAAAAAAACATCGTCTATTGAAACAGTTCTTACAACAGTCGACTTGTCCTTATTAGGGTTTCTTAAAAGAATTAAATTGTGTCCTTTTAGTCTTTCTTTTGTTTCTTCGCCAATAATTGCAAGCCTCGATTGTATCCTGTGTGATAACCACGTAACTTTCAATTTGAGTGATAATTCGATCACTCTCTTCTCTCTGAATTGAAATTTGCGCTTTTACGATAAAAATCATAATAGCTATGGCATTTGGGCAATCATAGTCGTAGTAGTCTTAATTGCCTTTAAAGCCCTGATTTTTTCAGAAATGACTCTTTTAATGGTCTCCATATCTGAAGCCTCTATTTTCGCAACGATGTCGTACACACCGTATGCCAAGTAAGCTTCTTTTACTTCCTCGATGTTCTTCAAAGTAGCAACAACATTTTCCTCGGCACCAATCTCTGTGTTGATTAAAATAAAGGCCAATGCCAAATCTTATCCCTCCTAACTTGAAAAGATTCTTCCTCTTTTTCCTCAATTTGTAAGAAAGGAATCTAAAGTAAGTACAAATAATTCATTTTGCATTTAGCTACTATTTAAAATTATAGGAAGAAACCATAGCTTCAACCTTATCATTTCGAAGTAAGGTATACTAGAAATAATTATCAGGTTTTTGTTTGCTTTTCCTTAGCGGTAAGACTTTTCAGAATCTTTTTGGTCACTTTTTCGAATTCCTTAGCCGTCGGACTATCGAGATAATTTAATACAAACGGTTTCTGGTCTTCTTTTATTGATCGGCTAATATTTGGGTCAAAAGGCAGCCTCCCTAAAAACGGTACTTCAAACATATCTCCTAGTTCTTCTCCAATGCTCTCTCCAAATAATGCGATTTCTTCTTCGCAATGTGGACATTTCATATAACTCATGTTCTCTATAATACCTAAAATCTCTATTTCAAGCATTTTACCGAAGTTAATTGCCTTTTTTACGTCCAACTCACTTAACGGATCGGGTGCGGTGACAATGATTATGCCATCTAAAGAAGGGACATGTTGCAAGAATGTGAGAATTTCATCGCCCGTACCGGGTGGACAATCAGCAATTAATATATCACGACGTCCCCAATCGGTCGCTTGAAGGATACTGGAAATGTAACTGGTCTTAAGTGGACCACGAAGGACGATAGGGTCGTCATCTTTCGACATGTAATACATTGACATAACAGCTAATCTTGGCATTACAATCGCAGGATATATTACGTTTTTCTCTTCATCAACACGAGGAATGACGTTGGAAAGTCCTAGTGCCTTTGGGACATTTGGCCCATGAATGTCAACATCAAGAAGAGCAACATCCATACCATAAAATGCCACAAACGCTGCAGCCAAATTTACTGCCACCGTAGTTTTACCAACGCCTCCTTTGTTGCTGAGTATGGCAATTTTATGATTAACAAACTTTAAACGGTTTTCAATCTCGGCTTTGACCTTTTCAAAGGCTGATCCGAACTGTTTCTCGCTTTCTTTACTCATAAGAGGCACCTATTGGCATAAATGCTGTTTTGATATCTGATACTTGTAGAATTTTAGGATTATCTTTCAATATCAAACCATTTCGTAGGAACTTTTTCTACTTCAGAATAAGAATATAAAATGGGATTATAGCTCGTCCGTAGGAAGTGCTTTTTCTAACGGTTGACTATTTTCCCAGAGATAATTTGCGAATTCATGCCATAACTCGCTAAAATTTATATTATCGCTCCATGTAGCCACCATGCCTAAACCAATTTCCTGAGATAAGATGGCATAAGTTCCTTGAAGGACCTCTCCATCAACAACCAAAAATATCGTACCGAGACGCCCCTCTCTTTCGATAAGTCTAACTTCCACTTTATCCATATCAACAAGTTCTCTTAACACGTCTTTCTCATACTTATCATCGATACCGTGTGCGTATGTAATGATTTTCACACTCTTTTCGTGCCTCTTAATTGCTTCAACAACTCTAGCAACTTTCAAATCATATAACGTGTCCGTTGCTAGGATAATTTCTTCGGTTGCACCCAGTATCATCTCCACCATCTTTGCGTATACTGTTGGCGTTCCTCTCAACACCCAAATCGATTTTGATTGATGTTGTTCTGAACTACGTTCAAATAACGGGATCAGAAAATCTCTAGCTGAACCCGTCGCACTGTTATATTTTATACGCATTTCGCGTATGAAAAAATCAGGATTATTTGGACGGTATATGTTTGCCCCCTTTCCGGATCCTCCAACGAACACTAAGCCCTCTTCTTCCAACTCCTTTAACACGGAGTAAACCTTGTTTTGGGGAACTTTAGATGCCATGGATATTTCCGATGCTGATGCTGACCCGTATCCAATAAGCGCAATGTATACTTTCGCCTGATATTCAGATAATCCCAAAACTTTCAAAGCATCGACAATCTCTGGACTTATCGCCATTGATTCACTTCCTACATTTATCTTTTGTTGTTAAATATGACTTCATAACATTTAACTCTTTTTGTCCAGAGCAATATATTGACTTGGGTAGTAGCATCCTAAAATGCGGAGGAATTTTCCATATAGTATATATATATGGAGTATCATAATAGTACCCAAGTGGTGGTACTATATCTTGCCAACTTGTATGGTACCTAAACAAAAAGTGCTTAGAGTGCTCAAAATAGGAAGGAAACTACCTAAAGTGGCAAAATTTTGGCAAGAGAAAAAAAATACCGCCAAAACATAATGAGGGTCAATCTGAATGAATGTAAACGATTTATATTCGGAATCGGATGTTGCTGGACTCTTTCCTATACATACCTGTCCAGAATGTAATAACACACACATAATAAGTGATTTTTCAACAGGCAATTTGGTATGTGCTACATGTGGACTAGTCATCTCTGTTAATTATGTTCTAGATGAACAACCTGAATGGAGAGCGTTCTCTAAAGAAGAACGCAACAAAAAAAGCCGGATTGGCGATCCTCTTTCTCCCTTAAAGATCGACTATGGTCTTGGTACAACAATTGACAAAAGAAATCAAGATGGATACGGAAAATTGCTTACACCCAGAAGCGCACAGCGAATTAACCGTCTCCGATGGTTACATGATAGAAACCATCGTTCCGTTACACGAAATCTTTCAAAGGCGTTAGCAGAATTGAAGCGTCTGGCGTCTCAATTAGGTCTCCCAATGTCTGTGCGAAAAGAAGCCGCTATAATATATAGGAAAGCATTGCGCAAAAAACTTATTCGTGGGCGAAGTATCGATGGCATGGTAGCTGCCTCATTGTATTTGGTTAGTAGAAGTCACTGTCTGCCCCGTACCTTGAGAGAAATAGCTTCTGCCTCTCGTTTAGACAAAAAAGAGATTGCACGCTGCTATCGTGTCTTATGCAATGAACTGAACTTGAAATTACCACCTATTGACGCAACAAGCATGGTGCCTAGACTTTCAAATGATCTGGGGCTGTCAGCCTCCGTACAACGCCGAGCTATTCAGATTCTTAAAGACGCTGAGCGTTTAAAACTCTGCATCGGAAAGAACCCGATGAGCCTAGCCGCAGCCGCACTGTATATAGCTGCGATAGAATTTAGCGAGCGTCGAACACAGCAAGAAGTGGCAGAAGCCGCTCAAACTACTGAAGTCACGCTAAGGAACAGATACAAGGAACTTAAGCGGGAGTTGAATATCTAATTCTGCCTATTTTTATTTCAAGGTGATATTAAAGATGCGTGATTTTGCATATATTTACTGCGAGGAGTGTAAAAGAAAAGATTTGTTGCAAGTCACAAAAACGGACAGAGAATATGCGAAAAGTAATGGTGGCCTGTTTAAACGAGTAATGGACCATGGTGATCATTCTTTAGAAGTCTATATTGATGGATACGGAGTTACACGCAGATTTCGTATCCATGAAAGATAAAAAGCATTGGAACCTCTTCAAGTGGTTTGTTTATCGTAATTTTTTCTTCAGTAATTTTCTTTTTTTTATTCGTTAGTTTTATAAAATCTCTTTAAGATGACGTCTAACTCCATTTTCCGAGTTCAAACTCTATTATATACCTATGAACACTTATTGACTTCAGTTATTGATTATACGGTCTTCACAATTCTTAAGAATCTAACGTTAACACAATAGTCATCCATAGGTACTTTCTAACATGGAGCGAATAAAATGATCAATTTGCAATGCAAACTTCTTATTGTTACCTTTGACGAAATTGACATTTTGCAGGAAATAAAAACCCGAGTTGAAGATTATCTGGGGTGCGTTGTTGAAATAAAAACTAGTAGTTATCCAAAAGCCAGAATGAGATTTATTCAATTAAATGCAGCTGACTTCTTGCCTCTTCTTATTTCTTTAAGAACCGACTATGATTTCGTTTTAGGTATAGTCACAGCAGATTTGTATCTCCCTTATCTGAATTTCGTATTAGGTTTAGCACATCCCCAAGAATCTGTATGCATTATTTCCCTATCCCGTTTGCGATCTTCAGACGAAGAGCAATATATCGATCGTGCTGTAAAAGAGGCAATACACGAGTTAGGGCATCTTCTCGGCTTAGAACATTGTAATGACAGATGCGTGATGCGCTTCTCAAACATGGTAGCTGAGACAGATTACAAAGAAGACAAATACTGTAACAAATGTTTGAATTTATTGGAAAAATAACTTTTTATTGTTTTTAACTGACAAAAGAGAGATAGGGATAATAAGTGGATTTCTTTTCAATAGAGATCTGTGAAGAAAACATAAGGGCTTTTTAGAAGGCCTATAAAATTAGGGAGTAAAAAAAGAGAGTAAGAGATATAAGAGAGTAACTTGAAGTTATTATGTTAGGACTACTCCAACTAGGAGGGTTTCCATGTCACAACAAATGAGAGTCAAACTTCCTGGAACATTATTTGTCGTTGATCTGACTTTAGACCGCGTAACAAACACGGGAAAAGTTGTGTTAGAACGAAAGGCTGTGGAGGCAACCAAATCATTGTCAGATTTAAGCCTCACAAGTATTCAATCTGTTTTATTAGATTTGTTAGACGACCAAGGACTACATCCTAATCCGCGGATAATTTCACGCGTACTTGAAGATATTGCACCTGCAGAAGCGACAGCGGAGACTCCTATATCACCTATAGAAGAAACGCGCCCTGATCTGACCGCTACTGATGAAGTGACGCAAGAGGTTCCTACACCAGATATTATTGTGACTAGTACTCCTCTCTTGAAGGTAAAGGATATCTTAGCTGCAGCAAATTCTCAAATGTCAAAGCTTGATAATCTAATTGGGTCGCCAGGTCTGCCTGAAGAGGTTGGATCTACAATGCAAGCGCTCCAGGACTTACTTAAACAGGCGAAAAATGTCATAAATGATGCTTTGTCTTCTTAAAAATCTATCATTTATAGGGATTTGTTCTGCATTAAGACAGAGCTAAACAATTCTTTTTAATAATTCTTCAGGTGTAGTTTTTATTATGTCAAGCGCTTGTTGCTTCGAGAGACCCGCGCCAACAGCAACCTTCCAAGCCTCTTTTTGATCAATTAAATCACCAGGTGCGTGTGCGTCTGTACAAACAATGAGCTTTACCCCATTTTCTACAGCAAGTTTGGCAACATATCCGTTTTGGAGACAATGCCCTCGTCTCGAGGTTAATTCCAGTACAATATCTTTTTTAGAAGCAATTTTACAGACCTCTTCTGTAATCAGCCCAGGATGCGTTAGAATATCGATATCTGAATTAACAGCAGCTAAATTTGTGCCTTCTTCGACAGGTTCGGCAAGTGTCTCACCATGGACTAAAACTAACTTTGCTCCATATTCACGTGCTTTTTCAGTAAGTTCAGGAATGCTCTCTGCAGGGATCATAGTCAACTCAGCGCCTGGGATGACTATAATATCCCAATATTTCATTAAATCTTCCGAGAAGCGTACTATCCTCGGTATTACATGATCAAGAGTAGATATATCCACATGATCGGTAATAGCAATCGCCTTGTGATTCATGACTTTAGCCAGACGAACTAATTCGCTTGGCAATAAAACGCCGTCTGAGAAAATGGTATGAGCATGAAACTCTATACGTTCTCCAAGTTCCATTTAAATATCCTCCTTCGATTTGTTTTTGATTGGAATATGTTCAAATTATTAAGGTCTCTAACTCTCGACGTCTCACTCGATTGCCATGTCAATTATGTCCATCAAATCGAGGAGCGTAATGTTGTAATTTCGAATCACTTTTTCAAAATTGAATTCACAGGAAGGACAAATAGTAACCAAATTATCTGCGCCTGTTTCTTCAGCTTCTTTAAGGCGGCTATCTGTTATGTTACCCACTAATTCATAATCAATTGCCATTAGTCCACCGCCCGCACCGCAACAATGCGATTGATAACCTATGTGTTTCATTTCGACCAATTCAATGCCAGGAATCGCATTCAGTATTGCTCGTGGCTCGTCGATAATTCTTGCTAATCTCCCCAAATGACAGGGATCATGATAAGTAACTTTCATGTTTACCGGTTTTTTGAATCGTATTTCTCCGCTCTCGATTTTTTGAGCGATGAGTTGGATGACGTGTAGCACCTCAAAGCCCCAGTCTTCTACAAATTTCGGATATTTGTCTCGAAACGTTCTCAAACACCCAGGACAATGAGTGATTATAGTTTTAACCCCAGTTTCTTTAAACGTCCTCCTTACATTCTCGGCATGCGCTTGAAACTTTTCCCAGTGTCCTGTGGTATGCATAAGTTCTCCACAACAGGGTTCATCGGAACCTAAATAGTTCATTTCAATTCCGAGTTTCTTTAGAGTCTTTACAACATTAGCAAGTCGTTCGGGATAGAACAAGGAGTCGGTACAACCCGCATAAAAAAGAATTGGCGATTGTTTGTTGAATTTAATATCTTCTGCCCAGTCAATCTTATCTTCGCGATCAAGTTGAAATGGATTTTCTTTTTCCAAAATTGAATTAATCCCCAAGAGGTGATTTTCATCGATATACCCTTTTTTGACCAAATCTGCGCGAAGTGCCTCAAGGATTTCGTCATTATCAAGCGCACAATTAGCGGCACAGGAACCACAAACACTGCAGGTATTGACAATTTTAGCAATTTCTTCATATTCACTTTCTGGAATAATCCCTTCGAGCATACCTCGTGCAATAAGCATTTTTCCGCGGCATGCATAAGATTCTAGTTTTTTCTCTTTAAATACAGGACATTCTTCACGGCAGAAACCACATCGTGTACGATTACAGGTATAAATTGCATCTTTGAATTTTTCAAGCTCCATTATCATCACTCTGATTTTTTCTCGATTTTAACATCAATTTTTGCTAATTCTTTAAGATCAAACTTTTTGCCGGGATTCATTATATTGTTAGGATCAAAGATTTTCTTTACATACATCATAAAGTCAAGGCTGTCGCCGTGTTCAATACGGTTGTAACCGACACGAAATTGTCCGTCTCCCCAATAGGTTGACATCGTGCCCTCAAGATTCACCGCCATAATACTCATTTCTTTAACGTAATTCCACCATCCTCGTACACTTTCTGGATCTTTATCGTCCACCCAGACTGCAAATGAAATAGAAGGGCTTATACAACTCGCCTTTTCATTATAAACACACATACCTAAGATTTCAAGCCCGTTCTTCTCTGCAATTTCCAAATATCTCTTGTAACCTTCCTCGATACGTCCTACTGGAAGCCCCAGATCTGCTGCACCAAATTTCTTTTCCCGTTGACTGTCTGGCCATTTTTGTCTAAACGGAATGAAACTGCCAGTATGCTTCGAATTCCACCAAGATTCAACCATAGCCTCCTCCTTAAGTTGTTCACCATTTAATTCTTTGTTCACTTTTAGTGCGTAGTTTTTAGAGAAATTAACAACGTCTTCGTCACCATTGAACGAAATAAAGAGGACTGCATCCGCCCACTCCGGAATATCAGGGTCTCGGTTATATTTCAATCTGAATGAATGTGTATAGAAATTAAGACGCTGTCCACAATTGATATGAGCCGATTCAACACTTAATCCTGTTTGCAATAATCTCTGAAGCGCTTTCATTGCCTCATTAATTGACTTAAACAATATACCAGCTACTTGTCGCGTCTTAGGAAGAGGATAGATTCTGAGTGTTGTCTCACAAACTAAACCCAACGTGCCTTCAGATCCAATAAACAAAGGTAATAGTTTTAGACCTGTACTGCTTACAAGTGCCTTTCGATGTCCAATTCGGAGAATTTGACCAGTTCCAGTTACAACTACTGCATTAAGTAGGAAGTCAGGAGTGCGTCCATATTTAATGGCGAAGGTACCATCGTTGTTACAGGCGACGGCAGAGCCCACGGTGGAGGCAGGTTTACTCTCAGGGTCATGTGGAAACCATAGTCCGTATTCAGCTAAGATTTCATTCAATCGTAGGATCGTGATGCCTGCACCACATGTGACAGTCATGTTTTTTATGTCAACTTCTTTAACTTCATCCAATCCTTTCATGTCAACAGAAATTCCACCATAAATTGGCACACTTGCCCCACTCATTCCCGTTCCACCAGCGTATGGTACGATTGGAATTTTGTACTCATTAGCTATTTTCACCATTTTCGACGCTTCTTCAAGAGAAAAAGGCCTAACAACGATGTCTGGTAAATATGCTTCTTTTGCATCGCGGGGAGACCAATCTCTGCTATAAGCCATTCTATGAAATGTTTTTGTAAACACTCGATCTTCGCCGAGTTCTTCTCTAAGTTTTCGAGTAATTTGTTCAATTTGAGCGTTATCAATCAAAATTTACACCCTTTTGGCTAGCTAAACGCAATTTGGTTAAGCTTGTTGCTTATATAGATATTTATTCTGAAGCCTAACATAACTAACAGAGCTTCTTGTGTGTACTAAGCTTGATTATTATATCTATTTGCTTATTTGTGCAAAGGTATTTATTTAAGAAACGCTTAAGGTGACGTACATTTTTCTCAATATTGAAAAAAGACTATAGGGAGCTGAATAAAAATGAATAAAAAACTTTCCTTTACATTAACACCTTCCGAGTCAAAGAGATTAATTGGAAAAGGCGTTGCGGCTCTGCAAGAAGTCAAAAAAGCACGAAGAATTATCATTATAGGTGGTTCAACAAATGGTTATATCGCAGAAGAAATCTTACAGCAAAAGATTGAGCGCCAATATTTTGCTGCAGGGATGATTAAGCCAAGAGGCACATGTGTAACGAAAGCAAATGAAAGAATTCCACCTCTTGTGATCGAGCAAGGGCAACAAATTGATATGACATATGCTGATGCAATCAATGACTTAACTTCAGAAGATGTGGTGATCAAAGGTGCTAATGCACTTTATTCTACCTATGAAAATGGACAAAATGCTTGGTATCCCGCTATCATGGCTGCACATCCTGTCGGTGGTACTGCTGGTGCATTTATGGGTCCTGTAAGGGCTAGAGGAGTCAAATTGATCATGCCGGTGGGGTTAGAGAAACTGATCCCGTTACCCATTACACAACTAGCTGCCTTAGATTTAGGCATCAAGAAGATTGACTATCCCCTAGGCCTACATTATGGAATAATACCTGTGGTTGGAGCTAAGGTTATCACAGAGATCGAGGCGTGCCAAGAACTCTTCGATCTTCCTGTATTTACAGTTGGAGCTGGAGGAGTTAATGGTGCAGAAGGAGCTATAACTCTACTTGCCGAAGGTACTGAAGAAAAGATAAAAGACGCACTTGAGTTGATTAAAAGTATTAAAGGTGAGCCACCTACGCAATTGAATGCAACTGAATGCAAAGGCTGTACTACTCCATGCCTCAACGCCGAATAAGCCTGTAAATGGGCATATACATCTATGTCACAACCATATAGATTTTAAGTTGTATATCACAATAGTTTGTTATAATCACCCCAGAGCGGGGCGATCAAAAATAGTAAGGTTGTGAACTCTTATGGAAATGTCGCCTGAGGAAAAGGAAAAGAGGAAACAAATGGCTCTTTCAATGTGTACATGTAAGAACTGCCCGACATGGGTCGAAGGCGCTGAGCCCATTGCTTTTTGTAACGTCTTAATTGGCAAGAATGCTATGATTACTGAAGAGAAAGGCTGCATTTGTCCCACATGCCCAGTCTTCGCAAAAATGTCCCTCACCAAAGACTACTTCTGTACTAAAGGATCAGAAATGGAACAAAAAGGTATGATGTAATCCTCTTTTTAAATCGTACAATTAAAAGTGTTAATCTTTCTTTTTTTTCTCATAAATACAGATTTCTTCTTATGAATCCCTTTGGGCAAAAATAGGGACGAAAAAAAGAAATCGTGCTAAAAATCTTTTCTAATAGGGACGTTCTGTACCTTTCCAAGGACACGTGGCCCAATCGCATGTAGGGCATGTCCGGACTGGAACTTTAAGAGGTGGTTCTCCCTTAGTTTCTTTTACAAGTTCGATAATTTGTTTGACTCCCTCATCATCTCCAACTACTTGTAAAATCGTTGACCCTTCTGCTCCGATTACTCCACCAGAGGCCATATGCATTATATCGACATCAGCTTCAACTAAAAGTTCAAGAGCTTGAATTTCAGTGATTGTCGTACCGGTAGTGATCGGAAAAAGCCCAACTGGCATTCCTGTGCTATAATCTACTTTGTTAATTCCTGCAAAAGTTGCGACCTCATCAACAGGTAATAAGATTAGCTTTTCAAGTCCTACTGGGCAAACTAACTCTATTCCACGAGCAATAATCGTACCATAAGTTTTTCCGATTGTTCCTCCATGAGATGCCCCGATTAGAATTCCTGTGTTGAGAAATGGATCCACAGCATTCCCTCCCTTTATAAATACATCGCCTGCTTTCATATCCTTAATAATAGTATCGGTTCGTATTTCTTGTAACTCTCCTCTTACAAAAGCGACTTCAGATTTGATTTTAGAGAAGTCCATCAAGCAAAGCTTATCAGGTACAATAGCTCCGGCTACAAAATTCTCTTTATCAAAAGGTCTGCCTAATAATTCCTCGACAACATATCCATTAGTGGTGCCACGTGCAACAGCGATAATTCCCTCTTTTAAAGCCGTTTTTACAGACTCCAGTTGTGCTACACCTTTTGCAATAAGTCTCTTGCTTTCCCATGGTGTTAAAACAATCTGTGCGATCACTAAATTACCTCCAAGTTTTAAAGACTAAAAGTATTCATTTCAAACCAAGAGTATCTAAGCTTTAAGTTATTTAAATAATATTAAAGTTGTCTGTAATCTTGCAATCCTCACAAATCATCATTCTAGGATTGAATAGGTCCTTTGGATCGAATATCTGTTTTATTTCTTTCATGTAATTATAAATCGTATTTCCAAATTCCTTTTCAAGGTACATTGTCCTGTTTCTTCCCATTCCATGTTCGCTAGTTATTGTTCCTCCGTATTTAAACAGCAAGTCATACACATCGTCCACTAGATGCGGTATCATCTCAAGGTGTTTTGGATCCTTCAAATTAATTAGAGGGCGCAGATGTATTGTACCTGTTCCAACGTGTCCATACATACCAACAATCAAATCATATTTTTCGAAAATTGGAAACGTTTCTCGTATAAAGGGTGCTAGATATTGGATCTCCAGGCCTACATCTTCTATTAGAGCCCACGTTTTCAAGTCAGATCCTTTTGTAAACTTCATGAGTGTGGGCAAAATGGCGTGACGTACTGCCCATAGTTTAAGCTGTTTCTCCTCATCTGTTTCGGTAATAATTTCGTTATAAATGTCGTATCCTTTTTCAGGAATCATTTTTTCAAGTTTTTTTATCTGATCAAATCGTTCTGAGCCCTGAAATTCGATGAGAAGCATGTGAACTTCTTCTTCAGGTATACCTAATTCTGGTTTTTCTTGTCTGACCAATTTCAGGCTTTCGTAATTCAGTAGCTCTATAGCAACCGCACCGATCTCTTTAATACTTCTGACAGAGTCCATAGCTTCGTCAAGTTTTCTGAAATAGATTAAACTTGTCGCTACACCTTCGGATATTCTTTCAACCTTCAGCTTAATCTTTGTAAAAATTCCCAAAGTCCCTACGCTACCGACAAGAATATGTGCGAGAATATCACCTATTTGTTCATGCTGAATAAGCGCCGGTAAATTATACCCACTCGAAGTTTTAACTCGTTTTCGCCGTTTGAAGAATTTTAGTGTCTCATCATTATCGGAAATTTTTTTCTTTAATTCTAATAATCCCGCATTTATTACTTCAGGGATGGTTTCCTCTTTAGAGGTATCCACTAACTTACCGTTCACTGTTATGAACTCCAACACTACAACATAATCATCGAAGGTGCCGTACCTAACTGAATGCGCACCACTTGATTTAGTCGCAACATTCCCTCCTATACAGCATATTGGTGCACTCGACGGATCAGGAGGCAAGAAATAACCTTTTTCTTTAATGAACTCCTGTAAAGCTTTATGGTTGACACCAGGCTGGCAAATTACATACTGTCTTCCTTTTTCTTCAACAAAATCTAAAATGCTGTTCATATACTTTTTAAAGTCAATTATTATCCCCTTGTTTAGAGAGGCTCCAGCTAAACTTGTTCCTCCAGATCGTGGTGTGACGCTGATATTATCTTTTCTAGCTATCTTCACGATCTTTATGACATCGGTTTCATCTTTGGGGAAGGTAACTAACAATGGCTTTACTCTATACATACTTTGATTTGTGGAATATGCTTCTAGGGTTTCCTCATCCCATTGGACGTCTCCCTGGATTTTTTCTTTAATTTCTTTTCCTAAAACTTCACCTAGCATGCTATGCCCCTCTTGGCGTATAAGAATAAATGTGATTAAAGTAAGGGAAATGTGATATTAAATTTACAGTGAGGATGACCTGTCCCATGACATTCTATTTCTTTAACTTTACATGATTTCTTGAATTTAGATTCAAAAATAGCTTCTAAAATCCCCTCATCTTGAGCACAAAGCGGTTTTCCAACATTTGGCATCATCCCGCATTCATAGCAGCCTGTGACCACCAAAGTTATTGGAGTTTTTGAAAAGACTTCTAAGTGTCCCAATTTATGCGTTTCCCAAAACTTCGAGAGATCGCTTAATATTCCATCCAGATTCTCATTAGTAATCGTTTCAACAATTTCTTTACCTATTGTCCTTCCAACCTCTCGCAAAATCGGGTCTAGATTAAAATTTGTGAAACTTTCTATGCCAAATCTAACAGCACAAAAAAGTCCGTTTGCAAAGCTCAGCGGATCTCCGATTGATTTTCGAACTAACACCGAAATCTGTTCGCTTACTTTTGCAAGAGGCGATTCAGTAGTTCCGACAAATCTCGAATCCAGTAAAAATAGTTTTCGGCGCTTATCTTCAGGATGTGGCCTTTCTATGACAAGTCTCATGTCTATAAGTATTTTTAGATGTTCCCACAATGTGGATTTAGACTTTCTAAGGCCAATTTTCTCAAAACGTAGATAAATATCCTTTAGTTCAAGGCCTTCATTCTCTTGTAACATTTCTAATATTTTCATGCGCACAGGATTTGAAACGTGTCTTAGGCCATCCTCTGAAAAATAGACTTCAAAACTGGCGCGTTTTGAAGGAGCCATAGTTCTCATGTTTGAGAAAGCGTCCTTATAAATATTCGGAAATCGGCGAATGAGGGCATATAAGTCTTATTAAAATCACTAAAACGTTAGAATTTCAGCAAAAAATTACATTTAAAGGGCTACAGTTATTCTTAAATTCTGAATACTCATTTAGGTCCTATCTCTATATATGTTGACGCTAAATTGTAAATTCCCACTCTTTTTTTTGATATAATCTGAATTCTTTCCTAGAATCCTGATTTCGTGTAATTTCTCAAAAAAGACCATTACGAATTCTTCTACTTCTACGAAAAAAATAAATTGAAGTTTTGCGTAATTTACTTAGGTTGGAAAATCATCCATAAAACACCAGGAGAACGACAAAATCAGAAAGGTTGAAAATCTTAGGTTAATATGGAGGAAAATTGCTTAGGAGGTGTTATATAAACGCTGTATGTTTTTTAAAATAAACTCGGTTAATTAAGACGATGTTCTTATACTATAATAGATTATAAAAATAAAAG
>Ga0114921_10000554_pt1 | contig 15873 bp, 14 predicted proteins | sample BentaG_FD_87016 | JGI IMG/M metagenome (GOLD analysis project Ga0114921, IMG submission 87016) | Deep subsurface microbial communities from South Atlantic Ocean to uncover new lineages of life (NeLLi) - Benguela_00093 metaG | ecosystem: Environmental > Aquatic > Marine > Oceanic > Sediment ...
TCAGGAACAATTCTATTTATCTCTTGAGAGGATTCATCGAGAGTCAAAGATCTCACCTTAATTCTATCACTATTTTTTCTGATAAGGTCAAACAGAAAATAAAGGTACAGTATCGTATTTTCTAAAAAACTTGGGTATTATTACAAGATGTAAAAGTTATGCGAAAATTTTTGAATAACACCTTTATGTGTAATTCTGCATTGAACCGTATGTGCCTCAGAATAAACAAAAAATCGTTTATAACTACCTTGCAAGAAGACCCCTCAACTTGTTGGATGGTAGTTCACATCATTCCTCTTCTGAAGATTTTTCAATACGTGATATTTGTTTTTTAACTGCAAGGTTAACTTGAGTACCTAAATAATAAGTCACTTCACCGACGTTATCAACCACAGCCAGCACCAATTTTTTCCTTACATTACGAGCTTGACGAGTAACACTATCTAAGACTTCAAGTTTGAAGGGTGTCCCTTCAACAACAATGCAGATGAGATATGTGGCTTCATCCTTTCCTAAAACTCCTCCTCGAGGATACACTCTATAGTGGATTGGATCACCTAACCCAGCCCTCACAACATAGCCTCGCGATCGCAAATCGCGATAAACCAAATATCTCGTCCAAATTTGGTGACCATTTTTTAAGAAATAGGTAAGAAGTTTATCGAATGTGAACGCTTCATCTTCGTCATCTATAGTTACGTTTAATCTACCGCGTTCTAATAAAAGCAAACTTTCAACAGGAGAAAGTATCAATTTGTGATCTTCGTCAAAGAAGCCGTAATATCCATGTTCATAGATTTCATCTGCTCCTTCTTCAACTATGACAGAATTATCCTTCAATTTACCTTCTTGAGTTGGATAAGGTTCTCTCTCTTCTTTCTCTTCTTCGTTCGTTGAGGCTTCATCGTTCGTGCTAGCCACATGAGTCCCTCATACATCATTTAATCTTACGGTACACTTACAATAATATGTTTTTAAAAGTATTCAATTCTAAATTTTGTGTAGGCGGGAATATTATGCCTAAAAACCACCCTTCTAAAATCTTCTGAAAATCTTGACAAAAAGGAACAAATATTACGAAATAAACTACTAGCATTTTTTTCAGGTTCAAAAAACATTGTAATTCTTACTGTTGGAAATGAAATGTTTGCGTGTCTTGTTTCCATTCAAATGGTTTCATATGTCTTCACAGTTCCCTTTTGAGATCTAGAAACAAAAAATTTCCGATAATTCTATTACTTTATATTTTTCAAGTCGACTAAACCTATTAAATCTTAAAACAGGGGTACTAGTGCGAACCGAAAGTAAAAATGCTTATCTCCTCACTTTACAACGAATATACCAAAAATATGCACCTCTATTTAGAAAATGACTAAAAGAATTATCTTATTTCAGTTTCACCCCTCCCTCTCTTTTCTAAAAAGATTCTATGAGAAGTACAAATTATGGTAATTTGTGAAATATGTTTCAAGAGTTTCAAAAATTACAAAGGATTGAGAATTCATAAGGGGAAAGTCCATAAAGACATATTAAACTCTAGAAAAATTGTTTTACACGAAATAGAGAGTCAGGCCGATGAAATACGGGCTCTGAAAACTGCAGTATCAACTCTAGTAAATGAAATAAGATCTCTGAGGGTTATAGGCTTCTCTTCACCTGCACACATTATCCATTCATCTGATTATTCCCTATCTCATTCAACGAAACAGGCGCTTTCACATCCATCTACACCAATTGGCATGAATTATGGCTGCGATCACGGCGCATTAATGGACGAGTTAAAATCTGTATTAAAGGAACGCGTTGCATCTGCTTAATTTCAAGTTATTGTAAAGAGAAGTTAATTCAACAAAAAATTCGCGAATCTGATTCGCAAATAATTTTACTCGCTGTTTTTAGCCTTCTTTTTAATATTTCAAAATAACGTCTATTTCTAGTTACTTGCGGACTCTCATAGTTTGGATGGAGTTCATTTTTTAAGTGAATCATCACTTCGACCAATGCGGGGAGGTATGATGAAGCAACAGGGAAAATATGAATTTTTTTCAACGCAGTCCTATTTTGTGTCTGAGCCTGTTTAAGTGCGAGTTCTATCACAGTTTTGTATGCCTTATTTACAAGTGAGTAAATTTCTTCATAGAAATCTAATACGCGGTTTAAATAGTTAGACATTCTTTGTGCAATTAAGTGAAATAAATCTGTTGCTCCAGAAGCGGCAATAATGGCATTTAACGAAAAATCGTAATTTGGGGCAGGGCTATATTCTTCTAATTCTAAAGGAACTGAACCAATCATTCCGCTCACCGCAAGAACATCTATGGGACATTTATCATCTCTTATATCGCGCCCAAGAAATAGATAGATGAGTGGACGATATAATGAGAGGTACGAAGGAGATAAACTGTAAGGCTTGGCTTTGCTACATGGTAAAATGAGTAAAAGACGTTTTTTAGGAGAGGGCGTATATTTTTTTAGCACATATTCCACAAAAACTTTGGTTAGAGGATGTGTCATAGCTCGATATGCATGCGCAATTCGTTTCGTTTCAGAGGTATCATCTATGACCGCCCATGAATACTTAGGAAATAGTTTTTGATATTCGGAAACAGGTAGAGGTTTTCCCTTTTTGTTTTCTCTATTTCCGCCCCATGGTAATTCGTGTGTCATAAAAAAACCAAAAAATATCATATGCCTCAAATGCGATCCTATTATTGACGATTGCTGGGCAAATTAAGGATCGTTGCGATCTTTTCTTCAGGTAAGACAATTTCTTCGCGCCATGAATCTCCGATGGCGACTAGAATAAAAAGTCCCAGTACTTCTGCTCCAGACTTTTTAACGATGTTTATCAATGCCCGTTGTGTTTCGCCCGAGCGAACTACATCGTCTACAACCAGTACTCGGTCTTTCTTGGAAAAACTATACCTTGGAATATAGAGAGACATTCGTGTTCCTGAAAAACTCGGAATATACGTCTCTTCCACAAATTCTTTAACACCGACTTCCCTAACCCTTTTTGCGATAACTAAATCGACCTCCATTTCATTTGCAATATGAGTGCCAATTGGAATTCCGTCAGCGGCCGCCGTCAAAACCTTTGTTATGCCATCTCTGGCAAATTTTTGTGTCATAACTCGTGCGATATAGCGGAGCAAAAGAGTATCGCCTAAAAGCGCAGTATTATCGAAGTATCCATTATCAAATTTCAGTCGGTTGCGAACTTCCTTAACAAGATCTGTTTCTTTTTCCAATATTTTTAACATTTCTTCAGTACGTTCAGCATTTGGCAAGACGTGACCTCTAATGTATCGATTTAGTACAGTGATTGGAAGAGGACGTGGGGTTGAATCATTCTTAGAGTCACCGCGAAGTTGCGGTCTGACTTTCAAGATTTTTGATAGTTCTTCATAAGTCATTCTTTTCTTAAGGATTTTTAAGAGTTCGATACATCGTAAACGGGATTTTATTTGCTCTAACTGGGTTAAATTACCTGCCATATGCTAGAACACTCCTTTGCATTATTTCTGTTAAAATACTTATAAAGATGCAAATAAGTTTCATAAAAAATTGTACTAAATTAGTAAAATTTAAACTTTATAAATCTGATTCAATATTCGTGGTTGTATAATTTCTTTTTCTACTTGAGTTGGTCGCCGCACTTTCGAGTACACAGGAAGTTAGACGGTTTTATAGATTCCATCATAGGACAGGGAAACATCTGTGACTTTTGCAAAAGATATTTGCAAGATTCGAGCATCTTTGTAGAGTTGCACCCTTGAAAATATAACAAGCCCGACAATAAGAGTTCCTTTAAAACCAGGATCAATTAGGGCTTCCCGTAAAAAAAGACCCATTCTATGAAGGCTGCTGCGTGGATTAATAAAACCTACCAAATCATTCGGCATTTTAAGAAACTCATTAGTTTCTAGAAGATAAAAGCCCTTTTGCAAGACAACAGTGTTCTTGTTATCCCATTCTTTTTGTTTTCGATTAGGTAAATAGCGCTTTGAATTATCGAAATCGAGAACGCCCATATCGTTTTCGAGAGTATAAACAGTTCCTACAGTGCATTCAAAGCCACAAGGTTGTAATTGTTTCTCTAAAGAAACATAGTCTTGTACCAGTTGGTGCTCAGTAATAAGTTCCCTAATTTTAAGATCACCTAAGAACAAGATAGATCACCTGCTAATTGACTTAAAAACTCTAAATCTAAAGATTTTGATGAAAGCCTCACTAATAGTATAAAAATGTCCACATCCATAACATTTTTAAATTTATTTTGATGTAAACCTCTTACCTTACTAAAGGAATTACCCCCTCTTCACGTCCTTTGAATTGAGCAAAATCCCAGAAAGGATTTATCTTTAGTGCCCTGGTGGTGTAGCACGGCCTTTTCCGATTTTGTGAAAATCGTTAGTTGATATCATTTGGGACTGTCACTCCCTTATTTGCGTTTGCCGCATAAGTCGGGCAATTCCCAGGACCCGGGTTCAAATCCCGGCCAGGGCGCCATTCATTAAGACTCACTATATTCAATGCGCAGTAATTCCCAGAGGACAGAGAGACCTAAAGAGAGTAAGACTTGCCGTAAAACCATCATCGACTTAGGATGGGCCCGTAGCTCAGCTAGGTAGACAAAGCCTTAATATCTTTGGCTGTAAGCGTCGGGCTTTTACGTATGTCACTAAGCAAAGAAACCCGATGGCCGTGGGTTCAAAAAAACCGTGCATGTGCACGGTTTTGAGATTCCCACCGGGCCCGCCATCCTTCTCCTGAAGATAAAATATCTGATCTTCTTTCAGGGGAGTAATCAAAAATTTTAAAAAAGATTCGGACATTGTTGGGTAGGTAAACTTGCAGATTTTTCAGGAGAATGGTTTCAGAATAAATAAGCCTCTAGGGGGATTTAACTCCTTTCAAATTTTATCATAAGGCTAAACTTGAGAGTTATAAAGAATCCATAAGAGAATGTCATCTAATATTCATCCCACAATGAATTTTATAGTTTTTAAGCCACGAAAAAAGAAGGAAGTATGTTTATGCTTGCTCAAGATAAATGGAACTTAATGAAAGCGTTTTTTGATGAAAAAGGGCTTGTAAGGCAACATTTAGATTCATTTAATGAATTCATTGGACGGAGTATCCAACAAATTGTTGACGAGGTTGAAAAGATTGAGCCCGATATTCCTGGATTCTATGTGAAGTTGGGGAAGGTGGAGGTAGAGGATCCTACAATTCGTGAAGCAGATGGCGCAATTCGTCCTATTACACCCATGGAAGCCCGAATCAGAAATTTGACGTATTACGCATCACTATGGCTTGAAATGACGCCAATAGATCTTAACGAGGGAGTGGAGGTTCCCGGTGAAACCGCTAATGTGTATGTCGGACGTCTTCCAGTCATGCTCAAATCCAATAAATGCCTTTTAGCACAAATGTCTGAACAAGAGTTAGTCGAGATTGGTGAAGATCCAAGTGATCCCGGTGGCTATTTCATTATTAATGGTTCTGAGAGAGTTCTCGTCACACAAGAAGATCTCGCTCCAAACAAGATCTTGATTGAGGCATCTAGTAGCGGCAAAACAAGCACACATATAACAAAAGTCTTTTCTACAGCGCGAGGCTTTCGAGCACCCGTTACAGTTGAACGAAGAAACGATGGGTCGCTCCGGGTTTCATTTCCTTCAGTACCAAGAAAGATACCCCTAGCGACCGTTTTAAGAGCTCTTGGACTTGAAACCGATAAACAAATAGTTGATGCAATTTCAAATAGACCTGAAGTGATCCGGGAGTTAATACCAACTATCCGAGAGGCTGCAGATATAAAGAATGTCGATGATGCACTTGATTATATTGGAAAAAGAGTAGCAGTCGGACAAATGCGTGAATATCGAATTAAGAGAGCACAACAGGTACTCGATAAATATTTGCTGCCTCACGTGGGCACAGATGAGGAGGACCGAAAGAAAAAGGCATATTTCCTGAGTCAAATGGCACAACGAATACTTGAACTTTTCTTGGGCATACGAAACGCTGACGATAAAGATCATTATGCAAACAAAAGATTAAAATTAGCTGGTGATCTTTTAACAAGTTTATTTAGAGTTGCTTTTTTAAATTTGATACGAGACATTACTTACCAACTTGAAAGAACTGCTGTGAGAGGAAAAAAACCAAATATAAAAACGGCTGTAAGAGCAGATGTAATTACTGAGCGCTTGCGACATGCATTAGCCACTGGGAACTGGGTAGGCGGAAAAGCGGGAGTAAGTCAATTATTAGACCGTACTAATTACATGTCTACATTAAGTCACCTTCGCCGAGTTGTTTCTCCATTAAGTCGTAGTCAACCCCACTTCGAGGCGCGTGATCTTCACCCAACACATTGGGGTAAGATATGTCCCAACGAAACACCAGAGGGCCCAAATTGTGGTTTGGTCAAAAATCTTGCATTAATGGCCTATATTTCTGTAGGGATAGATGAGTACATTGTCGAGGAAATATTGAAAACGTACGGCGCGAAGAGTTGGGACGAACTTCAAGGGAAAGAAGCAAATCAATCACGTGTATTTCTTAATGGACGGCTTGTTGGCTATCATCCGAATCCCTCTGCGCTTGTCGATCAAATTAGGAAGGCAAGACGTGCTAACGAAATAGATGATTCCATAAATGTTGCATATTATGAAGAAACTGACGAAGTAAAAATTAATTGTGATCCTGGACGTGTTAGACGTCCACTAATGATTGTAGAGAATGGACAACCAAAGATTACAACTAAACACATTGAAAAACTCACAAATGGAGAATTAAAATGGAATGACTCCATTTTAAATGGACTAATTGAATATCTTGATGCAGAGGAAGAAGAAAATGTTTATATTGCGATCAATCAAGAAGACTTGACCGAAGATCACACTCATCTTGAAATCGCTATTTCCACTATTTTGGGAATTTGTGCTAGTATAATACCCTTTCCACAGCATAATCAATCTCCAAGAAATACATATGAAGCGGGTATGTCAAAGCAAGCCCTTGGTGTATATGCTAAGAATTTTAAATTACGTGTTGACACTAGAGGGCATTTCCTTCATTACCCGCAAGTTCCTCTTGTGAAAACACGAGCAATGGATGTAATAGATTTTGATAAATGTCCCGCAGGACAAAATTTTGTTGTTACTATCCTTAGTCATGGTGGCTACAATATGGAAGATGCGCTCATAATAAATAAGGCGTCACTTGAACGAGGACTTGCTCGATCTTCATTTTTCCGAACTTATGATGTTGAGGAGAAGCGATACCCTGGCGGACAAGAGGATCGTTTTGAAATACCTGGTAAAAATGTAAGAGGATACAGAGTTAGCGAAGCCTATCGGCATCTTGCTGACGACGGTCTTATCGAACCAGAGACTGATGTTTACGGAGGAGATGTAATTATAGGGCGCACTAGCCCTCCAAGATTCTTGGAAGAATATACAGAATTCGAAATGCCAGCTCCCATTCGTAGGGAGACCTCAATCAGTTTGCGTCACGGCGAACAGGGCATTATTGACACAGTTATTGTTACAGAGACTGTTGATGGAAACAGGCTAGTCAAAGTCAGAGTCAGAGACCAGAGGGTTCCAGAACTCGGAGATAAATTCGCCTCAAGGCACGGGCAAAAAGGAGTCTTAGGAATCGTTGTCCGACAAGAAGATATGCCTTTTACGGAAGATGGGATAGTTCCCGATTTGATAATCAATCCTCATGCAATACCCAGCAGAATGACAGTAGGACAAATAATTGAAGCTATATCCAGCAAAGTCGGTTGCATTGAAGGCGAAAGAAAAGATGGTACTGCATTCTCTGGAAGTGAAGAAACACTACAAGAGGAAATGAGACGCGCTGGTTTTGATCATAGAGGTCTAGAGAGCATGTATAATGGCATGACAGGGGAAAAATTTGAAGTAGATGTCTTTATCGGAGTGGTATATTATCAGAGACTCCATCACATGGTTGCTGACAAACTACATGCCAGAGCAAGAGGACCTGTCCAGATTTTGACTAGACAACCAACTGAAGGACGTGCAAGAGAAGGGGGGCTTCGATTTGGCGAAATGGAACGAGACTGTTTGATCGGTCATGGTGCAGCCCTGTTGCTTAAAGAACGTCTATTAGATGAGTCTGATAAAACTGTAGTAATTGTTTGTGACGAATGCGGAATGCTAGCAGTACAAGATCGCTCTCGAGATCGCTATTATTGCCCAATATGCGGCGACAAGACAACTGTGAGCCGTGTAACCATGTCATATGCATTTAAACTATTACTCCAAGAATTAATGAGTCTTGGAATTTCTCCACGTTTAAAATTAAAAGAACCTGCATGAGAGGGATAAAATAGAATGTCTACGCTTCCGAAGGTTATTGATCAAATCCAATTTGGACTACTATCTCCAGATGATATAAGAAAGATGTCTGTTACCCGAATAATCACTGCGGATACTTACGATGAGGACGGACTACCTATTGACTCGGGACTAATGGATGGCCGATTGGGAACTATCGAGCCAGGACAGACATGTAAATCCTGTGGTAATAGAGTAGGAGAATGTCTTGGCCATTTTGGCCATATAGAACTCGCTAGACCTGTTATACATGTCGGTTTTGCGAAAATTATCCAAAAGGTTCTTCGAGCTATCTGTAGAGATTGTGCCCGTCTTACTTTAAGTGAGGACGAAAGATTAGATTTTGATAAAAAGATGGATAAATATGAAGAGGAATGGGGCGAACTAGATCCCGAACTTGTGAAAGAAGTATTAAAAAAAGCTACGAAAACAAGCACGTGCCCCGATTGTGGAAAGGATAAATTGAAAATCCGTCTTGAAAAACCGACTACTTATTATGAAGAACATGAGTCAGGTGCCGCCCGCATAACTCCAAGTGACATACGGGCGGTCTTGGAAAAAATGCCAGATGGAGATTGTCGATTAATTGGAATTAATCCAAAAGTTGTTCGTCCAGAGTGGATGGTTATTGTTGTACTTCCAGTTCCACCCGTTGCTGTACGTCCAAGTATCACCTTAGAATCTGGTGTTCGTTCAGAAGATGATCTCACCCATAAATTAGTAGACATAATTAGAATTAATCAACGATTAAGTGAAAATATCGATGCGGGCGCACCCCAATTAATAGTTGATGACTTGTGGGAACTTTTACAGTATCATGTTACCACATTCTTCGACAATGAGGTTTCTGGTATTCCCCCTGCACGTCATAGATCTGGAAGGGCCTTAAGAACATTATCTCAAAGGCTAAAAGGGAAGGAAGGACGTTTCCGAAGTAATTTGTCGGGTAAGCGTGTTGACTTTTCGGCACGTACCGTTATTTCACCCGATCCAAACCTAGGAATAAACGAAGTGGGCGTGCCATCAGAAGTCGCCCAGATCTTAACTATTCCAGAACGTGTTACGGAATGGAATATTGAAGAAATGAGAGAACTTGTAATGAGAGGACATGACGACCATCCTGGTGCAAATTATATAATTCGTAGCGATGGACGACGAGTTGATTTACGATTTGTAAAGGATAAAGCGACAGTAAGTGAGGCTCTTCGACCGGGTTATGTTGTAGAACGCCATTTAAAAGATGGCGACATCGTTTTATTCAATCGCCAGCCATCTCTCCATAGAATGTCGATTATGGCGCATGAAGTTAAAGTAATGCCTTTCAGAACGTTTAGACTTAACCTCTGTGTATGCCCTCCCTATAACGCGGACTTCGATGGCGATGAAATGAACCTTCACGTTCCTCAAAGCGAAGAGGCAAGAGCTGAAGCAAGAATTCTTATGCGAGTTGAAGAAAATATTCTTTCTCCTCGATATGGCGGCCCTATTATTGGCGCACTTCAAGATTATATATCTGCAGGATTTCTTCTTACGAGAAAAAATGCGTTCTTCACTAAGAAGTATGTATGTCAATTATTCTTTGCTGCAGGGTTTCAAGACGACCTGCCACCGCCTACCATACAAAAACCCGTTAGAATGTGGTCTGGAAAGCAGTTGTTGAGTACACTGATACCTTCGCTACTCAATTTGACTCTCACTTCAAAGGCGTGTATTAAGTGTAATGTATGCGAAAAGGAAGATTGCCCCAATGATGCATACGTCATTGTCAGAAATGGAAATCTTATGTCAGGAGTTATTGATAAAAAGACATTGGGAGCTGGTCAAGCCAATTCGTTGCTTCATAGAATTGTTAAAGATTATGGAAATCAAAGAGCAAGAGAATTTCTCGATTCCATCACACGATTGCTATTAGAATTAATTACATCGAAGGGTTTTACTCTGGGGCTCGATGACGTTGACCTAAGTGTCGATTCAAAAAATATGATAAGTGGGGTCTTAAGCAAAGCGGAAGAACAAGTTGACGAACTTATAAGAGTATGTAAAGATGGTGAGTTAGAACGATTTCCAGGACGCACTATAGAAGAAACTTTAGAGATGAGAATTATGCAGGAATTGGCAGAAGCTAGAGATGATGCAGGTACAATTGCTGGGAGAAATCTTGGATTGCATAATCATGCAGTTATAATGGCTACAACCGGCGCTAGAGGAAGTAATTTAAATCTCGCCCAAATGACTGCTTGTGTTGGTCAACAGTCTGTACGAGGACAAAGAATCCATAGAGGCTATAGAGGTCGCGTATTGCCTCATTTTAAGGAAGGTGACCTGAGCGCTATTGCGAGAGGCTTTGTAAAAGCGAGCTATCGAAGTGGATTATCTCCTATTGAATTCTTCTTCCATGCAATGGGTGGCCGTGAAGGACTGGTAGATACTGCAGTTCGCACCAGCACTTCAGGCTACATGCAAAGGCGACTAGTAAATGCTCTGCAAGATATAAAGAATGAAAATGATGGAACTGTAAGAAATGCAATCGGCCAAATAATTCAATTCGTATATGGTGAAGATGGAGTTGATCCCGCAAAAAGCGATCATGGGAAAGCGATGAACATGGACGTTATCTTTGAAAAAATTCTAAGTCAGAGGAGGGTTGAAGAATAGCAACTGAAGAAAAAATGAAAACCTTGGAAGAAAACAACGAACTTCCTTTCGCAGTAATTAACGAGTTAAAGGAAAAGTTAGAAGAGACTGAAGTTACTGAAGATGAGTTAGATCTGATTATTGAAGAAGCTAGAAAAGCATACTCTAAGGCGTTGGTGGAGCCTGGAGAAGCTGTAGGTACAATTGCAGCCCAATCTATAGGTGAGCCAGGCACGCAAATGACGCTCAGGACGTTTCACTACGCTGGAGTTGCTGAATTGAACGTTACGCTTGGTCTTCCTCGGCTCATTGAAATCGTAGACGCACGTAAGAACCCTTCTACCCCAATGATGACTGCATTTTTGGATGTCGCTCATAAAACAGATGGAACAAAGGCCCGTGATGTTGCACGGCGTATTGAAGAAACAAAAATTGAGAAGGTAACCTATGACATTGAAATCAACCTTAGCAACATGCAAATAGAATTGAAGTTAGAGCCTGACCTTATGGAGGATAAAGGATTAACCCCGGAGTTTGTTGTGGAAAAAATTAATAAACTCAAAAAAGGAGATGCGGAACTCCTTAACGAATATACAATTATTGTCCGACCGAAAATTGATAGCTTCACAGAGTTACAAAAACTTGCAGAAAAACTTCGAACATTACCATTGAAAGGCCTTAAAGATGTCAAAAGAACAGTAATTCGGAAAGAAGAGGATGAATTTGTCATTTATTCTGAGGGTACTAACTTGCTAAACGTCCTTCGTGTTTCAGGCGTAGATCCGCTGCGGACTATTTCTAATCATATTCATGAGATCGCAGATTGTCTTGGCATCGAAGCTGCAAGGAACATTATTATAACCGAAGCCATCAATGTACTTGAGGAACAAGGACTTGATGTTGACCTGCGTCACGTTATGTTAGTTGCAGACCTTATGACAGTTACTGGAGAAGTACGCCAGATTGGACGACACGGTATTAGTGGAGAAAAAGCTAGCGTCTTAGCGAGGGCAGCTTTTGAAGTAACCGTGAAGCATTTGCTGGAGGCAAGCACCCGCGGCGAGATTGATCATTTGAAAGGAATAACTGAAAACGTGATTATCGGACAGACAATATTACTTGGAACTGGCGCGATAGATCTTATGATGAGTCGAGAAAGAAAAGCAAAGAAAAAGGAGGGCAAAAAATAAATGGCGGATGTAACAAAAGCGATTCAGATTGTTACGAAAACGGGACAAACTATATTAGGAGCTAAAGAATCTATAAGAGCTATTAAACTTGGGGACGTTAAGCTAGTTATACTTGCAACAAATACTCCCTCAACAATAAGAAATGATGTTCTACATTATGCTAAATTGTCGGAAATTCCAACATTAGAATTTGAAGGCTCCAGCTTGGATTTAGGTTTTGTCTGTGGCAAACCATTTTTAGTATCGGTTGTATCGGTTCAGGAACCAGGTGATTCAGATATTTTACAGTTAGTGGAGGACAGCAATTGAGCAGTGTTAAAATTACAAGCGATGAAATTAAGTATATCGCATTATTCGAAAACATTACAGGTGCCATCACGAAAGATGTGATTATTGATGATGACCGGTTGATTTTTGTGGTAAAAGAGGGGGATATAGGGCGAGCGATTGGTAAAAGAGGAATAAATATAAAAAGAGCCAAGGACATGCTACACAGAAACATTGACATAGTTGAATTCGCAGATTCTGAGGTTGAGTTCATCAAGAACACTCTGGCGCCCGCTCGGATAAAGAGTGTGAGTATTTCAGAAAAAAAAGATCGGAAAGTAGCTATTGTAAACGTTGAACCTAAAGATCGAGGTATAGCAATAGGTAAAAATGGAAAAAACGTTGCACGTGCACGTCTTCTTGCAAAACGATACCTCAATATCGATGACGTTATAATCTCTTAGTCTATTGATGGCGTAGATCAGAAAGGAGTGTGAATTTCAAATGCCCGGAAGCAAGTCACCAAAAGGAGAATTTGCTGCAGGATTATTAACACGTAAGAGAAAGAAGTTTAGATGGAAAGATCGTTATTACAAACGTAGGCAATTAAAACTTGACATCAAAGCCGACCCATTAGAAGGCGCGCCACAAGCGCGAGGTATAGTTTTGGAAAAAGTAGGTATCGAATCCAAACAGCCGAATTCAGCCATTCGTAAATGCGTGCGCGTACAGCTGATTAAAAATGGAAAACAAATAACCGCTTTCCTGCCAGGAGACGGTGCATTATTGTATATCGATGAACATGACGAAGTGATAGTAGCCGGCATCGGTGGATCGAAAGGTAGAAGTATGGGTGACCTTCCAGGAGTTAGGTGGAAAGTCACTCAAGTTAACGGTGTCTCGTTGGAGTCTCTGATTCTGAAAAAGAAGGAGAAACCTATCCGGTAAATACCTCATATTAATTCAAGGAGATGGAAGATCATTGGCAGCTAAAAAGAAAAAAAGTGAAACACAAGAGATACTCCTGTTTGGCAAATGGGCAATGGATGGAATCGAAGTTCAAGATTCTGGGTTAAGAAGATATATATCTTTAAAGCCCGTAATCGCGCCACATTCAGGAGGTCGCCATGAGCACCATCGCTTTAGAAAATCACAAGTATCAATTGTGGAACGATTTATAAATAAACTAATGCGTGGCGGACGTAATACTGGCAAAAAGCTGAAGATTACTAAGGGAATAATGGTAGCCTTCGAAATTATTCATTTAAGAACCAGAACAAATCCGGTTGAAATTTTGGTAAGAGCTGTAGAAAATAGTGCGCATCAAGAAGAAACAACCCGTATTTCTTATGGTGGTATTGTGTATCATCAAGCAGTTGACGTTGCACCCCAAAGAAGGGTTGACCTGTCTTTACAGTTTCTGGCTCAAGGCATAAAAAAGGCAAGCTTCAGTACTGTGAAGTCATTTGAGGAATGCGTTGCTGAAGAATTGATCGCTGCTGCAAATAATGATACACGAAGTTTTGCGATTAAAAGACGCCAAGAAAAAGAGCGCATTGCAATGTCAGCACGCTGAGTCAAAAGTTCAATGAGTGCGGACATTTAGCACTTGTAAGTAATAAATTACGTATTAATTTAACAGCTAGATTTCACAAGCTTTTTAAAACGAATTACAAAGAATATAAATCATAAATCAAATACATTAAAAATTAAATCTGAGAAAAACTAGGAACTGTGATTTGGAGGAAATTTGATATGTCTAAATCTGGAAAACCTCATATGAACCTCGTTATTATTGGACACGTTGATCATGGCAAATCTACGCTTGTAGGACATCTTCTTGTCCTAATGGGAGCTATTGACGAGCGAACTATTGCAAAGTATGAAGAGGAAGCTACTAAGCTCGGAAAAGGATCTTTCAAATATGCATGGGTGTTAGACAAGCTTAAAGAAGAACGTGAACGTGGCTTAACTATTGATATCGCATTCTGGCAATTCGAAACTCCTAAGTATTATTACACTATCATCGATGCTCCAGGACACCGAGACTTCGTTAAGAACATGATTACGGGCACAAGTCAAGCGGACGCTGCTATTCTTGCCGTATCTTCGCGAAAAGGAGAGTTTGAGGCTGGTATCGGTAAGGGCGGACAGACGGTAGAACATCTTGTCCTAGCCGCCACGCTTGGTGTGGATCAATTCATTGTTGCCGTTAATAAAATGGATGCAGCAGATCCTACTTGGAGTGAAGATAGATTCAACGAAATAAAAAGTAATGTTGAGAACGTCTTTAAACTCATTGAAAAAGAACTAGACATGAAAATCAAGCGCTTCTACATTCCAGTATCCGCTTGGACTGGCGATAACATGACTAAGGCGAGCGAAAATATGGGATGGTTCAAAGATACTACGATCCTTCAGGCTTTGGATGAAATGAAAATTCCACCACAGCCAACCGATAAACCGCTTAGAATTCCAATTCAGGATGTCTATACTATCACTGGTGTTGGCACGGTGCCCGTCGGCCGCATCGAAACTGGTGTTCTCAACGCAGGTGACAAGATCCAAATTGAGCCTGTCTCAAAAGTGGGTGAAGTAAAATCGATTGAAATGCATCATGAACAACTGGAAAAAGCAGTACCCGGCGACAACATCGGATTTAATCTCAAAGGAATTGCGAAATCAGAAATTCGACGTGGCGACGTTGGAGGAGATCCAAACAACCCACCAAGCGTTGCAAAGGAATTTACTGCACAGATATTCATACTACACCATCCAACTGCAATTGCTGCAGGATATACCCCGGTTATACATGCACACACAGCACAAGTTGCATCTACCTTCATAGAACTTCAAGCAAAAATTGACCGAAGATCTGGAGAAGTTGTTGAGGAGAACCCACCATATCTGAAAACAGGCGAGGGTGCAATAGTAAAACTCGTTCCAACACGACCATTATGCATAGAGGAGTACGCTAACCTTCCCCAGTTAGGTAGGTTCGCTATAAGAGATATGGCTAAGACAGTAGGCGTAGGAATCGTAAAGAGTATAGTAAAACGGTAATTTGTTTCCTAGGAAGCCTGTGAAGGCTTGCTCTATCAATTTTTATTAATTCAATAATGAGTAGAGGCACAAAAAGATGGTACAGCGAGCACGTATCAGATTGTTAGGCAAAGACACAAAAGATCTTCAGATGATTTGCGAGCAGCTCAAAGAAATCGCTCAAAAAACTGGGGCGCGAATTAATGGTCCAATTCCACTTCCCACAAAGAAAATAAAGATCCCAGTCAGAAAGACTCCTTGTGGAGAAGGAACTCCGACATGGGAACAATGGCAAATGCGGATGCATAAACGGATCGTTATACTCGATGCTAATGAAAGAACGATGTCTCAAATTATGA